>Ga0207905_1000013_pt1 | contig 311304 bp, 264 predicted proteins | sample LinPmetageLP49_FD_184060 | JGI IMG/M metagenome (GOLD analysis project Ga0207905, IMG submission 184060) | Marine viral communities from the Subarctic Pacific Ocean - LP-49 (SPAdes) | ecosystem: Environmental > Aquatic > Marine > Oceanic | place: Pacific Ocean | collected 2011-08-27 | reverse complement strand
GCAGCCGTTGTTGCTGGGCAATGGAATAAAACAATAAAACGACACAAGTTAACGTTAATAAATAATGGTAAAACACCAATGCAAGCTGTGTGTGCAAATATGCGAAAGCTAATTCATATATGTTTTGGTGTAATAAAAAACCAAGAAGCGTTTAAGCTCCAAGAAAGTTAAATACGACCTTGAAGCTTAAAATGAGAGATGGTATCTACAGGTGTTTATACTCAAGTTAGAAGTGTAGTTTTTAACCTTTAAAACTATTATTTTTAACTGTTTGTGATGGGTTTTCACCAAATAGTTGCGTGTAATCTTTAGCAAATTGTCCCGCATGCCAAAATCCCCAATTGGCTGCTATTACTGAAATTGGCTTATCTTGGTTTGGTTTTTTTAGTTCCCGCCTTACATTATTTAAGCGTGTTAAACGTAAAAACCGCAAAGGGTTAATTCCTAAAATACTCTCAAAGCTATACTGAAGTGTGCGCCTACTTACAAAGGAAAGCTCGCACAGCTCGGTTATGGTTATTGGGTTTTGTGGATTTGTGGCCACGTAATCTTTTACTTTATCTACTACGGCTTTGCGGTGTTTATAACTTGGCGCAATATTTTGCTGCGTATTGTCTGCTTGTAATAAGTGTAGTGCCAACATGTTTAGCATATCTTGTTGTGATTCGGTTCTAAGTCCAAAGCCCTTGCCTACAACCATGCTATTAATTATTTGTCTTGCCGTTTGCAAAGATGAGTTGCTCACCGATAAACGAGCTGATTGTGCAGATGCCAGGTTTTTCAATGTTACGCCTTGGAGCTGCGCCATATATTCAATTGAGTTCCAATCGATTACCAAACCATAAATATTAAATTGCTCAGGGGTTATCAACTCAAAGTCGTTATCACTGGTACGGCACATAAATTGATTACTTGCCACACTTAAACCATTAATTTTACTTTGCTGTGACTGACAAGGAATGCCGAGCCAAACCGAATTAGGGGCTATGTTACATTGCTGACGAAGCGCTCGCTCAGTGTATTCTTTAAACACATGAATATTGGCGTAATCCGTTTCTTCAATACAACCATAAAAGCTGCCGTCGCTCATTTGATCGTATTTTTGCTGCCATTGAGTAAGGCTATGCGCTTGCTCGTCTATATCGTGTGTTTGCACCTTGCTCTTTAGTGGTGCGCTGAAGCTACTTTGCTGCGCCATATCGGGGATGCTCTTTTTCGTTACACTTTCATTATGCTTAAGTTAACACCGCTTTGCGTGTGTAACCAATTGAATTGGTTTAATAAATAATCTTTTGCCAAAATTCGATAGTTACTTGGTACAAAATAAGCTGTCTTGTAACTATTCAATATTGATTTATAGCTAAAGATGCAGCAAAACCTATACCAAGGTTGATCATTGATCATATTAGTTATGTGGAGTAAATCATGGGGCAAGCGTACAGTTACACTTTAGGTACACATACTTATAAATTCAAGAACTTAGCCCAGTTAATGGCTAAAGCTACACCGCAGCGTTCGGGTGATCGCTTAGCGGGCGTAATTGCACAATCAGCACAAGAACGTGCTGTGGCACAAATGACATTGGCGGATATACCTCTTAAAACATTTTTAAATGAGGTACTTATTCCCTACGAAGATGACGAAATTACACGCTTAATTATTGACGAGCACGATGCAAATGCCTTTATGGCTATTGCACATCTAACCGTAGGCGATTTTCGTAATTGGCTTTTAAGTGACTTTGCAACACCTGCTGTACTTGCAAGTATAAGGCAAGGTATTACGCCGGAAATGGCTGCTGCTGTTAGCAAAATAATGCGCAATCAAGATCTCATATTAATTGCTAAAAAGTGCCATGTTACGAGCGCTTTTAGAAATACTATTGGCCTCCCCGGGCATTTATCTACACGTTTACAACCAAATCACCCAACTGACGATATTAATGGTATTGCTGCATGCATGCTTGATGGTTTGCTATACGGTAATGGCGATGCAGTAATAGGTATAAACCCAGCAACCGATAACGTTGCCCAAGCCATTAAATTAATGACGTTAATGGATGATGTTATTCAAAAGTACGCCATACCGACCCAAAGTTGCGTGCTCACCCATGTTACTAACACCATTGAATGTATAGAAGCTGGCGCACCAGTTGATTTGGTATTTCAGTCGATTGGTGGCACAGAGGCGACTAATTCAAGTTTTGGTTTTAATTTAAATACCTTGGCTGAAGCGCAAGATGCCGCTTTGAGTTTAAAGCGTGGCACTGTTGGCAATAATGTAATGTATTTTGAAACTGGGCAAGGCAGTTCGCTTTCAGCAAATGCGCATCATGAGCTTGATCAGCAAACGTGTGAAGCTCGCGCTTATGCCGTTGCTCGTAAGTTTAACCCGTTACTGGTTAATACCGTGGTGGGGTTTATTGGCCCTGAATATTTGTTTGATGGTAAAGAAATTACCCGAGCAGGACTTGAGGATCATTTTTGCGCTAAGTTACTAGGTATACCGATGGGATGCGATGTGTGTTACACCAATCATGCAGAGGCTGATCAAAACGATATGGATAACTTGCTTACGCTATTAGGTGTTGCTGGTTGCTCGTTTGTAATGGGAATACCTGGCTCTGACGATATTATGCTTAATTACCAAACTACGTCGTTTCATGATGCATTATATGTTCGCCGTGTACTTGGCTCTAGACCTGCCCCTGAGTTTGAAGCATGGCTAAGCAAAATGAAAATAATGCAAAGCACTGCCGATATTACACTTTCAGATACCTTGCCTCCCGCTTTTGCTAAACCTCTGGGTGCAATTACTGGAGGTGGCTCATGAAATCACGTTTAAAACAGAGCACTCCTTTAGATGACTCAGTAAACAAGCATAAAAATAACGGTAATGTAGTGCACAATCCTTGGAGTGATTTACGCCGTTTTACCGACGCCCGTATTGGGCTTGGGCGTGCGGGTATAAGTTTGCCAACCTCAGAAATGCTGGCTTTTCAGCTATCTCATGCACAAGCGCGCGATGCAGTGAGTTTTCCGCTTGATATTAACGAAATGACTGAGCAACTAGGCAGTATTAGCGTATTAAAAGATGTTGCCCCTCCCCTGCATTTACACAGCCAAGCTGTTGACAGGGTTACTTACCTTCAGCGACCCGATTTAGGCCGCAAGCTTGATGAAAATGGTAGGCAAATACTTCTCAGCTATATGAATAAACAAAAGCACACTACACAGGCTAAATACGATTTAGCGATTGTAGTGGTTGATGGACTCTCCTCGTTAGCGGTACAAAAAAATGCATGCCCATTTATAACAGAGCTATTAGCGCACCTTACAACAGACAAGCAATTTAAAATTGCCCCCATTACTTTGGTTGAACAAGGTCGAGTAGCAATTGGCGACGATATAGGTGAGTTGCTAAATGCGCAGGTGGTTATGGTGTTAATAGGAGAGCGCCCAGGACTTAGTTCGCCAGATAGCCTTGGCTTGTATTTAACATGGGAGCCTAAAACAGGACTTAACGATGCATGTCGTAATTGCATATCGAATATTCGCCCAGCAGGCCTACCTTATACAGAAGCGGCTAGGCGTGCGCTGTACTTATTACGTGAAGCTAAAAAACTAAAACTAACTGGGGTTAATTTAAAAGACCGTACACAAGACGATGTAATTGAGCATCAGGTTTCAACCACTAACTTTTTAATTGCTGAGTAATTTTAATTAAAAACACATGAAATAAAACAATAAAAACTAAACATCAACGGAGAAGGGTTATGTCTACTAATAATACAGAGTACCTTGCTAAAAGACAGTTAAAACGAGGTACTGCGGGGTGGTTATTACTCGCAGGTTTGGGTGTGTCGTATGTAATATCGGGTGACTTTGCAGGTTGGAACTTTGGTATTGCCGAAGCGGGTTGGGGTGGCTTTGCCATTGCTGCAGTGTTAATGGCAGTTATGTATTTAGCGCTGGTATTGTCGCTTGCTGAAATGTCAGCTGCAATACCTGCAGCAGGCGGTGGTTATAGTTTTGCGCGCCAAGCTATGGGGCCTGCGGGAGGCTATTTAACCGGGCTTGCGGTATTAATTGAATACGCCTTAGCACCCGCTGCTATTGTTATTTTTATAGGCTCTGCAGTTGAAGCCCTCACCGGATTTAATGGCCCATGGGTATATGCATTATTTTACTTACTATTTGTGGGCATTCATTTAGCAGGCGTAGGAGAAGCACTTAAAGTAATGATGGTAATAAGTGGTTTAGCAGTATTAGCTATTATTGCAACGGCTTTTGTTTTAATTACAAATTTTGATGCATCACGCTTATTTGACGTCCCCGTAACCGATGCAGTGGGAGCCAGTGAGTTTTTACCTTTAGGTTGGTACGGGGTTTGGGCTGCATTACCGTTTGCCATGTGGTTATTTTTAGCGGTTGAAGGTGTACCGCTTGCTGCAGAAGAGGCAAAAGATCCCGCTAAAGATGTGCCAAAAGGCATTATTGGTGCAATGATCTTTTTGTTATTTACTGCTTTTTTAGTTGTTGTTTTAGTGCCTGGCGCTGGCGGTGCTGCTGCAATGGGCGCAAGTGCTGTACCTTTGGTTGATGCATTAAATGCATCGGGTAGTGAGGGCTTAGCAACCGTTGTAAATATATTAGGGCTTGCGGGGTTAGTCGCTTCGTTTTTCTCTATTATTTATGGTTATAGTCGCTTAGTGTTTGCTTTATCTAGAGCCGGTTATTTACCGCGTTCGTTGTCTATTACTACTAATCGCAAAGTGCCAGCACGTGCGTTGATTGTACCTGCCGTATTTGGTTTTTTAGTATCACTTAGTGGCGAGGGTGATTTAATACTTGCAATGGCTGTAGTGGGAGCAACGGTATCGTATGCATTAATGGCGCTGAGCCATATTTTGCTACGCGTTAAACAACCTGATTTACCTCGCCCGTATAAAACCCCAGGGGGCGTAGTAACGTCAAGTATCGCTTTAGTGCTTTCGCTTATAGCATTAACCGGTGTGTATGCGTTCGACCCTCGTGCATTTTTATACACTATAATGCTGTTTATTGTGGGCGCCGTATATTACTTTGGCTACAGCTCAAAACACTTAGTTGCTAAAAGCGCTGATGAAGAGTTTGCAATGTTGGCAGATGCAGAATCTGATTTAGAGATGGCTAAGTAAATATTAATAGTTATTATAAGTGAGGCTAACCCTCACTTATATTTTTATACAAGCAATACGGTGTAAAAATAGTGCATGCATGTAAATATCAAGCCCCTTATCTACTTTATTAATATCATTTAAAGCTAAAACTTTATGCTGCCGCGTAGCGCTTTGTTTTGCCCATGCTTGGTCTTTTTGTCCATGCGCTTTCGCTGTGAATTACGGCTGGGCTTGGTGGCTCGACGCGCTTTATTAACTACCGTAGCACTAAGGATTAAATCCTTTAAACGCTTAAGGGCATCTTCTCTGTTTAGCTCTTGGGTACGGTGGCTTTGCGCTTTAATGATTAAGACGCCGTCTTTGGTAATTCTTGTATCATTTAATGCAAGTAAGCGTTCTTTGTAGAAGTCAGGTAATTTAGAGCGGTTAATGTCAAAACGTAAATGAATTGCACTTGCTACTTTATTAACATTTTGACCACCGGCACCTTGCGAACGAATAGCTGTGAGCTCTAGTTCCCATTCATCGATAGTGACAGTATTTGAAATTGTTAACATTGTGTTCAGCTCTATTTGTCAAAAATACATTATATCATCAGTACATTAGCTTGTGGTGAATCAACTAAATTCTTAGAACTTAAATAAATTCTCATAAATTGTACTATAAATCAGCCAATATTTTATTTTGTGTTGGCAAGTGTTGCTTATTAGTTTCTAATTGGCACTACTTTAATACTAGGAAATGCTCAATGAAAAAAATACTTGTATCACTTAGCTTATTAGCGATGAGTTTCTCAAGCCTTGCAGAGGATATTAACGAAGGTCAACTTCAAAGCTATATGAAAGCACTGCCAGCTGTGACTAGCTGGGCAAGCAGCCAAGAGTCGTTAAAAGACTTAGATTTAGCAAGTATGCTAGGTGGTTCTGCAGATCAAAGTGTTGGCGAACAAAGCTCTTTAGCTAACAGTGCATTAAGCATGATTAAAGAACAAGACCTATACAAAAGCTTTGCGAGTGTTACAAACCGTTACGGTTTTACGCCAGAGCAGCTAGTAACTGTAGGTTCTGAAGTATCAATGGCTTATATCGAAAATCTTAAGTCGGGCCTTTCTGCTGATAATCAAGAAACTGCTAATAAAGTAATGGGCGGTTTTCAAAGTATGAAAAGTGCTAAAGATAAAGGCGCTAGCTCATTAATGGGTTCGTTTGGTAAATCGTCAAGCGCAGCTGAGGAGTCTACAGAATCTTTAGTAAGCGAAAACAACCTTGAACTTGTGAGCGAATATATGCCACAACTACAAAAGCTTTTTGCACTTTTATAAGTTTTATTGCTTTAAAAAAAGCGGGCTTATCTAGCCGTGAAATTAAAACGCATAAAAAACGGGGGAGTATCCAATACTCCCCCGTTTTTATTTAGCGTACAGATTATTTAAGATCGAACCTGTCTGCGTTCATTACTTTTACCCATGCATTTACAAAGTCATGTACAAAACGTTCTTTATTATCGTCTTGTGCATAAAACTCACTTAGGGCACGTAAAATAGAGTTTGAACCAAACACTAAATCTACGCGTGTGGCAGTCCATTTAATGGTGCCTGTTTTGCGCTCAACAATATTATATATACCTGGCTCTAGTGGCTTCCAGTTGTTAGCCATGTCGGTTAGGTTTACAAAAAAGTCGGTAGATAGCGTACCTACATTATCAGTAAATACACCATGTTTAGTGCCTGCGTAGTTTGTGCCTAGTACACGCATGCCGCCCATAAGTGCAGTCATTTCTGGTGCTGTTAAGCCCATTAATTGGCTGCGCTCTAACAATAGCTCTTCTGAGGATACGCTAAAGTCATTTTTAAGGTAGTTTCTAAATCCATCATGAACAGGCTCAAGCGGATCGAACGATTCTGCATCAGTCATTTCGTCTGTTGCGTCTCCTCGTCCTGGTGCAAATGGTACTGTTACATTAACACCGGCTTGTTTTGCAGCTTGCTCTACAGCCGCTGTGCCACCTAATACGATTAAATCAGCCATGCTTACTGGCTTAGATAAACCCGCTTGTACTTTTTCAAGGGCACTAAGTACACTTGCTAAACGCGCAGGTTCGTTACCTTGCCAATCTTTTTGTGGTGCTAAACGAATACGTGCGCCATTTGCGCCACCGCGTTTATCAGAACCACGATACGTACGTGCACTATCCCACGCTGTATTTATTAAATCACTTGCGCTTACACCGCAATCAAGTAGCTGTGCTTTTAAGCTTGTGATTTCATCGTCTGATAATGTGTAATCAACTGCTGGAATAGGATCTTGCCAAATTAGGTCTTCGCTTGGTACATCTTTACCTAAGTAACATGCTTTAGGACCTAAATCGCGGTGAGTTAGCTTAAACCATGCGCGTGCAAATACATCAGAGAAGTATTCAAAGTCGTTATAAAAACGCTCAATAATTTTACGGTACGCAGGGTCCACTTTCATGGCCATATCGGCATCGGTCATCATTGGGTTTAAACGAATTGATGAATCTTCTACGTCTACTGGTTTGTCTTCTTCTTTAATATTTACAGGTTCCCACTGATGAGCGCCAGCTGGGCTTTTTGTTAATTCCCATTCGTAATTTAAAAGTAAGTGGCAGTATCCGTTATCCCATGTAGTTGGGTGTGTGGTCCATGCGCCTTCAAGGCCAGAAGTTACAGTATGACGACCAAAGCCGCCTTCTTTGGTGCTGTTCCAACCTAAACCTTGCTCGTGTACGTCTGCTGCTTCTGGCTCTGGACCTAAGTGCTCTGCTTTACCATTACCGTGAGTTTTACCTACTGTATGGCCGCCCACTGTTAGCGCTGCGGTTTCTTCATCGTCCATCGCCATGCGAGCAAATGTTTCACGTACGTGATCTGCCGTTTTTTGTGGATCTGGTATACCATTAACACCTTCAGGGTTAACGTAAATTAGGCCCATTTGTACTGCGGCTAATGGGTTTTCCATGGTGTCTGGTTTTTCTACATTGTCGTAGCGTTCATCACTTGGTGCTAACCATTCTTTTTCTGCACCCCAGTAAATATCTTTTTCTGGATGCCAAATGTCTTCACGGCCGCCCGCAAAACCATAAATTTTAAGACCCATTGATTCGTATGCCATATTACCAGCAAGAATAAATAAATCGGCCCATGAGAGTTTGTTACCGTATTTTTTCTTAAGTGGCCATAAAAGTCTGCGTGCTTTATCTAAGCTTGCGTTATCTGGCCATGAATTTAAAGGCGAGAAACGTTGATTACCGGTACTTGCGCCACCACGACCATCAGATAAACGGTACGTACCCGCTGAGTGCCATGCCATACGAATCATTAAACCACCGTAATGGCCCCAATCGGCAGGCCACCAATCTTGGCTGTCGGTCATAAAGGTTTTTAAGTCGGCTTTTACTTCGTCTAAATCTAGAGATTTAAATTCTTCTGCGTAGTTAAAATTAGTGCCGTATGGATTTGATTTAGTATCGTGTTGATGAAGAATGTCTAAGTTGAGTGTGTTTGGCCACCAATCGGTGTTTACTTTAGAAACAACTGAATTACTACCGTGCATAACAGGGCATTTACCCGCTGTTGGCTTGCTCATTGTGAAATCCTTAAAATAGAAAAGTAAAATACTTAATCAATCAGTATTATTGCTTATGTGTTTATAACTTTTTAAAAAGTAACGGTTATTTTTATTTAATAGGCTTACTTTTTACTCAGCGTGCCTACCTAAGTGCTTACGTATCCTTAATATAGGCGTATAAATTATGCTACGCCAGCCTCAACATACTATTTAAAACGATTGCTCCAATTTATATTTTTGATTGCCCTTACGTTAATGATGTATTTAACAATAGGCTTAAAGTGGCGTTTAAAATAATAGTAAAAAAGTCAGATGGCGCGCATATAAAGCATTACGCAAAATAAAAATTTAAAATCGGTGAATTAACCTTAATCTTTTTACTAGACCTGTGATCGAATTGAAAAATTTCGGCGTAATGGTATGTGAAGGGTTTGAAAGTGGCTTTAGTTTACTAAAGCGCACATTGGAATACCCCCCTTCACCATGAAATTGTAGTTAGATAGTTAGATAGTTATAATGATAAAGGTGCATTAATTAAGCCCAATGCACCTTTACTTTATAAACCGAATACTTTGAGTATTCTTATATTTTTAACTAGTTGAATTGAATTAAGTATTTGTTCATAAATATTCACTTAGTATGAAGTTGTTCTCCTGTGAATCCCTACGACATATTGTTGTTTTAAGCAGTTTTTGCCAGCTCACCTTGAGCTGGTTTTTTTTTGCCTATTTTTACTCAAATTACCTGAGCATGGGTAATATGCTCACGCTTTACCCTATTATTGCTAGGGCGTGTTGACCTTTGTGGATTGAAATTTGTTCAATCTAGGGACGATTTAATCGCGGCGCGAGGTTTGTAACCTAGTGGGCTAAGTAAAAACCGAGCAACAAAGAGTAAATCGTCCCTAGAAAGAACCCTAAGGGCAGCGCATGTTTGGCATTTATGCTTCGTTATCGCCTATTTATGGGGAATAACCACACTACATAGGCTCTGCCTTGCCTAAAAACCAAATATACAGCTGCAAAATTAGTCACGAAAGGTCAACACGCCCTAGGCTCTAGGCTAAATAAATTTTACAACTATTGCTCCTATCTAAATTAGGTCAATTTTAATCCACAAAGAACAACACGCCCTAGTGCCATTAAGCCCTGCATGTTAAAGTTATTACAGTAATTAATTTAATTAGGCGTACCAATGCGTTATTACCTATCTGTACTTTTTGTTTGTTTAAATTTGTTTTCAGGCATAGTGAACTCTGCTGAAAAGCAACCAGCTTCACCTACAGCACAACAAGAGCAACAAGCTCTTCAACAACTCAAAGAGCCTATGTATAAGCCGCTAATGGAGCGCTACATATTAGATGAGCTAAAAGCAGTTAGGCAAGATCAGCAAAAGCTTCGTGAAGATGTAACTAAGCAGGTTACTCATGCGCAGCTTGATACTGCCGATCGCGCATTAACGTACACTACAGATACCATTAATAATGTGTTTTTTATAATTACCGCTACGGCGTCGATTTTAGTTTTAGTGGGTTGGAACTCGTTGCGCGATGTTAAAAACAAAGTAGAAGATATTGTAAATACGCGTGTGAGTGTAATTACAGACGAGTATGAAGACCGATTAAAAATTCTTGAAGAAAAACTACGCGTTCGCTCAGAAGAAATACTCAGCAACCAAGAGCGCATATCGGTGACTAACGAAGTTCATTCGTTGTGGATGCGCGCAAACCTAGAAAGTGATTTTGCAAATAAAATTGAAATTTTTGATGAAATACTCAATCGCAAACCTGAAGATGTTGAAGCCATTGCTTATAAAGCCGATGCACTACTAGAAATTAATGAAACAGCACAAGCCATTGAGCTGTGTAATCAAGCTATTGATATAGATAGTGACTATGGTTATGCCTATTGGCAACGAGCATGTGCTTATGCACTAACACATAAGCATGCTGATGCCTTAGCCGATATTAAAATGGCACTTGAATACTCTCCAAACTTACGTAATGAATTATTACACGAGAGCGCATTTGCAAGCCTGCATGACAACGACAGCTTTAATACGATAGTGGCTGGTGAAGTTGTTTAAGCACTCAGAATTTGGCCTGTATGATTAGGCGCAACACCATAAAAAGGGCCTTGGCCCTTTTTTTGTTTTTAAAGGTAAAGTTTGTTGTGTAATTAGAAGCTTAACTGCGCTCTACAAACTCAGCTCTAGCGTAGAGCTAAGATCAAAAGTGATTAATTCACAAAGAGGTTTAGAGACGCTGCGCTTTTAGAGAAGAGCTTAGAAGTTAAAATAATAAAAACAATCAGAAACTGTGCTTCTAACATGAGCAACAAGTCATACTCTAAACTTGGTATAAACACAGCTATTCGCGCAGGTTACAAGCTTTTAAAGCAACGCTTGTACTTTTATAATGCCGAGTCAGCATTGGTTTTGCTCTTCTCATTTGCTCCTCCTTTTCTTCTCTGCGTGCATATTGTTTTTTAGGGCTGTTATACACAAATAGGTTTAGAGATGCTGCGCTTTTAGAGTAGTTAGCTTAAGTGCTTCTCGCGCGAGCAAGCTCTGCGCCTACATGGAAAACTTACACTCAGCAGTTTAATTTACCTGTAGACGCGCTGCTTGCAGGCGTTTAAAAACGCAGTTTTTAGATGGTTGAATTAATACCAACCCGAAATAATACTTAATCATTTTTAGGGGCTAAACGTGTCGCTACCTGCGTTAAAAAATTCTCATTTAGAACAACTAAATAGCGAATTTTTTGCCTAGCTATCAACACATTTTTCCATCCTCAAAATAGATCACTTAATTAAGCGAATTGGTATAAGTAATTAGAAGCTGCTACCCATTTTCTTCAGGCATAAAAAAAGCCGCATAAAATGCGGCTTTGGAGGTTAGTCTCACTTCACTTTGGGCGTGTCTCCAAAACTTAGTGAATACGTTACCAAGGAACTGTTATGTATTATTTAAGCTATTGACTCTAATGCAATTTTAACCATTTCGTTAAACGTGCTTTGACGCTCATCAGCAGGTGTTGCTTCACCGGTGATTACGTGGTCACTTACTGTAAATAATGCCATTGCATTTGCGCCGTATTCAGCTGCAACGCCATATAAACCGGCTGTTTCCATATCTACTGCTAGCATGCCTAACTTGTCTAAGTCTTTATAGAACGAGTCGTCTGCTTGGTAGAAAGTGTCGGTTGTAAATACGTTACCTACTTTTGCCTCTATTCCTAGCTCTTTAGCGGCGTTTACACCGTTTAAAAGTAGGTCAAAGTTAGCAATAGCAGCAAAATCGTAGCCACGAACACGTGCTCGGTTTACGTTTGAATCTGTGCTTGCACCTTGTGCAAAAATTACGTCACGGATTTTGATATCTGTGCCAATACCACCACACGTACCAATACGTATAATATTTTTAACGCCAAAGCTTACAATTAGCTCACGTGCATAAATAGACATTGATGGAATGCCCATGCCTGAACCCATGATGCTTACTGGCTTACCTTTGTAAGTACCAGTGAAACCGTACATGTTACGAACACCTGTAACTTGTACTGCATCATCTAAAAAGTTTTCAGCAATATATTGCGCACGTAGCGGATCGCCTGGCATTAATACTGTTTCGGCGAAATCACCAACGTTTGCACTGATATGCGGAGTACTCATTAATTGTTTTCCTTTTTATTTGGCGTTGTTAGCTCATTTAAAAAGCTGTCGCCGTAATCAAGCGCAGATAAGTTAAACCACTGTGCCAGTGTTTGACCGATATCTGCAAAGCTGTTGCGTTCACCTAGTGGTGTGTTACTCATACCTGGTTTATATGCAATAACCGGTACGTATTCGCGAGTGTGCTCAGAACCTGGAAAGGTTGGGTCACAACCGTGATCTGCAGTGATCATTAATATGTCATCTGCGTTTAACTGCTTTAGTATAGTTGGTAAATAGTCATCAAATTCTTTTAATGCTTTTGCATAACCTACTGGGTTACGGCGATGACCAAATTTTTCATCAAAATCAACTAGGTTAGTAAAGATTAAGCTATGATCTGGTGCGCTTTTCATTACTTCGCTGGTTTTTTCTAGCAAGTTCATAAGCCCAGGTGCTTTATGCTTTTGGGTTATGCCCTGATGCGCGTAAATATCTGAAATTTTACCAATACTAATTACTTCGCCGCCGTCTTTTGCTAACACATCTAGCAATGTTGGTGCTGGCGGAAGCACTGAATAGTCGCGACGATTACCTGTGCGGGCAAAGTCTTGGCTATTTGAACCCAAAAATGGCCGCGCAATCACTCGTCCTATATTCATTTCATCAAGTAGCGCCCGTGCGATTTCGCAAACTTGATAAAGCTTCTCTAGGCCGAATGACTCTTCATGCGCGGCTATTTGAAACACGCTATCAGCTGAGGTGTAACAGATTGGTTTACCTGTTTTTACGTGCTCTTCACCTAGCTGTTCTAAAATGGTTGTTCCCGATGCATGGCAGTTGCCTAAAATGCCAGGAATACCAGTACGAGCTATAAACTCGTCTATAAATTCTTGTGGGAAACTTGGCTGTGTTTTTGGGAAATATCCCCAATCAAATAACACAGGTACTCCTGCCATTTCCCAATGACCTGATGGCGTGTCTTTTCCGCTAGATAATTCTTTAGCGTAACCCCATGCCCCTTGAGAAGCTTGGCGGTCTGAAATTAAACACGGTTCTCCACCGGCAGCTTCACATGCATCCACTAACCCAAGTTTTGATAGGTTAGGAAGCGATAATGCAGCGCCTGTTTCGTCGTAATATGCTTTTAGTAAGTGAGCGAATGTATTAGCCCCAAGATCGCCGAATTTATCTGCATCTGGTGCTGCACCGATTCCTAGGCTATCTGCCATTAAGATAATTGCTCTTGCCATTTTGACCTCACTTTGATTCTAGGTGGTTACTTTATCCGCTGATCGATTTTTCCGTACAGGACAAAAGTCCTGTTTCATAAAACCTAAACATTATAAATTTGCATTCTTAAGCGAAGCAAAAGAGATTAATCGTGTCTTTTTTGCTATTGTGATCTACCAACAATATATCCTTCTGTGTGGGTGAGAACTTTAGTGACACGAACTACTATTATAGCTATTGCAGGCGCGTCTGCGTCGGGCAAATCTCTTTTTAGCCAAACTATATACAATGAATTGGTTAATGAGCTTGAACCAGGCGCTATCGCCATTATTGAAGAAGATGCTTACTACAAGGATCAGTCGCATTTACCGATGGCGCATCGTACGCAAACGAATTACGACCATCCTGATGCATTTGAACATGCGTTAATGCTTGAGCATTTAACACAGCTTCGTAGTGGAAATTCAGTTGAAGTACCAACGTATGATTATGCACAGCATACACGTAGCGAGAAAACTCGCCGAGTGCCTGCTGCTAAAATACTCATTGTTGAAGGTATTTTATTATTGAGTGACAAAGCGCTTAATAAAGAATTTGATATTAAGGTGTTTATAGATACGCCTTTAGATATTTGCTTAATGCGTCGTATGCAACGTGATATGGAGCAACGAGGCAGAACATTACAATCTGTTGTTGAGCAGTATCAAGCAACTGTTAGACCGATGTTTTATCAATTTATTGAGCCTTCTAAGCATAATGCAGATTTAGTTGTGACTCGAGGCGGTATGAACCGCGTTGCGATTGATATAATAAAAAGTAAGATAAAATATTTACTACAAGAATAACAACGGGAAACATTTGTATGACAACATTTATGAGCTTAGTGGGCATGTGTGTGCTACTAAGCATTGCCTTTGCGGCATCAACTAATCGCAAGGCAATTAATTTAAGAACCGTTGGTATAGCATTTGCGATGCAAGTAGTTATTGGCGGTTTTGTCCTGTTTTTTGAAGCAGGAAAAAATGTGTTAACGAGCATGTCAGCAGCCGTATCGTCGGTTATTGGTTATGCAAACGACGGTATTGGGTTTTTGTTTGGCCCACTTGCCTCACAAGACACATTAGGTTTTATTTTTGCGATTCAAGTTTTGCCCGTTATCGTGTTTTTCTCAGCACTTGTTGCTGTGTTGTATCACCTTGGCATCATGGATTGGATAATTAGGATTTTAGGCGGCGGTTTACAAAAATTATTGAAAACCTCTCGCACAGAATCGCTTTCAGCGACAGCAAATATTTTTGTTGGCCAAACTGAAGCACCGCTAATAGTTAAGCCATTTATAGCAACAATGACTAAATCGGAATTGTTTGCAGTGATGGTAGGTGGCTTAGCCACTGTGGCAGGCTCTGTAATGGCCGGTTACGTTATTATTGGCGTAGATCTTAAGTATTTAATAGCAGCGAGCTTTATGGCTGCTCCAGGTGGTTTTTTAATGGCCAAGATGATTGTGCCAGAAACTGAAACGCCTAAAGATAACTTAGCTGATTTAGATTTAGATGACGAAGATAAGCCTGTAAATGTAATTGATGCAGCTGCATCAGGTGCAGCAAACGGTATGCATTTAGCACTTAATGTAGGTGCAATGTTACTTGCTTTTGTAGCGCTAATTGCACTACTAAACGGTTTATTAGGTGGTATTGGTGGGTGGTTTGATTACCCAACATTAACGCTTCAAGAAATATTAGGTTATGTATTTGCTCCTGTTGCATGGTTACTAGGTGTGCCATGGGATGAAGCAATTATAGCCGGCAGCTTTATTGGTCAAAAGATAGTAGTGAACGAGTTTGTTGCTTACTTAGACTTTATAAATTATCGCGATACGTTAAGCGCGCACACACAAGCAATTGTTACTTTTGCTCTATGTGGCTTTGCTAACTTATCATCGATAGCCATTTTACTAGGTGGGTTAGGCGGTATGGCGCCTAGTCGGCGGAAGGATATCGCACGCTTAGGGCTCAGAGCAGTGTTAGCAGGATCTATGGCTAACCTTATGAGCGCAGCAATTGCTGGGTTTTTCCTCTCGCTAGCTTAGAAACTTATTGAGATGAACACCGGTGTTGCAAAACAAGAGGATAGCGCTTTAAGGGGTTAAAGCTCTATCTGACTTGAACGATACTTCACCAAGGGCCGCAAGGCCCTTTTATCGTTTTAGGCCTTCCACATTTATACACTCCCCCACCTTCAAGCTATTTAACCTTATTTATGGTTATATAACTCAAATAAACCAATATCTTAGTAACAAATTCACATAAATATTTTTTGTGTTTTTCGTATTTTCAGCCACACTTACTATTACTTAAGCTAACCGACTAACGATCCGCTATTGTGAAATATATTCTTTATTCTCTTTTTTTAATTTGTTCTGTGTATGTTCAAGCAAAGGAACCCATCCTTGTTGTTACAGAGTTAGCACCGCCAAACCAGGTGTTGATTGATGGTGAGGTAGCAGGTGAAGGTACTCAATTTATTAGAGATATATTTGCTGAGGCTGATCTAACACCTAACATTCAAATGTACCCTTGGGCACGTGCTTATAAAATTGCAGATGAGCTTAAAAATACCTTTATATACAGCCTTGCACGCACTGTAGAGCGAGAAGACAAATTTTATTGGATAGGACCTGTCGAACGTTTTGAACTAGGCTTTATTGGCCTATCAGAGCGAGATGATCTTATTATAAACACTACTGAACAAGCTAAAGTGTACAAAATTGCTATGCAGCGCAATGATTTTTCAACACAAACCCTCGCAAAACTGGGGTTTGAAGTTGTTTTAACCTCTGATATTCAAAAGTCATACTCTTTACTACTCGCTAAAAAAGTAGATTTAATTGTAGACGATCCTTTATATATGCAGCAGATGAGTGATTATCTAAAGCTCAAACCAGCACACTTAAAGTTTATTTATAAAATAGATGAGCTAACAATTGATGCTTATTTAGCTGCGAATAAAAAAACAGATATGCATTTAATAGAATCACTGCAAGCTGCATTTTTCAAAATAAAGCAAAAGAAAGGGCTACCTTACAGGTACTAACATTAGCGCTTATAACGTTTTTTATAAGCCGAAAAGTTATCCTTCTTTTTAAGCTTTTCAAACTCCCTATTAAAACGCTCTACAATGTAATTGGGTACTGATTTATTAAACGCGATGTAGTTACCTGCTATCTCAGGTAATGGTAATTCCTGCAGCCTAACGACATCGTCTTCACTATACCCAAAAGGCGAAAGTTGATAACCAATGGTGTATTCAGAGCCTAAAATCAAATCTATTTTACTATTTAAAAACAAGTGCATATATTGCTTTTCATCACCTATGGACAAAAGGTTTTTACCTGCTTCAAACCCTACTTTTTTAATTATGGATTCGTAAATATCCCCTCTTACGATAGCAAGTGAAAACTGCTTTGCTTCATTTAAGCTATTCATTTTTAACTGAGTATTTTTTTTAAGTTTATAAAAAAATGTTTCACTGGATGCCAAAGGCCCTACCCAATTAAAAATAGGCGTTCTTTGAGATGTTTTAGCGATAGAGATAATACCTGAATGCTTTTCTTTTTGGACTAGGCTGTAAGCACGTTTCCAAGGAAGTATTTTAAATTCACAGGTAATGTCTGACGCAATGCATACATCTTTTACAATATCGAGATTTATGCCAACAAGTTGACGCGCTTTGTTTTCAAAATTGTATGGCGAAAAGTGCTCAGTGTAGACCGTGAGCTTGAAATCTTCAGCCTGTGCGTAATGACTGATAAATATAAAAACAAGTATAAGGAAGGATTTAATGATAACGATACCTACTGATGAACTTACATTAATAATAGGTGCAGCTTAGGTTGAGTCAAATTTCAGACACAAAAAAAGCGCCTTAAGCGCTTTTTTTTTCATTTTACTTAAAAAGTAAAATTATACAGCTGTGATGTTATCAGCTTGTGGACCTTTTTGACCTTGTGAAAGAGTAAACTCTACACGTTGGCCTTCAGCTAAAGTTTTGAAACCTTCGCTTTTGATTGCTGAGAAATGTGCGAAAACGTCTGGGCCATTTTCTTGCTCGATGAAACCAAAACCTTTAGACTCGTTGAACCACTTAACTGTACCTGATACGATGTTAGACATTGTAATATCCTGATATAAAATAAAAAATATGCTCATAAGAGCGGGTGTAGCAAAAAATGAGATGGTACTTTAAAAACTTCAGGACGGTACTACAAGTATTACTTATACAACATCGAAATGGAGATTTATAGCTTACATGCTTTCTTTCTAGCTGCAGCCCACTATATAGATTTTTTAAAATATGTCAAGTACCTATCTATAATCAGAGTGATAAACAACCAAAACCGCTTTCCTTGGTTATTAAAATTCAAATTCTAATGCGAGCCTAAAACTATGATTTTTTTCTGATTGGCTTATCTCAGTGATAAAACCCGCTTCCCATTTTAACTGCTTTTGTCCATCAAAACGCTGCAAACCTATAAACCCAGGCCCTATGCCAACAAAGTCTTCTCCTACGTACACCTCAATAGATGGCTGAAAAGCAGAACGATATCGATAGCGATATTGCGCTCTAAACTCGCTTTCCCATTCATTTTGTATATCCTGCCCCCACTCGTAAACCAAAAAAGCATTCATAGTTAAGCTTGTTTTGCCAAACTCTTTTTCGATCACAAAACCCGAAGTTGCTTCATACACATCTTTATTATGTTTTTTTTCAAGCTCAAATAATGCCCCCCAATCAGCCCATAATTTACCTTGCTCAATTAATTGCCAGCGTAGTTCAAGCTCATAAGCTTCTAAACCAAAGTCGCCGTTGTCATCTCGCTCACCAACTAAATAACCTTCTAGTGCCATTGTATCGTTAATAGCACCGCCACCACCCAAACGCTGCGCTAGTATGTTGCCACTATCTGTTTGGTGCGACACTAACCGCCATTCAAACTCTCGCTCAAAAGGTAAAACATAGGGGTGATATACCTTATCAACAACAATTCCATCGGCCTTTGCTGGGATTGAAAGTACCAACAAACAAAAAACGGTAAAGCTAAGCGCTAAATATAGGTTGAGTGCTTTCATACACGTTCCTTAGATATTGAAGCCGAAATAACATAACAAAGTGATAAAAATATCACGCTACTAGTACTATATATAAGTACACTCATTAGATCAGGGGTAGCCTCGTAACCAACAAGAGCACGCAGTACGCGCCCGAGCTCAGAGTTTTCGCTTAATACATCGCGTAAATCCCACACGGTTGCGGTGTTGGTAATTAAGTCTATTTGGCTTGCCAAATCCAGTGCAACTAATAACTTAGCCGCGCTGTTAAAAGCAAGCAAAGTAAAAAGCGGATACATACCAAAGCGGTGCTTAATTGCATTCATTAAAAAGTACAGCAATACGCTAAAACTTAAACAAATTCCAACACCTAATAAAGTGCCAATAAATAAGCTTTGCCCTGCATCATTACTTTGCCAAAAACTGGTGAGGTAAATAATATAGTGGCTTAAATACAATGTTATTGTGCTTATAACAGCAATATAAAAAGCCGCTGATTTTTGTTTTATTGCAAATACTAATACGGCTATAAATATAGTAATACATAGCCCTATTTGTGAGTACTCTAGCCCTTGGTGTTCAAACCACTGGCTCACCCACGACGCACTTTGCATGTACAAAAACGACATGAGCGCGCCAATTAATAAAGCAGATCCTATTTTTAAAGCGCTTTGTTTTTTAACCACTTGTAGTAGCACTAATAAAATAGCCACAGGTAGCAATTGATTAAGGCTCATGACTAAACTAGTTATTAGCATGCTGCGCCTCCTCATCACTAACTATTACAACGCCCCTTGCTGTATTGGGCGAAAACTCACCAAAAAATTCGTAATACCCTTTACTAAGCGGTCCTATATAAATAATGCTTTTACGGTTTGGGTAGAGTACTTTTTCTCTGTTTAGATCAAAGCTATCAAACTCTTCTGGTGTGCTATCTTGGTTTTCTATCAATAGCTTTACTTTTTTATTCGCGGGAATGGTAATTTGTGAGGGATAGAACAAGTGATCTTTCAAAACAATAAGGTACTCTTTACTCGCCGCGTTAAACGACAAAAATAGCAAACAACAAAGGCACTGATTAAATAAACGTTTAGTCACTTTTTACTCCTGTAAAAGTAACCTTAACGGTTAGCCCACCTAAAGGGCTATTCGCTAAATGAATAGTTGCGCCATAAATAGCAATTATATGTTGAACAATCGCCATACCTAAACCAGCACCTTGCTCGCCTGATGGATGCTGATCGCCACCTACGCGATAAAAACGATTGAATATTCGCTCTTTTTGCTCATCAGTCATACCCGCACCAGAATCATCAATTTGCCAACTAAAGCCGTTATTACTTGATACTAATTTAATTATAATTTGACCATTATTGGGTGTGTATTTTATGGCATTGCTAAGTAAATTAGCGATAAGCGTGGTTAATGTAAACTCATCACCATTAATTACAAAATCATCGCCTTCAAGACTAATGGTTTGGTTTTTTTCATCTATTTTGTCGTATTGCTCCGATACGACTTGCTGAGTAATCGTTAGCAATGATTGTTCGCTAAACTGCCTCTGCCATTGTTCAGGCTGGGTGCGCCCTAAAATTAGCATTTGTTCAACAATATTACTTAAACGATTAATGCCCTGCGACATAGCTTGTAATTCTTGATGGTCTTGCAGATTACTTTGTTTATTAGCCAAATTATGTACATTAATTTTTAAACTACTAAGTGGAGTACGTAATTCGTGAGCTGCATCTGAGGCAAAAAAGCGCTCCCGTAAGTAGGCTGTTTCTACGCGTTTAAATAAGTCGTTTAAACGATTAATAACAGGTTTAATTTCTTCGTCAGTTACTTGCCAGTTAATTGGCGTAAAGTCGTTAGCTTGGCGAGACGCCAACTGCTTAGATAATCGAGTAAGAGGGGCTAATGCGTATTTAACAAAAAAGCTAATAAAAATAGCAAGCAGAGGGACTGCCCATAGCATAGGTAACATTGCAGATAAAATAACGGCTTCAGCTAATTCAAAACGCTTTGCCATAGGTTCAGCAACGATGATTTTACGGGTGTTTTTACTCATCACAAATACCCGCATACGCTGCCCTGCTACATTGGCCGTTTGAAAGCCCTCGCTAAAACTAATTTGGTTATTCGTTAAACTCGATGAGCCACTAAGTAAATTATTATTTTGCCAAATTTGATACAACAACTGAGCGCTATTATTACTTACTTGTACTGCATCTGTGCTTAGTGCCAATGGTTGCTCAATTAAAACGCCAGCTACTATTTTAAGTTCATCATCAAGCAAACTTTCGCCGTGGTGCATACTTTTTTGATAGCCTTTTACTAATGCTAAAAAGCAAGTTAGCACCATCATTGAAAGTAAAATTAAGGTCAGACGTTTACGAATAGACATTTTCAACCTCGAAAAACAAATACACTCTAACGCTTACCAACCACGTAGCCAATGCCACGTAAGGTTTTAATAAAATCACTAGGGAATTTTTTACGAAGATGATGAATATGCACCTCTATGGCATTAGAGCCAACTTCTTCACCCCATTGGTAAAGTTTGTTTTCGAGTTGTTGTTTTGATTGTACCCTTCCCTGATTTTCCATCAGCGCTTTTAAAAGCATGTATTCTCTTCGCGGTAGCGTAAGTGACTGCCCACTTAGTTTAACTGTATGAGCAGAGGTATCCATTACTACATCACCACAGCGCAATAAGCTTGACTGAGTTTGGTTAATGCGCCGGCTTGCTACACGTAATCGAGCAAATAACTCAGCAGGGTCAAACGGCTTTGCAAGGTAATCATCTGCCCCCATATCGAGCCCTTGGACTTTGTCGTCAATACTGCCGCGAGCAGTTAAAATAACCACAGGAATAACTTTTTTTTGCGCTTTAATATGCTTTAAAACTTGCGAGCCGTCGCCATCAGGCAATCCTAAATCGAGAATAACAAGCTCAATCTCACCACTAGAAAGGCACTCTAAGGCGTGCTTTACTGTGCCACTGTGCTCTACGCTGTAGCCCTCTTGGCGCAAAGAGCGAATAAGCCCTTGCGCCACTAAATGATCGTCCTCAACGAGTAATAAATGCATTATCTGTTTATCTTTTTAATTTTTTATCTACTTTTGCCAATAGCTGACTTATTGCTTGTTGACGATATTTATCTGCTTTTGCCCGAGTATCACGAATCCGAGCAGCTTGTGCTACGAGTAGTCGTGCTTTAGCTTGTTTATAATCGCCTTCGTCATACAAGTATTCACCGTATAAGTAATTAGTATCAATGCCTTCGAGATTAAAAGCGAGCGCTTGTTTAAATAATTTTTCAGCTTTGTCGTCATCACCAAAACCAATTGGCCAGCCAGGTACTTTGCTATAAAGCGTTGCAAGGCTTGCGTAAGCTGAGCCATTTAATGCAGTGCCATCAATCGAGAGTGCATTTTCGAGTGACGCTTTTGCTTCTTTTGCTAAACCAAGTGCGCCCAAGCCTCCTTTTGCGCCAGCAAAGCTGGCTAACACAATGCCATTCCAAATATGTGTTTGCGCCGAGCTAGGGTAGTTTTTAACAAATAATGCGCTTTGCTCACTTAGTTGCGTAAACGCGTCTATTTGCGCATCGCCTTCAAGTTCGTAATTAGCAATTGCCCACTTTTGTTGAATATCGGTTAAGTCTTGCGCTTCATCTGCGTGTACTGCAGTTGCAAATACAGAGGTTAGTATTAAATAAAATGTGAGTGTAAATTTATACATAATTTTGCCCTTGTGTGTTTGTTAACTTAAAAAACGTTTAATTTTAGGAAGTTGCTTTGCAATAGCGTTATCAACAACGCTTGGGAATACGCCATTTATGCGTGCAAATAATTTTTCAGGGAAACCAATAAAGCGCCTTGTTTGGTTTGAACTTATAAGAGCTAATAACTCTTGAGCAACTAATTCTGGCGAGTCCATTTTATTGCCGAGCTCTTTATTCATTGCCCGCGCTTTACTGCTATTAATAGATGTATCTGTTGCTCTTGGTGCTAAATAGGTCACTTTAATGCCTGAGCCGTTAAGCTCACGAGAGAGCGCTTCTGTAAAGCCACGTAAACCGAATTTACTGGCGCAATAAAGCGTTTGAAACGGGTAGCCAATACTGCCAAACGATGATCCCACGTTAACAATAGTGCCTTTGGTATACGCTAACTGCCCTAAAAATAGCTGGCATAATTTAATAGGCACCGACAAATTAGTAATGAGCATATTATCTATTTGCTCATTACTTGTGTGCTCAAGGCTTTGCATTGTATTTATACCTGCGTTATTAATAAGTAATTTAACGCCGCCGAGTTGCTTGGCTTTTATTGCTAGGTTAATACGTGTTGTATCGTCGGTTAAATCGCCCGTAAATATTTCACTGTCTGGGCATGCACGGCTCAGTTTTTCAAGGGCTTGGGTATTTCGCCCTACAAGCAGTAACTTCCACCCTTTTGCATATAGGGCTTTAGCAATCGCTTGCCCTATTCCGCCTGTTGCACCAGTGAGCACACACAAAGAACTACTCATACCAATTTGCCTTGTACACTTGCTTTAAAAAATGGTTCGTCATCGAGTCCACGAAATATATCGCCGTATAAACGATAAAAGCGCTTTGCACCATGAATTATGGCTTGTTGATCCGTCTCGTCTGTTATTTGATTCATTAGGTTTTCAAAAAACTTTACATGCTCTATATCAAGCGCGCCGTGAGAGGTTAAATAACTAAATGCTTTTTTAGGTAAGCCCACAGCATTTGCAATGTTTGAAGCCGCGCCATCAGCAAGCGCTATAGAAGTGCCTTCAAGCACATGCACCATGCCAAAAAAGCTCAACGGATTTTTACGTGCAATGGAGTCGTACGCATACGACACCATCATTTCGGTAGCAAATTGCGGCTGACTACACCGTACTGTTTCTTTGTCAAAACCACATGCTGCAATGTCATTAAGTACCCACTCTTGATGACCAATCTCTTCTTCAATATATTCTGCGACGGCTTCGCGCAGCCATTCTTGATCGTCGGTTAATCGCGCACCAACCGACATCATTAATGGCACGGTGTGCTTAACATGGTGATACGCTTGCGCTAAAAACGAGGCGTATTCTTCAAGTGATGCTTCGCCTTTAAAAACACGCTGAATAATAGGCGCTGCAAGCAGATAGTTTTGCTCTTGTTTAGTTTGCTCTTTAAGGGTGTTAAAAAAATCACTCATTAATTACTTCTCCAAGTCGGTAAAATTGCTCAAACACAGCATGGTACTGCTTACTTATGGCATCTCGTTTTGGGCGATTATTTGTGGTTAATAATCCTTGTTGCACACTTAATGGGGCAGCTAAACGATGCCACTTTTGAATTCGAGCATAGTCGGGTAGTTGTTTATTAATCTCGCTAATGTACTGCGCTAACACTGGGTTACTTAGCTTTGTATCGGCGTAAATAATGGCACTGAGAAAAGGTCGCCCCTCACCAAACACAACGGCTTGTAAAATACCGCTTTGACTGAGTAATAGTGATTCAGGCCACTCGGCACTGATGTTACGACCCATGCTGGTAATAATTAGGTTTTTTAATCGGCCTTTAATAAATAAAGTATTTTGATGCTGCTCGACCAAGTCGCCGGTTGCATACCACTGGTTTTTATTGTGAGGTTGATGGTTTAAGTAACCTAAAAACAAATCGCCTTTTATAAAAAGCTGGTCATTTTCAATTTTGGTTTGAATATGAGGTAACACAGAGCCTGCACTGTGAAGGTTATCGTTTGTGGACGTATTTAAACTAACGACAGATGCCGCCTCAGAAAGTCCATAACCTTGGTATACTGGTAAATTTAAGCTACGCGCTTTGGTTAATAGCATTTCGCTGACAAGCGCACCACCTACGGCAATAAACTGTAACGAACTAGGCGGTTGCCACCCATCTTCTGCAAAAGTAACTAAGCATGCTAATAGTTCAGGCACTAAAATAAGCGTATTTGGCTTAACTTTATCAATAGCAGCTATAAGCTGTGCGGGCTGTTTTAATGCAGTACCAACAAAGCCTAATTCATTTAACGGCATTAAATGCACTGTACCGCCACTTTTTAAAGGGGCATACACACCGGCTATATTTTCAAGCAATACAGCAAGTGGTAATAAACACAAATGAACAGGCTTTTTAATGTTAATTTTATCGCACAGAGATTGCGCTACCTGCATTTGACTCTTTGCAGATAAACACACGCCCTTTGGTTGCCCGGTTGATCCTGATGTAAATGTTACTTTTTGAGTTTCTGGGAAATAACTGACGGGTTTAGCTACAACGATTTCGTAAATATATAATGTGTAACACTCAAATAAAGTAATTGATGCGGTCGGCTCCCCAAATAAAGGGTTTAGCGTGTCGCTCATAAATACATTAGCGCCGCATTGCGCTAGTACATATTGAGTTTGTTGTTCACTAAAAAAGTGAGCAATTGGCACAGCCACTTTATTAGAAACCGCAGTAGCGGCATCAATAACAAGCCAAGCTGGCGTATTATCGAGCTTATAAGCGACACATTTGCCGTTAAAGCTTTGTAGTATTTTTACTACTTTTTGTATTTGCTGGTTAAACTCATCACCGTTAATTTCACGTGTTTGATCTTTATTGTGGGCAATAATTAATGGCGATACTGAATGTGCATTATAGTAGTTCATACATTCACCAATGCGTTTACCAACGAATTGATATTTGAGTGGTTTTGCTCCATTAAACTATAAAGCATTGGGGTATTTAATACTTGTTGGTGAGCTTGCTCTAAACTCACAACGCATACGGTAGGCTGATTAGCGTAGTAACTTCCCCAACTTAGCGGATGCTCAACAACAAAACTGTTTGCCACAGCAATTTCAGTGCAGTTAACGCCTAATAAGCGCAGCAGTGCACGCACTTTTTTAGTGGCGCAAAATACTAAATGTTTAGCACCTACACTTTGCAGGGCTTCATTAACAACAATAAAATGCCCAAGCGTTGCTTTGCGATGTGTAGAGCATAGATTGCCAAGCTCAAATACTTTATTACGCTGAGTGTTCTCAGGTAAAAAATGCTCAATGGGCTGTGCTAAGTATTGCTCTATAAATAGAGGAGCTGTTGCTTGCCTTAAACCCAATGTGCATTGCCCTTCGTTTGTCGTGTATTGGCAAAGTAATGGCATAAAAGAGGTAAGCGTGGCGTTGTAAGCGACTAAAAACCCTTCTTTAACTGTGTTTTCTAACGCACTTCTATGCTCATCATTAACGCGAGCACTAACAAAGCGTGAGTTATTTTGAATATAAACGGGTGATGAAGGTAGGTGTGCTAATTGCATAAACATCGCTCATATAAAGTGTATGTTTGTAACTTAGCGAGCGAAACTTAAAGAAAACTTAAGAAACCTTAATTTAAATAAAAAAGCGCCTTAATTATTAAATTAAGACGCTTCAGGATGAAAACTGTTTAAAAGCTTAATAAGCTAAGCTATTAAAAATTATAAGCTATCGACATTTTAAATTGCGTAGGCGCCCCCGGATAAACCCACAAAGCGTTGTAACTACTTTGAGCGTAGTCTTCATTAAAAATGTTATTAATACTCACATTTAGCTCTGTTTTATCTGTTAAATTTAATTGACCAAACAGGCCGACCAATTGGTAACTTGGTAGTCTAAAGCTCAAATCTGCGGCATCACCTAGGCGGCTGCTGGTATATTGGTAACTTGCACCAAATTCAAGCTCTTTACCCATTAATGCTGTTTGATGGCTAAGTGTAAGGTTTAGATTGTTTTTTGGTACATTTACCAGTGGGCTGCCTTTTTCTATTGGCACGCCCCAATCGGCATTAATAATGTCGTTTGCTGTGGTGGCATCTATATAGGCGTACGATAAGTTAAATGCTGTTGCATCGGTAATATAGGTATTTAAATCAAGCTCAAACCCTTTGCTATCAGCTTTACCAATGGGAGCCGAAAAACCAACGTTTACTGGATCTGCCACTAACATATTACTTTTAGAAGCATCAAAAAGTGCCACAGTACCGTTTACACCTAGGTATTCAAACTTAGCACCAACTTCAAACGAGTCGCTGTACTCAAAGCCAAACGGGTCGCCGTTTGCATCAGTACCGCTCAGTGGTAAAAAGCCTTCAGAGTAACTGCTGTAAAAGGTTATAGTATTATTTAGTTCATACACTACGCCAACGCGTGGGCTTATTTGGCTTTCAGAGCTGGTCGAAAACACGCCGCTGTTTGTTTCTAAAATATCTTGGTCTACGCTATCAAATCTAAGGCCAAGTAAAAGTTTAAACTTATCAGTGATATCCATTTGATCTTGAATGTAAATACCGTAAGCGTTTTGCTCTTCATCATTTTCATAAAGTAGCGAAACAGCAGGACGTTCACCAGAATAATCAGGCTCAAAAATATCAATAGTATAAGTGCCATTACCGCCACGATAACGAGAAAGCGCCGTGCGCAAATCGTATTTATATGCATCAATACCTATTAATAAATGATGCGAAATGCCGGCTGTATCTAAACTTCCACTAACTTCAAACTTTACACTTAAATCTTCTACTTCGTAGTCGCGATAGCGCTGCTGGCGGGTAAGTGTGCGGCCATCGTCAAATAACGATTGGCGTGACGGTGCAAGTTCTGCATCTGACGAAAAACCCGTTAAGCTAGAGTCTCGATAATTTGCACCTACAACGAGTGACCATTCCTCGTTAATATCGTGATTTAACGTAATTTGGTGGCCTCGAGAGTAAACCTGCGTGTCTCCATCGTTTGGGTTACCTAAATAGCGCGAGCTTGGTAGGGTGTCAAAATCGTTATCGAGTACAACAATACCACGGTCGAATAGCTGAGCTAAATCTACGTATTCAAACTCATAAGTTACACTGGTCGATGCGTTTATTTGATGATATATAGACGGCGTAATCACCTTTTTATTGGTGTATACCTCATCGCGGTAGCTGTCACTATCTTGCCATGCGCCATTTATTCTAAACGCGGTGGTATCGTTAATGCCGCTGGTGTAATCGCCTTCAACGCGATTAAAACTGTCGCTGCCTAAGCTTAGTTTTAGCTCACCTTGTGAATCAAACTGTGGCTTTTTAGTTACAATATTTACAGTCCCGCCTGGCTCTGATCGCCCATAAAGTGCTGAACCTGGGCCTTTTAGTACTTCAATGTAATCAATGTTAGATACATCACGCGGGCCGCTAAAACCACGCCCACCGCTAAAGCCATTAACTAAATAGCCCGATGGCATATTTTCGTTACCCGAAAGGCCACGAATAGAAAAGCTATCCCACAATGCACCGCTATTGTTTTTACGTGAAATACTAGCTGAAAAATCAAGCGCATCTTGTAGTTGAGTAATTCCTTTTTTATTAAGCTCAGCACTATTAATACTAACTATAGATTGTGGCATTTGCTTTTGAGGAATATCACCGCGATAAGCTTGTTTATAAGTGACAGATATTTTTTCGATTTCTTCTTTTTGATCTTGCGCAATACTGGGCGCACTAATTCCTAGGCAGGCTAAATAAATTAAAGAGTACTTCATGTGATTGATTAACTAAGCAAGTGTTATAGTATAACAAAATTGTAGCATATGTTACTTTATAACAAAACTTCTTTTTAAAAAATCACTGAGCGATTAATTAATGCACTAGCGACTGCCGTGTCATCACGTTAGTATAGTGTTCTACTTAAGTTACATAACGATAATTACATGAGCATAAAAACAAACGCGTTAATTTACTTTTTAGCTTTTTGCAGCGGTTTTTGCATTATGGGGATTGAACTTTTAGGAGGGAGAATTCTCGCCCCTTTTTTTGGTAGTAGCGTACATATTTGGGGCAGTATAATTACAGTATTTATGCTTAGTTTATCTTTTGGGTATTTACTTGGCGGTAAACTCAGCACTAAAAATGCATCACTTACCAGATATGGTTTAATATTTTTAATAGCCAGCATTATGGTGGTGCCTATTACATTATTTTCGCAGCCAATAATGGAATTTATATTCACCCATATTGAAGATAGCCGCTACGGCTCGCTCTTAGCGTCAACTGCTTTATTTTTTATACCTACAGTTATTTTAGGCATGATCTCGCCCTACTCTGTGCGCTTACTGGTAACCGATAGCGATAAAAGCGGCCAAGTGGCTGGGCGTTTATACTTTGTAAGTACGCTTGGTAGTGCACTGGGTACTATAATTACCTCGTTTTACTTTGTACTCGCGTTTGACGTAAATACTATTATTAGCGCCTTTGCTCTAACGCTTGGGTCACTGGGTTTAGTCGCGATTGTAATTAATACCTTGGCTAATAATAAGGAGCTTGCTCATGCTTAAATATCTACTACTGCCGTTAATTGCATTTTCGGGTTTTGCGTGCAGTAAAGTTATCCACGAAGAGCGCTCGCTTTATCGCAATATTATTGTTGAAGAAACGAGCGACTTACGTTGCCTTAAATTTAATACTAAAAGTAGCCAAACAAGCCAAAGCTGTATGTATAAAAACAATCCCGACAAACTTGTTTTTAATTACACTAAACTTACTTTTGCGAGCCTTTTAGTAGCCGACAACCCTAAAAATGTACTTATTATAGGATTAGGAGGCGGTACGCTTTCTAACGTTATTCATGAGCTATACCCCACTGCAAAAATTCATAATGTTGAAATAGATCCCGCAGTAACTAAAGTTGCACGCGATTACTTTAACTTTATAGAAAACGATTTAGTGACATCAAGCGTGCAAGATGGCCGTATTTTTATAAAACGTGCCGCAATTAAAAAACAAAAGTACGATTGGATTATTTTGGATGCATTTAACGGCGACTATATTCCGGAGCATTTGCTTACTAAAGAGTTTTTTGAAGAAGTACAAAGCGTATTAGCCGAAGGCGGTGTTATTGCCGCAAATACGTTTTCAAGTAGTAAACTTTATGAGCATGAGTCGGCAACTTACCACGCTGTATTTGGCGACTTTATAAATGTAAGCCGCGAAAATCGTAGTAACCGTATTATTTTAGCGGGACTTAAATCAATACCGAGCGAAGCGCAAATTAACACGCGTGTAAATGCTCTCGCCCCTAAATTAGTAAAATACGGTATAGACATAAAAGCGATTAGCCAATTTATGCACTTTACAAAAGACGGCCAAGATTGGCCTGCCGATACAAAAGTACTTACCGATCAATACTCCCCCGCTAATTTACTTAACTTTTAAAACCTCCCTAAACCTCACCATTTTTAAAGGTGAGGTTTAGCAAATATTTTGCCACTTCCCTCTCCTACATATATTTACTTAGCAAGCTAAGTAGTGATAAAATAGTTAGCTTGCTAACTATGTTGGGATGGCTATGCCTACACACAAACCTTTTCACGAAACGCTCGATTTAACAGTTATCGGTAATATGGGCCGAGTTCATCGCTTATGTCGCGAAGCGGTAACCATTGCTGTTGAGCCTTTAGGGCTTACTCAATCGCGCTGGACTGCACTAATGCATATTAGTATGCGTGGTGAGGGACTAACACAACTTGAGCTTGCTAATAGCTTAGGGATAGAAATGCCTTCATTGACTCGTACGCTTAAGCAATTAGAGGAGCAATCGTTAATTGTTCGCCGTGTAGACAAACATGATAAGCGCAGTAAAAGACTCTATTTTACTGAACAAAGTGATGCCATTTTACATTCATTGCAAGAGACTATTTCCGATATAAAAAATCAGTTATACAGCGGTTTATCTGTTGAGCAACTAGATGCGATTGCATTTGGTTTGATCAAAATAGAGCAAAACGCCCTTAAATGTATTCAAGTTAATAAGTAAGGCTAAAAATGACACCGGATCAAAAGTTTGCACGCTATGTAAGGTTTTCTCTCATAGGGTTTATCTTAGTATTTATTTACTATTTAGTGGCCGATATGGTTTTGCCTGTGACACCACAAGCACGTGTTTATCACCCTGTTGTGCAAATATCACCGCAAATTAGTGGCCGAGTCACTAGTGTGCAAGTTAGTAATAACCAATCAGTTAAAGCAGGCGATATATTATTTAGTATCGATGAAGGCCCATATAATTTAGCTAAAGAACAAGCTCAACTCGCCCTTGATGATGCCAAATTACAAAATAAACGCCTTGATACCAATGTTAAAGCGCTTGAGGCACAAATAAGTGCTGCAAACGCTAAACAGCATGAGCAAAAACTATTAAAAAGCAGAGGCGAAAAGCTTTATAAGCAAAAGTCTATATCGGAGCAAGAACTTGAAAGCATTCGTGCTAATTTTGAAGCGAGTAAAGCAAATGTTGCAGCCCTTGAAGCGCAGTTAGCTGAAGCGGTTTTAGCTAGAGGTGACTCAGGGAACAAAAACTTAGCCATGCGCCACGCTGCTAACCAGTTAGCGCAAGCTGAGCTAAATTTATCCTACACAAAAGTGCGCGCATTAAGTGACGGCGTAGTTGCTAACTTACAATTATTAGACGGCGCATACGCAGTTGCAGGCAGCCCATTATTAGCTATTGTTGCTAAAAAGGCAGATTTAGTTGCCGACTTTAGAGAAAAGTCACTCTCAAATATGAAGCAAGGCACCCAAGCGCGCGTAGTATTTGATAGCCGTCCAGGTGAAGTTTACGACGCAATACTTGAAACATTTGAAGCAGGCGTTAGCAGTGGTCAACTTAGTGCTAATGGTTTACTAAGTACAACAGAAACCAGTAATCGTTGGGTGCGTGATGCACAGCGTCAACGCATTCACTTAAAGCTCATTAATCATCAAGACTTAATAGCAAACATGCCTAGTGGCTCACGTGCAACAGTACAATTATTACCAGAATCAACAATTGGGCAATGGTTTGGCTCTGCACAAATCAGGTTTATTAGCTGGTTACACTACATTTATTAATGGAGGCTTTATGACTCAAATTGTTAGCCAAGGCCCACAATTAGACTCCAACGGCCTTCGCCAAGCACTGCGCATTGCAGGTGGCTGTACCCTTGGCTTTACTATTAGTGAATTAATGAACTGGCCCAATGGTATATTTTTTACCGTTTATCCTATGTTGATATTGGGCATGGTACCTACGTTAAGTCGTGGGCTTATAAATCAATTTATAGCATCTGCTGCATTTAGCGCACTTATAGTGCTGATAATGCAGGGATTATTTTCTCACTTACCAGTCGTTATGACATTGTTAGTGTTTGGTGTTTTCTGCTTTTTATTTCATAAAATGAGTAGCGGTAGTGCCTTTTTATTTGGCGCTTTAGGCGTGATCAGTCTTTCTATTCAGCTGCATTTTTCCAGCTATGTTGATCAAGGAAGCAGTATTTATCCATTAATTTTAACTAATGGTTTGGCTATATTTTTAACCGTTATTATTGGAGCATTAATGCATGGCCTATTTCCTGATGTAACCGCAAGGCCCGGGCGAGTAATGCCAGCTAAAGCAAAAGAAAGTATTCGCCATGAGGTATTGTTATGCTCAACCGTGGCTACGCTCTCTTTTGTTGTTTTTCAGGTTCTTGATTTACAAGACTCAATATCTGCGCAGGCAGCTTCTGTGCTTATTTTATTTTCGTTGTGCTGGAAAGCCGCAGGTATGGCCGGTTGGCAGCGAGCAATTGGAACGCTTATAGGCTGTAATGCAGCGTTACTATCGCAACTATTTTTGTATAGTCACTCTGATTTTTTACTTTTTCCGATGGCTATTTTATGGATACTTTCGTTTGTTTTTGCGCGCTTTCATATTTTAGGCGGAGGCATACCTGGCATTGGTTTTGGTGTGTTAACTACATTTGGTATTTTGTTTGGAAATTCACTCGGGCCAGGCCAAGATCTTGTTTATAGTGCAATGTACCGGTTTAGTTCGGTATCTGTGGCTATAATCTTAAGCTTATGTGTTGTGTATGTTATGCACCACATACTTAATCGGTTTAGCGTAACTCGCCATCATACTTATGATTAGGTAAACCCTGTTTGTAAAACTAAAGGCTGCAATTGCAGCCTTTTTAATAAGCTTGGTTAAACTATTTTAATCATCTATATGAGCAATAATTTCGCTTTACATATTCACAGTTTTTAGTCTTTCCTGGTGATAATAAGCGTTAGCACACCGGCTATAATCCCCCAAAAAGCGGACCCTACTGAGAGCAATGTTAAGTTAGATGCAGTTACTAAAAAAGTGACTATTGCAGCCTCAGTATATTCAGTACGACTAAGGGCTTGCTGCAAACTATTAGCAATGGTGCCAAATAGCGCAATGCCCGCCAAAGCTAAAATAAGTGCCTGCGGTAAACTTGCCACCAAGCCAACTAATGTAGCTGCGCACAGCGCCATTAAAATATAAAATACGCCAGCCGCTATACTCGCCCAATAACGTTTATCATGATTTTTATCCGCCTCATCACTCATACATATAGCTGCGGTAATAGCGGCTAAATTAATAGAGTAGGCTCCAAAAGGAGCGCTAAGCATATTTGCAAAGCCAGTAACATTAAGAGATGCAGATATAGGCGCTTTATATTTATGTGCTTTCAAAACCGCAATACCCGGTAAATTTTGCGAAGTCATGGTAACTATATAAAGTGGTAAACCTATACTAATACATGCTTGCAAGTGGAAAGCGGGTTCAATATAAGCAAATTCGCTCATTTTCCAGTGCAGCGCGCTGGTATCAATATGGCCCATTTGCCAAGCGAGTAATACACCTATAATAAGCACGCTTAACATAGCAAAGCGGGCAAAAAAGCGTTTGCCAATAAAGTACATAACAACCATTAAGCCAATTACTAAAGGCATGTCGTTCATAAAATTAAACACATCGATACCAAAGGTAACAAGCACGCCGGCCAACATGGCGCATGCAAGCTCACTTGGAATACGGTTCATTATTTTTTCAAACCAGCCCGTAACCCCCGACAAAAACACGAACAATGCACTGAGCATAAACGCGCCAATAGCCTCATTTAAGTTATACCCTTGGGCACTTGAAATAAGTAATGCAGCTCCCGTGGTAGACCACGCAATTAAAACAGGTACTTTGTAATAGTACGATAAACCAATTGACGTTGTGCCCATCACTAAACCGAGCATTAAAATCCAACTAGCTACTAAATCGGGCGTACCACCAAGGGTTATCACTACCTGATAAATCAATGCAATAGAACTCGAAAAACCAATAATTACCGCCACAAGTCCTGCTGTAATTCGGTTAAGCAACTGATCAGACACCTTCATAAATTCCTCGTAATGCATTTATGCAGCACACAACATACGTGCCCAATAATTACATTGCAATTAGCGATTGGTTTACAAAAGGTGAAATAAATTCACTTTTTATTTTTCATTGTAATTAACGTCAAAAAGTCACTTTTAACCATTGTATTTAACTAAACAAACAAGTACCTGTAACTGCGCCAAAGCCCGCGTAAACACTACTAAAAACCAATACTAAAAAGAGCAAAAAAAACACCAAAAATAAATATCCTTATATTTTATAAGGAATTATAAAATTAAGAAATAATTCTTTTCGGTTACATTTATTATCTTGATCTAATCCATTTAATAATATAAAACGTAACAAATAGTTAACCAAAAATACTAAAAGAGAAACAAATGAAGAGTTCTGTCGTCTTACTAATTGCTATACCATTATCGGCATTTGCAGTTTATGGGCTATTTTTTAATGCAGATGAAACGGGCGAACCTATCGCGCCTGTTGCTATTGATTTTGTTCCTATTGATTTACAAAAAACGCGCAATACGCATCCCCCTGCACCTATTGATATGAGTAAAGATCCAATTACCGTTAAACCCATTGCTGCCCCTGACAACAACTTACCGTTTGAAGAATTTGATGCCGTAAATCGCCTATCAGACAAAGCAAAGCAAGTGCTTATAAATGCAAAAGTTTTACCGACTGACTTACATAACGAGGCCTATATTGAGTTTGATTTAAATTCTTTACAGGCGTTAGAAACTGGCGAAAACTTTGATTTAGCTATTCCGCAAACAGCCGAAACATTCACCGCAGAAGTGACTAATGTGGTTGAGTCTGAAAATGGCGATAAGAGCATATTTGGTAAAATAGTGGGTGTTGACGGTCGCATGCATAATACCGTTTTAACGGTAGGTAAAGATGCAGTATATGGCCAATTTACTGCACCTTCTGGCAACTATGTATTCGAAAGTAAAGGTAAGTACGGATGGATTGCAGCAAAACGCGATTTATATAAAAGCCACATAGAGCATGAAGTAACCGCACCAAAACCCAAATCAGATAAAAGCATCGATATATTTGCACCAAAAATTGATGGCTAACCAAAAAATATAAAAAGCAATTAAAGCCGCACTATAAGGCAGCTTTAGTGTGTCTGCTTTTTATGATCTCAACCAAGTTAAAAACAGTTCCAACCACAACAAGAGTAAGGAAATACAATAATGAAAAAAGTAATCACAACAACCGCACTGGCTGCGGCATTATGTGCAGCAAGTGTTGCACAAGCAGAAACAATCGATATCGGTATTTTATATACCGACCAATCAGCTGCCGCAACTAGTAATATTGACACTAAAATAAATCAACTAATTGCTTTTAGTAATCAGGTATATAGCCAAAATGGCGTTGATATAACACTACGCTTAGCTGGCAAACAAAACTTAGGTGACTACGCAGTAACGCCGTCTGAGGATTGGTTAGATTCGGTTACAAATAGCAGCTACGTAGATGGTTTACGCAGCGATTGGAAAGCCGACATGATTGCCGTATTAGGTACTGGCCAAAGTGCTGGCAATGGGCTTATTTCATGTGGTTTAGCGTGGGTTGGCCAAGGCACTAATGGCAATCTATATAGCTCAATGAGCAGCCGTATGTACTCAATCACTGCAATTGATTGTGGTGCAACTACATTTGTACACGAACTTGGTCATAACCAAGGTTTAGCGCATTCACGCAAACAAGGTGACACATCTGGCGGTGTATATGCAGATGGCATGGGTCATGGCGTACAAAATGAGTTTGCAAGTATTATGGCTTACCCGCACGTTTACGGTAGCGCAACTCAGTACGATTACTTCTCTAACCCTAACTGGAGCGTAAATGGTATTGCTTTTGGTATTACAAACCAAGCGTATGCAATTCGCACGGTTACTGCTACAAAAACAAGTATTGCTAACTTTAAATAAGTAGCGCATTAAAAAGTGGGCTAAATAGCCCACTTTAAAGTTTTAACATGTTCTTCCCTGCAGAGCGCTTACGCGCTCTTATAGATTAAGCTAATGCACAACCACTTTTTGCTTAATTGCTGGCATTAATGTTTTACCATTGCCATCTACTTTGTTTAACAATTTAAGCCCCATCACTTTTGCAAGTACTGGGTAGATATCAAGGTTACTCACTTCTTTAAGGCTTATACCTTGTTTAAATGCAGGGCCTACAGCAATAAATGATGCTGCCATATCCTCGGTATATGCATAACCGTGAGTCCCTAAATAGGTTGGTTTTTTACCATTGGTAAATACCGCTGGCGCTGTAGTTTGCACCACAATATCGCCTACGCGAGTGCCTTTATTGTAATGGTACGCTGCTAACTGCTCGTCAGTTAATACTGTATAACGACCGTTTGCTGCTTTTTGTAAACGAGCTTTATAGCCGGCTATATCCGCATTTATTGCATCGGGTTGAGTGTATATGAGTAAACGTGGACCGGTGTTTTTAACTAAAAAGTTTTCATCTTGAGGCAGTGTGGTTACATCAATACTTTTATCTGGATCTATACTCGCCATACCATGATCCGAGACAATAACTAAGTTTACCTCTTGCTCTAATTTACTTAAGCGAGTTTGTAATTTCCCCATTAATTCATCAAGCTGTTTAACTGCATCTCGCGTTTGTGGTGCGTCTGGTCCAAACTCATGGCCCATGCTATCAACTAGCGAAAAGTAACTCGCAATAAAACGTGGGCGCTGTGCTTTTGGCAAACTTAACCATTGAATAATTTGATCAACACGGCTTTGGTAATCGCTGTATTTAGAATAGTGATAAAAGTAATCTGGTGTCATGCCGTTAAATAATGCATCTGACTCAGGCCAAAAATAAGTAGCCGATTTAAGCCCCTGCATTTTTGCTAAATTCCAAAGCGGAATCCCCTTCACCCAAGTGCTATCGCCCAATGCTTTGCCCATGCTGTAACAGTCGTTTTTACGCGCTTTATCACAAAAGCTATTATCAACAATGCCATGGTTTACCGGCAATAAGCCCGTAATAATAGAAATATGGTTAGGAAACGTTTTAGTTGGATAAACAGGTATTAGTTTTTGTGCGCGAACACCGCGCTCGGCCATTGCTTTTAAATTTGGCGCACCGTGTTTTTCAATATAATCCCAACGCAGGCCATCAATTGATACAAGCACCACAGTTTGCTCTTTTGCAGCAAATGCGCTGTTCATTCCTAACATTAGGCAAATTGATACTGCCTTTAAAATCCACTGTTTCATTATAAACACCTATAAATGCACAACAATTACTCAAAAAATTATTTTAAAGCAAGTTGTTACTTTATGATACAAACTGATAGATTAAACCCTGTATATTAAAGACAAATGACTATGTGCTAAAAACTATGCCAGTCATCAATTGTAAAAAGGATAAGTATAAAGATGACCATAGATTTTAGTAAAAAAATAACGCCAGCACGAATGTATCGCACAACCTCTAACTTACAAATGGCGCTAGAAAGCGACCGTGGCCGGATTATTAACAGTGCCGCTATTCGCAGGCTTCAGCAAAAAACCCAAGTGTTTCCCCTTGAACGCAACGCAGCTGTTCGTTCGCGCTTAACTCACTCGCTTGAGGTACAACAGGTTGGTCGTTTTATAGTGCAACGTATTTTTGCAAATTTAAGCTACCAACAACAAAAAGATTACGGCTTAACCGACCTAGAACGCCCCCTGGAAAGCTTAGTAGAAATGGCCTGCCTAATGCACGATATAGGCAACCCACCGTTTGGACATTTTGGCGAAGCTGCAATAAACCACTGGTTTAATAACAACCTAGCAAGTGTAACACCCGAGCGCTGCAAAGAGCCCAATACCGGTATAGGTGTTGTTTTTAAACACCTTGCGCTTGATATTTGTAACTTTGAAGGCAACGCTCAAGGCATACGTATAATTCATTCGTTGCAAACGCTTAATTTAACTTACAGCCAAAGTGCTGGTATTTTAAAATACACTCGCCCTGCTGGGCTTGATGTAAAAGACATACCGCAAAATAAAAACTACTTAATGAAGAAAGTGGGTTACTACTACAGCGAAAAAAACTTTGTTGAAGCGCTACAAAAAGAGCTCACTATTGAGCCATATTGCCGCCATCCAGCAAGTTATATAATGGAAGCCGCCGACGACATTTCGTATTGCCTAGCCGATATAGAGGATGCTGTTGAAAAAGGGATCATAAGCACCGAATTCTTATGTACACAGCTTAAAAGTCATTATAAAAAAGCACTCATAAACCTAACAATAGACGACACAGAGCACCAAACTTTTGTAGATAAAGCAGTTGACTACGCACATGAGCGCGCCAAAGCACAACCGTATAACTTTAACAGCGAATTTTTTATATACCTGCGCGTAGCACTTTTACATCCGCTAGTTGGACATGCTGCAAAACGCTTTATTGAGAATATAGAACCTATTTACCATGGCGATTTTAACCAAGCACTTTTAGAAGATAGAAGCCATCTACACGCTGTAACCAAAATGCTAAAGCAAGTGGCACTTGAGCATGTTTTTTCAAATAAAGAAGTCGAAAAATTAGAGCTGCAAGGTTATAGAATAATTAATGGCTTACTCGATTGCTACAAACCGCTACTGCAATTGAACAGCGATGACTTTAGGCGCGCTCTAAATGGCGATTCACGTTTATTAATTGAGTCGCGACTTGTTAAAAAGCTCTCTAAAAAGCACTTAAATAGTTACCAACACGCAATAGATGCTATGCAAGAAGAGCCCGATCACTTTGCAGCGTACGAATTTTATTATCGCTGTAGATTAGTTCAAGATTATATAAGCGGTATGACAGACCAATTTGCTTACGATGAATATCGCAGCCTTATGGTTATTGATTAGTCGTATTACTCTGGATAATTTTCAATTTTGCGCTTAAAATCAAACTATTAATATTTAAGCGCGCATAACTTTATGATATCAAAACTAATTAGATTTACCCTTTGCTTTGCCCTATTTTATAGTGCGCAAAGTGCTGCATACAACGAAGCTATGTGCATTTTAATTAAACAAGAAATGCAGCAAAATAGTAATAATAAAGCGAGTCAAAAATATCGTAAAGCTGCGCGTGATTACAAAAATAACTGTAATAAGCCAAAAGAAATTCAAGCTCAACCTAAGCCCCAAATAATAGAGCCTGAGCCGACTGTTATTACTCAGCCACAACCTAAAATTGTTGAACCTGCCCCTGTAATTAAACCCACTGAAGAAGCTGTTAAAGAAAGCATCAACGAGCAAACCCTTAATTTAACTAATGATCAAAAACAACAAATTAACGATCAGCTAAATACCAATAGTAACGAAATAGTAATTAATGCAGAGCCAACAAAAGCAGCACCCGAGCAAGTAGTTACAGAGCAAAAAAACGAAGCTGTGATAGAGCAAGTAAAACCGGCGACGCCAGAGCAAAACGTTCAACCTACGCCTGAAAATTCTGTACCTGTAAAACCAGCACCGGTGTTAACTAAACCAGCGCCAGTTATTGCGCCGCAACCTGTAGCACAAAGCCCAAGCTCGTTACTTTTACCCACTTTAATACTTGTTATAGTGGTACTTATTGGCGCTATGATAGTCGTGCGCCTGCGCCGTGCAAAACAAAGTAAAGTGATGGCAGAGCCGACTATAGCGGCTCCACCTGAAGTTAAATCAGAAAAAATTGCTACGCCAGCTAAACCTGAAACTACAAAAGAGCCAGAGATTGAGCCTGTCGTCATCAACGAAGTAACTCAAAATAATAAACCAGTTGAGAGCAGCGTAGAGGCAAATGAAGAGCCTTTAGAGCCTACGAACACTACACAAAATGCTGATATTGAACATACACCACCGCAAATTTTAGATGAGCAAAACAACGTAGTTACACCATCGCAAACAAGAGAAATTGAGCCTGCACAAATAGAGCCAGCAGATACTTTAGGGCAAACAAGTACCGCTACATTTAACGAAGTAAAACAAAAACCAGAGCCTAATACAGCCGAGTTTGAAGCCGCCGCCAAAACAACCTTAGAGCGTATTAAAAATGCCAGCAGCTTTAATGAGCCAGAAGTACGCGACTTTGATCCAGATGCAAAGCCTGTAAAAAAACAACGTAAGCACCATACTGCTCATATAACGGAGCCTGCGCCAATAGAAGCCGAACATAACACTGTAGAGCCGGTTATTAGTACTCCTGAGCCAGTAACAGCGAGTGAGCCGGTTGTAGATTTACACGCACCAGAGAAAATTGCTGACGCTCAATCGACTACATATACAACAGAGCAAGACTTTAAAGAACCAGAGGTACGTACATTTAACCCAGATGCACCATTACCTGGTGAAAAGCCGATGCCTAAAAAACAAAGCTCAACACCTGAGCAAGCACAAACAACACCGCCAGTTGATGAGCCACAAAGTGAGCCTAAAAAAGCAGACAGTAACAATCCATTTGCTAACTTATCGTTAGACTCAAGCTGGGATCCTGACTCAACTGAAAAACCCAAAATAGAAGAGAAAAAACGCGCGCCTAAATCGCAAGCATTAATAGATGCAGAAGAACGCGCTAAAAACATGCAAACCAAATAGTAAGTTTTAAAGTAGCGCCTCATATTTGAGGCGCTGTTTTAGTAACTAAATAATTAACTGCTTTTTTACCGTATTACTTACACTCTTATCCCATCCTAAAATGCGCCTTAGTTATTAGAAGCTTCGCTCCTTGCGCGAGCAAGCTCAGCGCCTGGCGCAATATTCAAGCTTGAGAGTGTTTTATAAGCTTACAACTTGTTGGCGCGATGAGTGCAGAGCATACATTTAACTGGTGGTATTTTTAGACTTGAGTTTAAGGCTACGTTATCCGCAGCCATAAATTAAAGTAACTTGGTCAACAAGCCCTAATTAAAAGTCCTAGTTAACAGCCCTAGCGGTACGTTTATTTTTAAGCTTTAACCCGCCAATTAATAGCAGTGGTCCTATAAACATGGCAAGGCCATACACGCCACCGGTAACTGCGTATTCTGGTTTATTTAAAAAGCTAATAGCGATTAAAATAGCTAACGATGCATTTTGAATTCCAACCTCAATTGAAAGCGTCAGCGAATCAGTTAAATTTAATTTTGAACACTTAGCAATTAACCAACCAACAACCATTGAACCAATATTAAGCGCTATGCACGCCCAAAATACGTTGTTAAATGAGCTAACTAATAAATCGCGCTCTTTTATTACTAGTGCGGCAATCATCATAAGCATAAAAAACAACGAGAAGCGTCTAAAAAACGGCTCTGCTTTAATAGCAAAATCACTTTTAAAGTGACGTAACCAAATGCCTATAGCAACTGGCACTAAGGTAATAAAAAATAGCCCTAATGAAGTAGTTAAAATAGAAAAAGTAGCATCGTCTGCTGGGGCAAACTGACTCATAGCAAAGCCAATAATAAACGGTGTGGTTATTATACTAATTGCGGTAGAGGCAGCTGTTAAACTTACCGAAAGCGCTAAATTAGCTTTAGCAAGCTGGCTTACTACATTTGACATAGTACCACCTGGGCAGGCAGCTAATATCATTAAACCAATAGCGATAGGCGTTGGTAGGTTTAGTAAATAACACAGCCCTAATGCTAATAAAGGCATTGCTACAAGTTGGCCTATTAAACCCATGACAATGCCAAGCGGGTTTTTAAATAGACGAGTAAAATCGGTTGTTGTGAGCCCAAGACCCATACCAAACATAATAAGTGCAAGAGCGAGCGGAAGTATTACTTCGGTTAATATAGATGCATTCAAATTAGACAGCCTCGTTTGTTATTGTTTTTAATTAGAGTGTTAATTTTTAAGTTAACTGTAACGCCCCTTTACAATAACTAGAAGTATTACTTATTTAAAATAGCAGCCACGTGCTTATCTAGTTCTGGAAGTACATCTTGTTCAAACCATGGGTTCTTTTTAAGCCATATATTATTACGCGGACTCGGATGTGGAAGCACTAAATAATTTGGCCAATACTCACGCCACGATTTTACTAACTCCGTAAGTGGCATTTTTTTAGTCTCTGGTAAATGATACGCCTGCGCGTATTTACCAAGCACTATTGTCAGCTCAATATTTGGTAGTGCAGCCAATAATTGCTCGCGCCATGCAGGCGCACATTCTTTTCTCGGTGGTAAATCACCCGACTTCCCCCTACCCGAGTAGCAAAAGCCCATAGGTAAAATGGCTATATTATTAGCGTCGTAAAATTCATCACGTGTTAGCCCAAGCCATTCTCGCAGGCGGTTTCCGCTTGTATCGTTAAACGGCACACCTGTTTCGTGAACTTTGATTCCAGGTGCTTGCCCTGCAATTAAAATACGTGCGTTTGGGTTAAATTGTATAACAGGACGAGCCCCTAAAGGTAAATGAGGTTCACAGATCACGCATTTACTAACTTGCTCTATTAATTGGTGACTATTCATGTTTATTTGGCCTTAAATGCTTAATATTTATCCTAAATGGCCATTTAGGATAAATGAGTTGGTAAAAAATCGGTTTATTTTAATTAAAACGAGCGTTAGTTAGTAAAATCGTGATCTTTAAGCTCATTCGCGCTACAAGCCTTGTAAAACCTAGCGTTGCTCGGCCCATACAGCAAATTCATTGCCGCTTGGCTCTGCAAAATGAAACCGGCAACCACCCGGAAATTCAAAAATAGGTTTTAATATTGTGCCACCATGGAGTTGTACTTTTCTATACGTGGCGTGAATGTCGTTACTATAAAAAACCAATAGCGCAGCACCGTTTTGAGTTAGCGATTTAAGCGGCGCATTAAAAAAGCCACCATCGAGCCCTTGGCCACTAAACGCCGTGTATTCTGGGCCGTAGTCAGTAAACTGCCAATTAAATACACGACTAAAAAAGGCCTTAGTTGCGGGTAAGTCGCATGCAGGAAACTCAACGTAATTTAGTTTTTCGTGATCGCTCATCGTTATTCACTCTTTATTTTTACTCAGTTTATTAACCTTAAGCTTTACATAGAGCCTGTGCAATATCATTAAACAATATCAGATCAGTATTTTACTAAGTAATTAAGTAAGCATAACTTACTTAAAAATTAAATATCACAAATGAGAATAACTATCTTTTGTATTTGTAACATATATAATAGCGCCTTTGTTTTATCCTCAGCTTTAAATAAAGGGATTAATTAACTATGCAGGCACCTTTGCACAGTGCGCCATTCGATAAGGTTAACGTGATTGCGCTTATAGTAAAAAGCGTAAGCAGTTATCGAGTTTTGGTATTTTTACGTTTTTTTATTGCCATAATTGGTGGCTATGCTTTTACCTCTGCAAGCACTGCGTTATTAAGTTTTGTATTGCCAATAGCTAAACAAGACGCTGTGCTGTTTAGTGTTTCAATCAGCATTTTAATTTATGCCGTTGTATTTATTTATGCTTTTAGCGTTAAATCATTAAAAACAGTATGGATCAGTATTTTACTAAGTACAGGAGCGTTCATAGGATTGCTTGCATTACTGAAGGGTTGGGTATGAAAGACAGCTTTTTCAGATCGATGACTTGGTTGCACACTTGGGTAGGGTTACTCGTTTGTTGGTTATTATATTTAATATTTTTTGCAGGGACTCTTAGCTTTTTTAGAGACGAAATAACGTTGTGGAATCAACCAGCCATTCATAATGTGCAAGCCCAAACACAGCGTATAGAAGCGCAAAAACAACAAATAATTACCGGATTTGATTACTTAGCTAGCCATGGAGCTCACTCATCAAGCTGGCGTATTACATTACCCGAGCCGCGTATTCCTTATTTAATTTATGGTTATGCAAAACCAAAAGAGCCAGGCCAGCGCCGCAGCCGGTTTGAAAACACACAGCTAAACCCTAATACCATGCAAGAGCTTGAGCCCTTTGTAGATACTAAAGGCGGTAACTTTTTTTATCGGCTGCACTATGATTTACATTACATGGATGCAATAACCGCACGCTGGATTGTGTGCTTTGCTAGCTTTTTTATGCTGATTGCCATTATATCGGGGGTGGTTATTCATAAGCGTATTTTTAAAGATATGTTTAGCTTTAGGCGTAACAAAGGTAGCCGTACATGGTTAGATGCCCATAACTTAAGCTCTGTGCTTGCCCTTCCTTTTCATTTAATGATTACTTACACTGGTATAATTACACTTATATTTATGTTGTTTCCCTACCCTGCGCAAACGTCTTATGATGACGGCATGCGTGGCTTTTTTAACGATGTAACACCTCGCAATACCATGACCGATAAAGCCCAAGGCGAATTGCCAATGGTGCCAATACAACGCATTTTAGATCAGGTTTATACTAAGTGGCCTCATACAGATATTACTCGCGTACAAGTTAACCAACCAAATATGGCAGCTTCAACAATTACCGTATTGGTAAGCGCAGGTAAAACACTACGTGACCAAGCACCACGCTTAATATTTAGTGGTGCTACAGGGCAAATGGTCGCTAAAACTGATGACGAGCTAACTAGCAGCAAAGCGCTTTACGAATCGCTTAATTCTATGCATACAGGGCGTTTAGCTACGTGGTTGTTGCGCTGGTTATACGTATTAGGCGGTATTGCAGGCTGTGTAATGATTGGCTCTGGCTGTATTATGTGGGCTAAGCGAATTCGCGAGCGAACTAAAAATAACGTTAAACCTTCGTTTGGTTTAAAATTAGTTGAAGGGTTAAACCTAGCCACTATTATGGGACTTCCACTGGCAACGTGTGCATTTTTTATTGCTAACAGACTACTTAGCTCAACTACCGCAGAGCGCGCCGATAAAGAAATACTCGCGTTCTTTTTAACATGGCTAGCGGTTGCTCTTTTAGCACTTATAAAGCGCGACACACTGCAATGGCGAGTTATGGCAGCTATAAATGCTGTTGCATGTTTAAGCGTACCGGTTATTAATGCCCTTACAACTAACGGTAATCTAGTTAGCTATTTGATGCACAAACAGTGGGCTTTATTTACTTTTGATGCACTGTTTTTGTTATTTAGTATATTGTTTTTTATACAAACCGAAAAATTACGTACTGCTAAAAACAACTCAAAAATAACCAGCCCTAGTCAATCTAATAACTTTAAAGGGCAAAAACCATGATTGATTTACTTGGGTTTAGCCTATGCCTGCTCAGTTTTAACTGTTTTGCGCTAGCTAAGTATAATCATTTTAAAGATGTATTTAAAAAACGCCCTACAGAACCCCAACGTAAAAAGCTGCTATTAGTTGCTTGGATCAGTATTTTACTAAGCTTGGTGCTTTGTATAGTTACTCAAGATGGATATGGTGCATTACTATTTTGCGGATTTATGAGCCTAAGTGTCTTAATTATAATGGTTTTTTATAATTTTTTAGTAGGCTACGTGAAGTGGTTTAGTGTTTTAAATAGCGTGTTAGTTGTACTAAGTGGGTTGTTTTTAGCATTAAACTAGCCTTAGTTAGTAAAAACGTGATCCGTTATTTTCTCATAGATTAGGACGTGTTGATCTTTGGTGGGTGAATTTGCAGCAGACTGTTTGGTATTTAGGCAAGGCAGAGCCTATGTAGTGTGGTTATTCCCCATAAATAGGCGATAACGCAGCATAAATACCAAACATGCGCTGCCCTTTGGGTTCTTTCTAGGGACGATTAACTCTTTGTTGCTCGGTTTTTACTTAGCCCACTAGGTTACAAACCTCGCGCCGCGATTTAATCGCCCCTAGATTGAACAGATTTCAATCCACAAAGATCAACACGCCCTAGGCAAAAAAAATGGCAAGCTATATAGCTTGCCAACAATAGGGGATATTCAGTGTTTCTAATACTTGCTGTCTCACGGCAAGTACACACAATATAACCATAATATATTTAAGTTACTTTACAGTTAGGTGACTCTTTTATTACTACTGTAAAGGGGCTTTACATTGTTTATTGCTCAACCCAAATTAGTTCATCAGTAGCAAAGCCCAACTCTTTAGCTTTAGTTAAAAAGTGTTCTTTAAGCTCTTTGCTAACCGTTGGTGTACGCGACAAAAACCACAAGTAATCTTTGTTGTAACTGGTTATAAATGCATATTGATAATCGGGTTGGTCAAGTTCAAAAATCACGTAAGCGCCATAAAATGGACCAAAAAACGAGACTTTAAAATGCCCTGTGTCGGTGCCCTCAACAAACTTGGCTAAGCCTTCGGCGTCATCCCATTTTTTATCATCCGTTAAATACCCTTTGTTAAGGACCTTTACTGTGCCGTCGTCGTTAATTGAATAAGTCGCGGTAACTTGCTCCATCCCTTCTTCGAATGAGTGATTAAGACGCGCTATTTCAAACCATTTGCCTTTATATTTTTGTATATCAAAGTTTTTAACGGGTATTATTCCCTCAGGAGGGCTGGTGCAGGCACTAAGAAAAAATAACCCTGTAATAAGTAAACCGTATTTAATAGCCTTCATGTAAGCTCCTTTTTTAATTACATAAATCGTACGTATTATCTAAATATAGATGGATATAAAGTTTGCTAGCCGATTAAAAAAATTTGCTATAGGATCATATTAATTCTAAAGCAATAAAAATGACCATAGCATGAAAATTTGGGTAGATGCAGACGCGTGTCCTGTTGTTATAAAAGAAATACTTTTTAGAGCTGCAGAGCGTATGAAAATCGAGACTATTTTAGTAGCGAATCACGCAATGCGTATTCCGCCGTCAAAATACATAAGCCGCGTTCAAGTATCGTCGGGATTTGATGTAGCCGACGACGAAATAGTAAAACGTGTTGAAAAAGGCGATTTAGTTATTACAGGCGATATTCCGCTAGCAAGTGAAGTAATTGATAACGGCGGGCAAGCACTCAACCCACGTGGCGAGCTTTATACCACCGAGAATATCCGCTCAATACTTAACGTGCGCGACTTTATGGATACCATGCGCTCAAGCGGCGTAGAAATGAGTGGTGGGCCGCCGCCACTTAGCCAAACCGATCGCCAAAACTTTGCAAATAACCTCGACCGTATTTTAGCGCAAAACAAGGCTAACTAACTTGAATACCCAATTAGTTGGCTTAGGTGATACGCAATTTAGCGTGGCGGTATACGTAGCAAAAGCGCCGCCCATGCCGTTTTTTGAAACACTTGAATACCTAGAACCGGTTATAAATGAGCAAATAAATACCATAAACCAGTACTGTGGTAATGGTTGGCGCAAAGTGTTTAACGTTTACGCCAAAGTGCTATTTTCCCTGCCAAGTGAGCATTATTCATTTGCTAAACAAGCCCCTACTTGGCAACAATATCGCGATGAGTATTTACTGCAAAAAAATAGTAAAACCGCCCTGCTATTTAGCGCGCCTGACACTACTATTACTTGCGCAGATAAAGCTACTAGCAATCAAAATCAGCTACACATAATTGCTGGGCGTACGCACGCTAAAAACTTATTACAACAAGGTAAGTTGCATGCACAATTTGATTGGCTCGACGACGAGTTTGCAATAGACACCAGTAACAACATTATTGTGTGCCCGTATTTTGATTACAGGCAATTAAGTAATATAAAAATTGCGAGATTAAGCGAGCTAGTCGCGCAGCTAAAAGGCACTAAATAACACATTGTAAGGAACGACCATGGCCGGAATTTTAGAGTTAAACGAATTATTAAAATCAATGCAGCCTGTGCTTAAACAAGGTGAATACATATTTTGCTGTTTGGCAGGGAAATTGGCTGATTATGTTCACTTAGAGCCACTTGCCACTTACGTTGAAGAGGAAGGCCTAACCCTTATTTTAAAAGCTGAAACCGCCGATAAAGCAGGTATTACTTACGAGGGTAAATATAATTTAATTACTCTTAATGTACATTCAAGCTTAGAGGCCGTTGGGCTAACAGCTGCGGTATCTGCAAAGCTAACTGAGCATGGCATTAGCGCTAATGTGGTAGCTGCGTTTTATCACGACCATATTTTTGTACAAACAGACAAAGCACAAGCTGCAATGAAAGCACTTGGAGAGATTGGTTAGGATTGCTGGCACAGTAATGATCTGAGTGATGTGGATATTAGAGCGTCGGGTGGCGCCTCACTTATCCGACCTACGCTTAGAGAAACTTCGGGGTGTAGAGAGGGTTATATAAAAACACCGAGTTTGTTCACTCGGTGTTTTTATTGGTGCTAAATAGCGGGTGCTTGTTTAGCTTGTGAAACTTAAACTACATATCCGCTAAAACCTAGGGCTTTAAAATACAGCTTCGGAATGCCAAATTTGCACTCGTTTAGTAGTTCGCTAAAGCGCATTCTATCAAGCGGGTAAAACTCATTTTCTAAGTCGTGCCCTGTTTGTGTTTTACCTGTTTCGGTTAAACCCAATTGCGCGCACGTTGTGAGCTGGGCTTCGCGCTCAAATGAAGTTTCGGGGCGCATTAAATCTGCAATAAAAAGGTTTGCGTCTTTTTTAAGACTTCCTTTAATTGCTTTTAATAACTCTTTTTTATCGCCGTTATCTTCTAAAAAATGCATTACTAATAAACATAAAACGGCATCGGCTTTAACCGATAACTTATCAACTGGGCCATTATGTACATCTACGCGGCTTGTTATGCCTTGTTCATCAAATTGCTGCTGTGCGATAGCAAGCATATCGGCTGATGTATCTTGCGCAGTAAATTGCCATGTAGGGTTTAGTGCAGCCAGTGCAAGTACTTCTTTGCCTGTGCCTGCCCCTACTACCAAAATATGCGCATTGTCGCTTAGCGTTGCTTGTAGTTGCGCATTAGTGAGCTGATGTAATAATTCATAACCAGGCACTAAACGGGTTATGCGGCTATCGTATTGTGTTGCTTGCTCGCCTGTAAACGTTGGCATTGTATCTCCTTGTTTTCAGTAATGTTGCTTATAAAACTTCAACTGTGGAATATCCACCTGGCTTTTTGGCTACATGCACTTGAGTGGCTACACGCTCGCTCATTTGTGTTACGTGCGATATAACGCCTACTTTTCTGCCTTGTGCTTGCAAAGAATCCAAAGCGTCCATTGCAATGCTTAGGGTTTCGCTGTCTAACGTACCAAACCCTTCGTCAATAAACAAAGAATTGATTTGTACTTTGTTAGACGAAAGCGATGCTAAACCAAGTGCAAGCGCTAGCGATACTAAAAATGACTCACCGCCCGAGAGCGTATTAACAGAGCGTTGCTCGTCGGCCATGTCGCGGTCGATAATTGCAATGTCGAGCGTTTGCGCTATGGCGGTTAATTCGTAGCGTTTGTTGAGTGTTTTTAAATGGCTGTTGGCATAGTGCAGTAATATTTTTAACGTTTGTGTTTGTGCTAAGTTACGCATGGTTTTACCCGTTGCATCGCCCAATACTTTATTAAGCAAGTGCCACTGCTCTACCTGTGTTTTAAGCGTAGTTAACTCAGCTTGTTTGCCTTCAAGCACCTTTGCGTTTTGGTTGTGTTGCTCTATAGCGGTATTAGTTGCTAGTAATGAATTTTGCAGCTGCGTTTGTTGCTCATTTAAGCTGCTTAATTGCGTACTTAAAGCCTCTGCACTTTGTGTTGGCTTATCGCTACTGTTGTGTTTTTCAAGCGTAAGTTGCTGCTGTTTTAATGCGGCATTTGCATCTGTTAACGCTTGAGTTAACTGCTCGTGTTGATTTAAATGCGCTTTAATAGTCTCGCTACTTAGCGTTAGTAAAATTTTGATCTGTTCGTGCGTTACGTCGCTGTATTGCGCTTTAAAGTCAGCAAACCACTGGTTGTAACGTGCCTCAAGTGTTGCTAGTTCTTGGCTGTTTTCAAGTAAGCGTTGCTCCACATTTTTAAGCGTTATAGCGTGCTCATCTCGTTGTTTTATCGCGTCGTCATAGGCTTTTTGGCTCGCTTGAACCTGCGATTGTTTTTGCTCTTGCTCACTTGTGAGTTTTGCTTGGTAGTCGTCTGCGCTTATTTGCTCGTTATTAAATAAAGCTGAGCGCTCACTTTGTACAGCGTCTAATAGCTCTTTTGCTTTTACAAACTCTTCATTAAGTGCTTTTAACGATTGCTCGCTTTTACTAACAAGCGGGGTAAGCTGCTTTATTTGCTCATTAGCTGTGTCTTGGCGCTTTTGGCTTTGCTCAAGTTGCGTTTGAGTTTGCTGATACTGTGTAACCTGCTTGTTCAGCTCGGTAAGTTCAAGCGTATTGGCTTGTAGTTGCTGCCAAAAATCATTGTTTTCAAATTGATTATTGAGTGTTGTACCCAGCTCGTTAATTTGTGCACTAAGCTCGCTATGCTTACTCGTTAACTGGTTTTGCTGGTGTGTAAGCTCAAGGTGTTTATTACTCAGTTGCTGCTGTACTTGCTGCTCTGCTTTAAGTGCTGCTTGTAGCTCGTTTACTTTGGTTTGCAATGTACGTTGACGTTTTTGTTGCTCAAAGTATTGCGCTTTTTGCTGCGTTAATTGCTTATAAGTTACTTCAAGCTGATCAGGCGTTAAGTCGTTAAGCTCACTACGTGCACCTTGCATGGTATTTTTAATGTCGAGCTGTTTGGCTTTTGCTGTTTGTATTATTTGCTCAAGTTGTCCGTGTTCAGCAGTTAATACAGCATGTTGAGTTTGATGTTTATGCAGCTCGCTTTGTGCATGGTCAAATTGCTTTTTAGCGGTATTAAAAGCATTTTCAAAATCAGTAATTAAGTTATTTAATTGCTGATTTTGATTTACCGCATACGGATGCTCCGTTGCGCCGCACACTAAACAAGGCTCATTAGGGCGAAGCTCAGTGCGTAAATGCTCTACGTTTTCGCTGGCTCTTAAGCGCGCTTGGTTAAGTGCGTACTCGCTGCCTTTAAGTGCTTGCTCGCTGGTTATTAAATGCTGATTAAGTAAAGCATGGGCTTGCTGGCTTTCATTTAGCTGCTGATTGAGCACTTGCTGGCGTTGAGTGCTTTGTTTTAGCTCTGCGTTAAATTGCTTATAGCGCTCTCGCTGCTCTTTTAAGTAATCAATACTTTTTAGCTGCGCGTCGCAGTGCTCTGCATTAAATTCATTAAGCTGAGTATTTAAAACCTGCAAAGCTGACTGCTCGCTCGTAAGTAACGCCTCGCACTGCTGCACTTTATTATTTTGTGTATTTAATCGCTCGCTCTGACCTGCAAGCTCGGTATTAAGAGTTTGGCTTTGTGCAAGGTTTGCAGTTAATTGCTGCTGTGCATTTAAGTAAGTATTAAAGCTTTGCTGATAGTAGCTCCAGTCTTTTGCTAAAACGTGCAGCTGTGCATGCTCATTAAGCCATTGCTGGCTTTTAGTTGAGTCGGTATTAGCGAGCTCTAGCTCGTTATTGCTTTGTTTAAGCTGCTGTGTGAGCTCATCAAGTTGAGTTTGCTCTTTGGTTATTTGCGACTCTGTGCCTTTTACAGCTTGAGTTTGCAAAGCAATGCTGCTGTCGAGCTCTCTCGCTTTTGCTATAACGGGCGCTGCATTTTGTTTTTGCTCATTGGCGTTATTAAGTAGCTCAGTATGCTTAGCAAGCGCGGTGTTACGCTCGTTAATTACCGCTAAATGATCAACACTTTTAAGTGATGTTATTTGCTGATCTAACGCCGTATTTTGATCGGTTAATTGAGTAAAACGGCTGCGGTTATCTTTTATTTCAAGCGCCTGCTTGGCTTGTTTTGCTTGCTCGCTTTGATCAACGATACTTTCAAGCGCTGAGCTTGCTTGTTGCTGGGTTTGCTGTGCCTGCAGTAAGCTTTGCTCAAGCACTGTAGCTTGCTGATACCAGTTAAGTGCTTTTTCGGTTTTGGTTAGCTCTTTTTTAGTGTGTTCGGTTTGCGCTTTTAAATCGGTTAACTTGGTTTGTTGTAACTCAAGTTCATCGGTCGTTAATAAGGTATAGCTTTGAAGGCCTGCTTTGAGCGCTTCAAGCTTTGCCACTTGCTCTTTATGGCGCTCAAAAATACGCACACCAATACGGCTAAATTTATCGGTGCCTGTTAAGCACTCCAAAAGTTGCGCTCGCTCATCGCCAGTGGCTTTTAAAAATGCAGCAAACTCATGTTGCGCTAAAAGTACGGCACGGGAGAACTGCTCAAAGTTAAGCCCTATTTTACTCTCAACTTCTTTTATTGTGTGGCTTTTGTCAGCTATTAAGGTTTCGTCTGGCAGGGTTACTAAGGTGTGCTCTGCTACTTTAAGTTTGCCAGTTACCTTTTTATGAGTGCGTGAAACTGTATAACGCGCGCGGTAAAGCTGTTTATCTTGCCCTAAAAAGTCAACCTCGGCGTAGCCTTCCCATGTACCTCGGCGAAGTAGGTTCCGCGCATCATTAAGCTTAATGCTGTCGCCATTAAACTCAATTAAGTTACCTTTATCGCCGCGTAGCCTCGCTGTTTTTGTATAAAGGGCTAAACATATCGCATCTAAAAAAGTACTTTTACCAGCGCCGGTATCGCCTGTTATCGCAAATAAGCCTGCATCTTTTAATGGGGCTTGAGTAAAGTCTATTTCAGCATCAACTATTGAAGCTAAATTATGAATACGAACTGCGGTTATTTTCATAGTTGTTCTTGCTCCGTAAGCTCGTTTATCACATCACTTAAAAGTGCTTTTAGCTCATCGGGTACGCTTTGCCCTGCCATATCTTTATCGTTTGCAAATGCTTGTTCTAATAAGTTAAGCGGGTTGAGCATTTCAACTTCGCTTAAATCTTCAAATACGGTGTTGTCGTCATTTTGAGTCGATTGCTCACGTACACGTTCAATACCACAAAATTTAATATGCTTGCCTTCAAGTGCTTGTTCTATTTGTTCTCTGAAGGTGGTGTCGGTATCGCTTGATTTAAGCTTTACACGTAAATAAGGCGCTGTTGTATTTTGTGCGGTGTCGAGCGCTTTAATTTGCTCGCATAGTTCGCTTAATGGCACACACTCCCCTTTTGGTAAAACAATTACATCGGCAGAGCGCGGAATGTAAAGGGGGTTTACAGTTGTACTAACATGTTGTTTTTCATCAATAGTAAACTCAACAATATTTACTTGGTGCGTGTAGTTACGTTCTGAAAACGACATAGGTATAGGTGTGCCGCTGTAGCGAATAATATCGCTTTTAGCGACTTGTTGCGCTTTGTGTAAATGACCAAGGGCAACATAGTTGGCTTGTTTACCAAATACATTGGCTGAAATAGACTCCTCACCACCTATCACTAAGTTACGCTCAGAATCACTTGAAATATCCCCGCCTTTTGCGTGTAAATGCCCCATAACTATTAATGGTGAGTTTTGCTCGTTTATATTAGTAGCTTGTTCTAGTGCAAGCTCGTAAGCTTTTGCAACGCCTTGAGCATAACTAGGGCCGCTTTCGGTTTGGCTAAGTAAACTTACATCGCTTGCGCGTAAAAATGGCATAGCGACGATTACAGCGCGTTTACCATTGGTATTTATGGTAATAATAGTTTCATCGGGTGTTGCGACATCAAAGCGCCCTACTACGTGCGTATCAAATTGCGCTAATAATGGCTGAGCAGCCAAAATACGATTTGCAGAGTCGTGGTTACCCGCAATAATTACTACGTGTAATTGTGGGGATGCCTTTTTGGCGTCTTTAATAAATTGGTAAAGCTGATTTTCGGCGCTAGCGCTTGGAGTCGCGGTATGATAAATATCGCCAGCAACTAAAAGTAAGTCTATTTGTTGTTCAACAAGAGTGGCTAATAACCATGTAAAAAAGGCTTGATGTTCAACACGGCGGTCGTGTTCGTAGAATTGTTGGCCAAGGTGCCAATCTGAGGTGTGGAGGACTTTCATGTCGCGCTCTTAATTAAACCGTAAGAGCGCCAATATACCCAAGGCAGTTAAAGATGCAAGCCTAAGCCGTGCATTACCTTAGGTTAAACTGTACCAAGCTGAAAAAACAACCGGTAATGCTAAAAGTGCCATTAATAATGGAATTTTTAACGTTTTAGTTTGTTTTGCGTGTAGCGCCTTTAATGCATTGGTTTCGTTGCACGCTGCTACTTTATCGATATAAAAATAACCCGAATCGAGATACTGCTTACAGTTATTCTCACTTGCTGGAATCGCAATTAGTTCTTGTTGTTTTTTTAGGATGTAAAAATCCATAAGCCCACCGCATTTCTTGCTAGTAATCGATATTAATTTGAGGATAAATGTGACGAATTTATTTGCCTCAAATAAAAAGGTTGGCGATTTTAAATATAAACTGCACTAAAAATCAACCTAAAATTGCACTATTTATCATTTATCGTAAAAATAGCGAATATTAAGGAAGTTCGGCAATATTTGAGCCAATAATTCAGCTGTTTTCACTGTGTTTTTGTTCAGTAGAGTGTGCTTTTAGCTCATTTTACTTGTTGGAAATTTGAGACACTTATACATAGGATTATTGGTTTACCTCATAATGCTAAAGCAATACTTTTTTAGCAAAGTAGGTAAAGTTAATGTGCTTTTTCCGAGCTCTAAAACTTGTATTTAATAACTCAAAACCATTATTAAAACCCACTTTTGTAAACCCCCTTTACAGTTTTTATTTATTCGTATTTTGTTACAAAATAATTGTACTTTTCAATCTAATAAACTAAGTGAACATCACCCTAAAAATATGGTACTTGGTCGCTAATTTATTGAAGCTAACTGGTATATTTGTCAAAGTATGCTCACAAAATTATATTAGGACTAACAATGAAAAAAATAGGTCTTACGCTAAGTGCTTTTGTATTGCCTTTGGCAATATCTAGTGCGGTTATGGCGTCTTCGGTTGAGCAAACAAAAGGTTCTTTTGTTGATAAATTTCGTCAATTAGACGAAGCGCTTCCTACACCCAACGTTTATCGTAGTGCCGCTGGCGAACCAGGTGAAAAATACTGGCAGCAACGTGTAAACTACGATATTGATGTAAAGCTAGATGAAAAAAAGCACCGTATTACCGGTAGCCAAAGCATTGAATATAAAAATAACTCTCCGCATACACTTAAATATTTATGGTTACAGTTAGATCAAAATATTTTTAAAAGTGATTCTATTGCCGAAACAACTAAAACGTTTAAAAGCACTTTAGAAAGCCTACCAGCTCAAAAGCCTGCTAAATTAAGTTTAGGTGACTTACGCCGTCAGCAATTTATGAGCGACAACGAACTGGGTTATACAATCAGTGGCGTAAAGGATGACGATGGTAAAGAGCTACGCGTAACTGTAGTTGATACTTTAATGCGCATTGATTTAAACGAGCCATTAAAACCAGGTAAAGAAGTAGAATTTAGCATGAACTTTGCCTTCAACATTGTTGAAGAAGATGCTGTAGGTGCACGTTCTGGTTACGAGCACTTTGAAGAAGATGGCAACGACATATTCTTAATTGCTCAGTGGTTCCCTCGCTTAGCGGCTTATACCGATTACGAGGCATGGACAAACAAGCCATTTTTAGGCTCTGGTGAGTTTACGCTTGAGTTTGGTGATTACGATGTTGAGATTACTGTTCCTGCGGATCACATTGTATCGGCAACAGGTAAGCTTGATAACGCGAGCAAAGTACTTACAAGTACTCAGCGCAAACGTTTAAAGCAAGCTGAAACATCTAAGCGTCCTGTATTTATTGTTAACGCAGAAGAAGCGCTAGAAAACGAAAAAGAAGGCACCGACAAAACTAAAACGTGGCACTTTAAAGCACAGAATGTTCGTGACTTTGCTTGGGCGTCGTCTCGTAAGTTTATGTGGGATGCAAAAGGTTATCAACAAGGTGGTGACGTTCAGCCTTTAGTTATGGCAATGTCGTTCTTCCCTAAAGAAGGTGGTGACTTATGGAAAAAGTACTCAACTGAAGCGGTAGTACACACAATGGAAGTGTACTCTAAGTATTCTTTTGATTACCCGTACCCAACTGCACAGTCGGTTAACGGCCCAGTTGGTGGTATGGAATACCCAATGATTACCTTTAACGGTCCGCGTACTAAGTTACAAGATGACGGTACTCGTACTTATTCTCAGGCTGAAAAGCGCTTTTTACTTGGCGTAGTTATTCATGAAGTGGGTCATATTTACTTTCCGATGATTGTGAACTCAGATGAGCGCCAATGGACGTGGATGGATGAAGGCTTAAACAGCTTTTTAGATGGTGTTGCTGGTCGTGAATGGGATCCTACTATTCCTTGGGGTGTTGAGCCTCGCGATATAGTGAGCTACATGAAGTCAGAAGTCCAAGTACCAATTATGACTCAGTCAGACAGCGTATTACGTTTAGGCCCTAATGCTTATACTAAACCTGCCGCAGCCCTTAATATTTTACGTGAAGTAATTTTAGGCCGTGACTTATTCGACTTTGCATTTAAAGAGTATGCTCAGCGCTGGAAATACAAGCGCCCTACCCCAGCCGATTTTTTCCGCACAATGGAAGAAGCCTCTGGTGTTGATTTAGATTGGTTTTGGCGTGGCTGGTTTTACACCACAGACCATGTTGATATCTCTTTAGATAAGGTATATCAACTACGTTTAGACACTAAAAACCCTGATATTGATTACAGCCGTTTACGTGATATTGAAGCAGATAAGCCTACGTCATTATTTGTTGAGCGTAACCGCGCCGAAGGTAAAAAAACATGGGTTGAGCAAAACCCTGATGTTACCGATTTTTATGACGAAAACGACCGCTTTACTGTAACCAATAAAGAACGTAACTCGTACAATAAGTTTTTAAAAGGCTTAGAGCCGTGGGAGCGTAAAACGCTTGAACGTGCTTTAGAAGAAGATAAAAACTACTACGTTATGGAATTTTCAAACCTAGGTGGTTTGGTAATGCCTATATTACTTGAGCTAACATATGAAGATGGCACAACTGAAGAGCGTTATATTCCTGCTGAAATTTGGCGTCGTAATTATAAAAATGTTCAAAAGCTAATTGTTACCGATAAAAACAAACCGCTTGTATCAGTTACTGTAGATCCTAATTGGGAAACTGCGGATGTAGATATTGAAAATAATAACTACCCTCGTCGCATTATTCCTTCACGTATTGAAGTGTTTAAAAAGGAAAAGAGTAAAGCTAAAGTAAGTCGCGATATCATGCAAGATATTAAAACTGAGCTTAAAACTGATGAGAAGAAAGACGAAAAAGATAACGGTGAGGAGCCGCAATAATGCGCTTTTTGCTTATTATTGTTTGCTTTTTAGCTGCTGCGCCGAGTATGGCGCATCAACTAAAATCGTCAGTTACAACCGTGCTTTTTAATAAACGAACGCATAATGTTGAGTTAATGCATCGTTTTTATTTACATGATACCGAACACGCCGTAGGCACATTGTTTAAAGGCAAAATCGATATTATTAGTAATAAAGCCGACCAACAGCGTTTTGCTAAATATGTTGAATCGCATGTTGCTCTACAAACATTAAGTGGTGAGCCTTTACCACTTAGCTTTGTAGGGGCGCAAGTAGATGGTAAGTTTTTTTGGGTTTACCAAGAAGCACCAATTCCTGAAAACATTGAAGGAATTAAAATGAACAATGGCGCGCTTCGTGATTTATGGCCATCTCAGGTAAATATGGTAAACGTTGAGGGCAAAGGTAAGATTAAAACCTTAAACTTTGCACAAGATGATACTTGGCTCGAAGCCCGCTTTGAGCAAAAATAACAGTTAAAACTTCCCCAACCAACGCGCACTGCAGTTAATGTGCGCGTTTTCTTTATACGTTTAAACTGCGTTCATTTTTTATCTGGTATATGTAAATTTACGTAAAAACTGGTAGTTCAATTTGTATATTTACCATTTTTTGCGCATGCTACAACTACCAATTATATTTACTGTATTATCAATAGATTGATAGCAGTCAAATAAATAATTTAAATATAGTTAGTTTCATTTATCCCTTTAGCTATAACTGGCTTGGGCATAAGCAGTAGAGAATTTTATGTTTAAATTTTATTTAGTAATAACTAAATTCAGGGAATGATATGACTACTCAGGTTGAGGCCATTTTTGGAGTGATTTTTGATTTAGATGGAACATTAGTTTCATCCGAACTAGATTTTACATTAATTAAAGCCCAAATAGGTTGCCCTTGCGAGCAAGACTTGCTTGATTACATTGCTCAGTTGCCCTCACCGTATATGCGTGAAGAGGCAATGAATATAGTTCACCAACACGAATTAATAGACGCACAACATGCCAGTATTTTACCTGGGGTGAGTGAAGCTATTAATGCTTTAAAGTCTAAAAATATACCGATGGCAATTGTTACTCGCAATTTTGATAAAGCGGCTGCAATTAAATTACAAAATAACCCACTTCCTATTAGTACAGTTTTAACAAGAAGCGATGCACCTGCAAAACCAGATCCTAGTGCGTTAAATGCTATTGCTACACTTTGGAACATAAATGCCAGAAACTTACTTTATGTAGGAGATTACCTTTACGATATTCAAGCTGCGCATAATGCAAATATGCGTGCATGTTTATACGCTCCAGAGTTAACGCCAGCTTACGCCGATCAGGCCGATTACGTTTTACATGACTTTGCTGACTTAGTGACATTAGTTGAGAGTTATTCTGAAAAAATAGAGTTATGTTAAATAGCATGCCATTTGATTTATTCTGAAATGAGTATGTAGTTATAAAAGTTTTTATTAATCAAGTTTTGCCCATTGCGGAGCTAGCCCAATACGTTTTGAATTGGTAAAATACCGCAAAACGTAACGTATTCATTAGGGGCACAAAATGGGCAGAGCATTTGTAGTTCGTCAAAGTTCTATGATCAAAACAGCCAATGCAAAAACAAAAGTAAACTCAAAGTACGGCAAAGAGATTTACGTTGCAGCAAAAAGTGGTGATCCCGATCCCGAAGTAAACCAAATACTTCGCCGTCTAATCGAAAAAGCTAAAAAAGACCAAGTACCCGCACACGTTATCGAAAAAGCAATTGAAAAAGCAGCCGGTGGCGCAGGAGAAGATTACTCTGTTGCCCGTTATGAAGGCTATGGCCCTGGTAACTGCATGGTTATTGTTGACTGTTTAACTGATAATCCAAACCGTACTATCAAAGATGTACGTTTACCATTTACTAAAACAGACTCAAAAATTGGTACTCCTGGCTGTGTAGCGCATATGTTTGATCATTATGCGGTACTTGGCTTTGCAGGCGATGACGATGAAGTCGTATTAGAAGCATTAATGATGGCTGATGTTGATGTAAGCGATGTTGAAGCCGAGGACGGTAAAATATCGGTATTTGCACCGCCAACAGAATACTTTAAAGCTAAAACTGCCCTTGAAGACGCATTTGAAGTCATTAACTTTGAAGTAGATGAAATTACGTTTATCCCTCAAGTTAATATTGAAATTGAAGACGAAGAAGTTATTGCTAACTTTGATAAGTTTATAAATATGCTTGAAGATTGTGACGATGTACAAAATATTTATCACAATGCCATTGTAAAAAATTAAACGTAAACGTTTAAAAGCTTTAAAAAGCGTGTTTTGTGTATGCAAAACACGCTTTTTTACGTTTGAATAAATGTTAGATATTCATGTGTATTATCTATATACCTTTAAAATGCCTTAAAAGTGCTGTTATTCTAATTTTAGGCGATAAAAAACCAGCTTAAAAGCTGGTTTAGTACTTAATTTTAACTTTGATTAAGCAGTTAAAGCGTATTCGATTTTTGTACTTTATATTTTATACGGTAGCTATGTAGTAGTGGTTCAGTGTAACCACTAGGTTGCGTTACGCCCTCTAAAACCAGTGCAAGTGCAGCTTGAAACGCAATGCTGTTATTGAGGGTTTCTTCGCTTGTTGCCATGGGTGTATACGCAGTGTCATGCTCGTTTTGTCCATCAACCACTTTGGCCATTTTAGCCATGGTTGATTTTATTTGCGCCTGTGAGCACACGCCATTTAGCAGCCAATTAGCCATATGCTGGCTTGAAATACGCAGTGTGGCTCTGTCTTCCATTAGCCCGATATGGTTAATGTCGGGTACTTTTGAGCAGCCAACGCCTTGATCAATCCAGCGTACAACGTAACCTAAAATACCTTGTGCGTTATTTTCTAGCTCACTTTGAATATCTTCTTTTGAAAGCGTTTTAGGGTCTGTCATTAGCGGCGGAGTAAGCAAGTCATTAAGGCTCGCAATAGTACGTTTAGCTATACTTTGCTGCTCAGTAAATACGTTTATATCGTGATAATGCATTGCATGCAGGGTAGCGGCTGTAGGGGAGGGCACCCATGCTGTATTAGCGCCTGATTTAGGATGCGCTTGTTTTTGCTCCAGCATTAATGCCATTTTATCTGGCATTGGCCACATGCCTTTACCTATTTGGGCCTTATGGCTTAAGCCACAAGCAAGGCCAATATCGACATTGCGATCCTCATAAGCTTGTATCCACGGTTGCTGTTTAATCTGTGCTTTTGGAAGCACAACACCCGCTTGCATAGAGGTATGAATTTCATCGCCTGTGCGGTCTAAAAACCCAGTATTTATAAATACAACACGCTCTTTAGCTGCATAAATACAGGCTTTTAGGTTTACAGAAGTACGGCGTTCCTCATCCATAATCCCCATTTTAAGCGTGTTTTTAGGTAAGCTTAGCGCTTCCTCTACTAAGCTAAATAAAGTGTTAGTAAACGCAACCTCTTCAGGGCCATGCATTTTTGGTTTTACTATATTAATACTTTGCGCGCTTGAGTTTTTTATACCTGTTTTTTTATTTAGGTCGTGCAGGGCAGCGGTGGCTGTAAACATCGCATCCATAATGCCTTCAAATACCGGTTGATTAAACACATCGGTAATAGCAGGGTTCGTCATTAAATGGCCAACGTTTCTTACAAACATCATGCTTCGGCCTTTTAAAGTAACGGTGCCGCCGTCAAGTGCGGTGTATGTTTTATCACTTTGCAGGGTACGCTCAACAGTTTTATCGCCTTTTTTAAACGATTCAACTAAGTTACCTTGCATCAACCCAAGCCAATTTTTATAAACTTGTACTTTGTCTTCTGCATCTACCGCAGCTACTGAATCTTCACAATCCATAATGGTGGTAAGCGCGGCCTCTAGCACTACATCTTTTAAGCCTGCTTTATCTGCTTGGCCAATAATGTGGTGGTGATCGATATGTAACTCTATATGTAGGTCATTGTTTTTTAATAACACTACAGTTGGGTTTTGTGCTTCTCCTTGATAACCAATAAGCTGAGATGGGTTAGCTAATGTGGTTTGAGAGCTGTCACGCAAGGTAATTAAAAGTGCGCCATCTACTACTGAGTAATTCGTGCTTTCTATATGGGAGCCATTGGTCAGCGGCAATGCTTTATCTAAAAACTGGCGAGCGTAGGCCATTACCTTAAAACCACGAACAGGGTTGTAGGTATTACCTTTTTCAGCCCCGTCATCTTCGCTTAACACATCAGTACCATATAAGGCGTCGTATAACGAGCCCCAGCGAGCGTTAGCGGCATTAAGAGCAAAGCGTGCATTACTTACAGGCACAACCAACTGAGGGCCTGCTGTAAGGGCCACTTCGGGCTCTACATTTTGGGTTTCAATTTCAAAGTTGGCAGGCTCTTTAACTAAATAGCCAATATCTTGCAAAAAGGCTTGGTATTTAGCGCTATCCCAGGTTTTATTAGCAAGATGGTAGTCGTCTATTTGCTGTTGAAGCAGCTCTCGCTTTTCAAGCAGTGCCTTATTTATAGGGGTAAGTGTTTGAACGATATGTGCAAAACTTTGCCAAAATTGTGACTCACTTAAGTGAGTGCCAGGGAGTAATTGATTTTTAACGAAATCAGCGAGTTGTGTGTCTACGCTGAGTCCTGAATGTGTGAGAGTGTGGGACATAGTTGCCTTCCTTTAAACGGTCGCGATGTTGTTGTGTGCTTGTGCATAAGGCAACAATAACTCAAAAAGGCAATGTTGAGTGCTTTTTAGCCATTCACAAAATGTATAGCCACAATAACAACTATAAATTTACTAAATCTAGAAAAGGAGCCTAATGTTGAATCAAGCGCTACGGAACACACTCCTAGCCACTCTCACAACATTAAAATAATTTATACACTCGTTCGAAGGATTTTATTATGACAACATATCAACGCGAAACAGACACACTTTCTACTCTTTGCCAAACACAAGGCAGCGCATGGAAAGCTATTAACCCTGAATACGCAAGTCGCATGCGTTTACAAAACCGTTTTCGCACAGGGATTGAAATTGCGCAATACACAGCAGACGTAATGCGTGAAGATATGGCTGCATATGACGCCGACACAAGCCAGTACACGCAATCTTTAGGCTGTTGGCATGGCTTTACTGCCCAACAAATGATGATGGCTATTAAGCGCCATCAAAAAACAACTAAACGCAGCTATGTATACTTAAGTGGCTGGATGGTTGCAGCGCTTCGCTCTGCATTTGGTCCGCTGCCAGATCAAAGCATGCATGAAAAAACATCGGTACCTGCGCTAATTGAAGAAATTTACACGTTTTTAAAGCAAGCTGATGCACGTGAACTAGATCACTTGTTTAACGACCTAGATGAAGCAAAAGCGAACGGCGGCGATGTTCAAGCTGTTATTGATAAAATAGACAACTTTGAAACCCATGTTGTGCCAATTATTGCTGATATTGATGCCGGTTTTGGTAACGAAGAAGCAACTTACTTACTGGCTAAAAAAATGATTGAAGCCGGTGCATGTGCCATTCAAATAGAAAACCAAGTATCTGACGCCAAACAATGTGGTCACCAAGCGGGTAAAGTGACCGTTCCACACGAAGACTTTTTAGCAAAAATTAACGCAGTACGTTACGCCTTTTTAGAGCTAGGTATTGATAACGGCATTATTGTGGCGCGTACAGATTCATTAGGCGCCAGCCTTACTCAAAAAGTACCTGTGTCGCAAACACCAGGTGATTTAGCAAGCCAATACAATGCATTTTTAGAAACTACGCCAATTAACGGTGTTGATGATTTAAATGAAGGCGATACGGCAATGAAAATTAATGGCCAGTTATGTAAACCAACTCGCCTAGATAACGGTTTATACCAGTTCCGCGAAGGCACTGAAAAAGACCGCGTAGTATTAGATTGTATTACTAGCTTGCAGTCGGGCGCTGATTTACTGTGGATTGAAACAGAAAAACCACATGTTAAACAAATTGCAGAACTGGTGAATCGTGTAAAAGAACAGGTGCCAAATGCAAAACTGGTATACAACAACTCGCCTTCGTTTAACTGGACCCTTAAGTTTCGTGAGCAAGTGTATCAAGAGTGGGAAGAAGCTGGCCGTGACCTTAGTGCTTACCCAGGCCTTGGCGATAATAAAGGCCTTATGGCACCAGAAATGGATGCAACAGAGCTTGCACAAGCAGCCGATTTACTAGTGCAAAACTTCCAGCGCGATGGCGCACGTGAAGCAGGTATTTTCCATCACTTAATTACTCTGCCTACGTACCATACAGCTGCGCTAAGCACTGATATTTTATCAGAAGGTTACTTTGGCGATATGGGTATGCTGGCTTACGTGCGTGATGTACAACGCCAAGAAATTCGCCGCGAGCAAGCTTCTGTTAAGCACCAAGACCTAGCAGGGTCTAACATGGGCGATACACACAAAGAATACTTCTCTGGTGATAACGCGCTAAAAGCCGGTGGTGAAGACAACACCATGAACCAGTTTTAATTCCTAACTAGATAGTGTTACTCAAGGGCCAATAGGCCCTTTTTTATTGTTTTAATTTTTATTTAGATCAGATTTTAACTAACCTGAGCTCTGGTTAAGAGATTTACTAACGTATTAAATCATGGTGATATTTGAATTTTTTCTCTAGCCAGAGATTTTCAGTCAAAACAAGGCGAATTTACGCGTCAATAGCTAGCCTATTGCAAGTAAATTCAACGCAGTTAGGGCTGAAAATAGCTGCTCGAGATAGATTTATTATCCAGAGTTCAGGTTAACCAAATCATGTTGGATCACTATTTAACTACCTGAGTGAATTTACAGATCAGAGTTTAACTAACCTTTCATAAAAGGGCATATTTGGGGTGATTTTGCTGTAAAAAGCGTTTACAACAACTTTAAAAGGCAGGTAAGTGACTGATTTTTGCTTTAATAGACAAACTTAGCGAATTTATAAACCGATTTTTTACTAACTTCTCCGTACGATAAAACAAAATTTTACTAACTGATAGGCTATAAACAGTGACTCAAACCGATTTTTTACCAACTCAAGTTGCAAAAAATGCTATAAACCGAAATTTTACTAACTGAAGTTTTAGCTAAGTCCGATATTTAACTGTCACAGAAGTGTAAAGGGGGTTTACAGTTTGAATACTACGGCGATAAATACAAAAGCCACTTATTTAAAGTGGCTTTTATTTGAGCTATAAATATTATACTAATTTTAGGTTATTTAGTGTGTTTATCAAACCACCATTGAATATAAGCAACTTTGGTCATTAAGTTTGATGGGCGAGCTGTAATACCATGCGATGCATCAGGAATTCGCACCATTGCAGTATCAACGCCTTGTAGTTTTAATGCTTGATAAAACTGTTCAGTTTCTGAAATTGGTGTTCGGTAGTCAGATTCCCCAGTGAGCAACATAGTAGGAGTTTTGACGTTTCCAACATAGCTAATAGGCGAGCGTTTCATGTAATGCTCAATGTGATCCCATGGTTTACCTGGGAACCAATAATCAGCAAAAAACGGGTAAAAATCGGCAGTTAGTACAAAACTGATCCAATTAATAACCGGTTTGGCAACTACAGCCGCAGCAAAGCGATCTGTATGACCCACAATCCATGCAGTTAATACACCGCCACCAGAGCCACCGGTTACAAACAATTTAGACTCGTCAATAAAGCCTTTCGCTATTAGCGCATCAACACCTGTCATTAAGTCGTCAAAATCGTTACTTGGGTAATTGTGATGAATAGTTTGTGCAAACTCTTTACCGTATGAATCACTACCACGTGGGTTCATGTATAAAACGATATTGCCTTTGGCTGCAAAAAGTTGAATTTCAGCGCTAAAATGTGGGCCATAATTAGCGACAGGGCCGCCGTGTATTTCTAGTATTAGCGGATATTTTTTACTGCTATCAAATTCTGGTGGGTAAGCAACCCAACCTTGAATAGGTAACTCATCGTGACTTGATTTAACCCAAATTTCTTCCACTTTAGCCAAAGCTTTGTCGCCCAGTGCATCTGCATTAAGGGTAGTTAAACGCTGCGCTTTACCGCGTTTAATTGTTGCTATATCAGCAGGGCGCTGAGTATCGGCAAGGGTAAAGGCTACTTCGCCATCTTCGCTTACATCAAAGTCGCCACCAGAATAAGGGCGTCCAAAGGCAACGCTGCCAATTTGGGTTGTTATTATTTTTCGCTTGCCACTGCGTGGTTGATAGGCGAGGGCGGTTTGACCTTTATCGGCGTAACTAAAGTACACACCTTTTGAATTGGCACTCCATTTTATTTGACCTACGCTTCTATCAAAATTTGGCGTTAAGCTAGTTGTGTTACCTGTTTTTAAATCACGAATGTAAAGTTGAGCATTTTCGTAGTTAGTGCGTTTATCATCGTAACCTGTGTACACTAAGTAACGACCATCGGGCGATACTTTAGGCTGCTCATCAGGACCATTTCGATCAGTAATTTCAGTTATATTTTGCGAGGCCAAATCGAGTTTATAAATTTCACTATTTGTGGGTTTTAGCTGGTTGTTTGTGTGCCTGTTCGCAGAAAAATAAAGTGATTTACCGTCTTTACTAAAACTTACATCGCCCGCGTTATCAAATTCATCATCAGTGAGTTGTTTAGCATTACCTCCGTTAGCATCTATGGAAAATAATTGGCTAAAACCTTTTTGTGTGTAACCGCCACCATCTGAACGGTAATACACATCATCAATAAATTTGGCGGGCTTTGCCCAGGTTGCGCCTTTTGGTTTACCTGGTAAGCTCACTGGCGCTGAATTAGCGCTTGGGACAAACATGCTAAATATTAATTGGTTAGAATCAGGGCTCCATGTAATCGAACGTGGACTACTCGTTAAGTTACTAATTTTTGCCATAGCACCTGTTTTAAGCCATTTAATATATATTTGGCTGCTGCCATCGCGGGTTGATATAAACGCAAGGCGTTGACCATCAGGAGAGAGTACTGGCGAATAATCCATATGTACGCCAGAGGTTAGCGGCTGCATTTGTTTGGTTTTGTAATCAACAGACCAAATATTACCAACTTTGCGATCTGTTTTTATATCCATTCGGTTACGCACAAAATAAACAGTTTTACCGTCTTCGGTTATATCTATTTGATTAGCATATTCTAAATTAAACACGTCTTGCAGTTGTAGTGTATTTGTTTCAGCGTAGGCTAAATTGCTACAGCCTAAAATGAGGCTAAGTGTTAAAAGCTTTTTCATTTTTATCCCTGTTGTTACTTTTTTTAATTTGCTAAGTAGTTATATGTTAGGGATTATTAAATTAACAGTAGGATGCGATGAAGCTCTTATTTAAATCTATGAGTTAAAGCTGTAAAGGGGGTTTACAGCTTCTATTTGTGGTTGTGTAAAAGTGTTTAGTTAGCTGAGTTACACAGGGCTTTTATGTCTTTTATAAGCGCTATGCCATCAGCGTTGTCGCCATGTACGCATAAGCTATGGGCGTTGAGCGTTAGTTTTTTTCCAGTTTGTGTTGTCACGCTGCCATCGGATAAAAGCTGAGTTACTTGTTTTAGTAATGCAGCTTTGTTGTGAACGCTACCCTCAAGTGTTCGTGACACTAAATGCCCGTCGTCGGTGTACTGCCTATCGGCAAATGCCTCAAGTATTAGATCAACTCCTGAATCTTTAGCTATTTGAATGTACTTATTGGCATTTTTAGTCGCTAAAATCATTAGCTTTAAATCTATTGGGTAGCTGGCGATTGCATTTATAACGGTTTGTAATATTTGATCATTTGCCATCATGTCGTTATAAAGTGCGCCGTGGGGTTTTACATAGCTAAGTGTTAAACCTTGTACTTTTGCCATCCCCTCAATAGCGGCTATTTGATAGTGCAGGCAATTTGTAAGCTCTTTTTCGCTAAGTACCATTGAGCGTCTACCAAAGCCCTGCTTGTCTGGGTAGCTTGGGTGAGCACCAATTTGTACGTTATGTTGTTTGGCAAGTACAAGAGTGTTTGCCATTACGTCGGCGTCACCTGCATGAAACCCACACGCAATGTTAGCCATATCAATATGTGGCATAACGTCATCGTCTAGCCCCATTTTCCACGCGCCAAAGCTTTCGCCTAAGTCACAATTGAGCTTCATATTAGTGCACCTTTTGCGGTTTTATTGTGACAGGTAATACGCCGTTAGCCGGTGCTTCTCCTAGTAACACTTTTGCAAGTGCGGTAAAAGCAGGACCAGACACAATATCGTTTTTATCTATATCAATATTATATGCATACGATGCAAGTACGGCATTTGCATAATCGCCAAATTTAGCAATGTCATAAGGTGCTCTTAGGCTTATAAATACAGTGCTTTTATTACTCTGCTTTGCCACTTTTAATAATGACTCAAGTGCTTTTGGCTGCTCTGCATTATTAAGTGCAAAATTTGAATCATCTTTTAAATCATCCATACCGCCAATTTCGACCGCACTTTGATTAGGCGTTGCATTACCGGCGATAACTACATCAGCAGCCTGTATTTGTGCTTTTGCATGTGCTGGATTAAACCCTTGTAAACTACTACAGCTATAGTTAAGTTTCTGCTGGCTGATAGCTTCAATCGCTTGCTGCATTGCCATACATTTACGCGTGTCGGGCATAATAATATGAATATTACTTCCTGCTTTTAAATTAAGCGGCAAAGTACTGTTATTATTTTTAACCTGCGTTATTGCCTCTACAGCAAGCTGCGCTTCTATTTCGCGATGTGCTGCACTGCCAATTGTTTGCTTTGCATTTATGAGCGCGGTAATAGGTTCAAAATTAGTGCTTAATCTAAATTTATTTTTTAGCGTAATTATACGCTGTGCCGATTGTGCTATTTCTTGCTCATCAAGTTGGTTTGATTTAACCGCTGCAACAAGATCTTTAATAAGATCATCGAGTTTATTTAAATCATCTGGTGTTCTAATTTCAATAGGCATTAGGGCAATGTCAGCTCCAGCGACAAATGTATTTATTACCGCTTGAGTTGGTGTGAAGAAGTTACTAATACCAGCCATATCAAGCGCATCAGTTACTACAACTCCTTGGTAATTAAGCTCGCCACGTAAAATATCAGTAATGATTGCGCGCGACATTGTTGCTGGTTTTACCATAGTTTTGCCATTAACACTTATAAACGTTGTGCTATCAAGCGCTGGGTATTGAATATGCGCCGTCATTATCATACCTGGGTTTTGCTTGGCGATAATGTGTTTAAACGGTGCTAGGTCTTGCTCGTAAATAACTTCTTTTGCATGGTTTACTTTAGGCAAGCCTGTATGGCTATCTACGTTTGTATCGCCGTGACCCGGAAAGTGCTTTAACGAGGTAATCACGCCATTGCTTTCAAATCCTGCAACCTGTGCGGCGCCCAATTTACTCACTAATGCTGGGTTTTCACCAAACGAGCGTACGTTAATAACTGGGTTGTCGGGGTTCATGTTTACATCAACCGTGGGCGCGTAGTTTACATTTATACCCAGCGAGTTTAGTTCTTTAGCTATAACTGTTGCTGTTTTTGTCGCAAAGCTTATACCGTGTTTTTTGTAGGTTGCGCCAATCGACATATTACCGGTAAATGAGGTGGCAACATCGCGTGGTAAACGCGCTACACGTCCGCCTTCTTGATCTATTGATATAAATAGCGGCAGCTTACTACTAGACTTACTTGCTGCCGACTGCAATTGGCTATTAAGCGTAATTGTTTGCTCTATCGATTGAGTGTTTTCAGAAAATAAAATTACCCCACCAATATCGTATTTTGCAATAGCGGTAGCGAGTTCATTAGGTAACTCGGTCATTGGAGTTCGGCATTTATTACATACTCCTTGCTGGCAGAAGTAACGAAAGTCGAGTATTAGCTTTTGCCCAAGTTGTTGTTCAAGAGAAAGCACGGGTTTAGCAAGCGAGGATTGTAATGGCATTAAGCACCCAGATAAAAAAACGATAGACGATACAATACACTTATTTAGCAAAACACACTCCAAAGCTAAAAAGTAGATAAGTGTAAGCAGCTTAACTACTTTTTGAGGTAACTGCAAAAGAAGGATTTTTTGCAGAGGAACCAATAACGTATTGTAAAAGTTAAAGAAAATTTATAATTTTGCTATTAGCGAAAAGTTATATTTAGTTATATTTTTTGTGGCTTTGTTAATATTAGATAATAAATTTTCAAGAGGGTATAATTGCGGGCTTTATATACAATTACAGGTTCGGGTACTGAATACCTGTACTTAGGATGGCATGCGTTTGCGAAAAAAATTATTAACGGCCTTAAATCTTCGATTTCTTATTTTGCTTTTAGCGATTACGGCTTCCATTAGTACTTTAGTAAGTAGCTTTTATTCTACCTACCAAGTACAAAAAGAGCAGTTAACAGCTTACACGCTAAAAAGTAACTATGCTTATGCCAATAAACTGGCATCAGCAACAGATAATTTTTTAGAATCCGCAATGCAACAACTGGCCTATTCAGCTAAAAAAATAGAGCAAAGAGTTGATGATGAAGATTTATTAAACCAAGAATCGACCCGCTTACACTTACAAACGAATAGCTTTAACTCAGTTGTAATTAATAAGCATAGTGTTGTTGTCGCAACCTCTCCTAGATTTCCGCAACTTATTGGTGAATCAATCCACTCACCCGGCGCTGTACAAGCGCTACAAGAAAAAAGACCATTAATCAGCGCGCCTTATATGTCGGCTGCTGGGAACTTTATTGTTTTTATTTCTCATCCTTTGTTTAATCAAAGTGGAGATTACCTTGGTTATATTGGTGGCTCCCTTTATCTAAAGGAGCGTAATATTTTAAATAGCTTGTTAGAGCAGCATTATTATGAGGGTGGAACATATATTTATGTGGTCGATGCCAGTAGGCGAATTCTCTATCACCCAGATCAGGCACTAATAGGGACAGTCGTCACAAATAATTCAATCACTAATAATATGATTACAGGCCAAAGCGGTACTTCTATTGTTAAAAATAGCCAAGAGATAGAAATGCTAGCAGGCTTTTCCTCCGTGCCTAAAGCAAAATGGGTAATTGTCGCTCAGCGGCCTGTAAGAGCAACGCTTTCGTCACTTGATTTACTCATAACTGAAGTAATAAAACGTACATTACCGATGGCTGTTATTACGTTTCTTTTAATCGGTTTTTTTGCTCACTTTATTTCCAGGCCTTTAAAACAACTAGCAGACAAAGCAAATACACTTGACGATCCAACAAGTATTGAAGAGCTAAAAAGTGTTAAATCTTGGTACTTTGAAAGCCAAAGACTAAAAATTGCAATGCTCAATGGAGTTAATACTTTGCAAATGCAGATAGGTCAGCTTCGTCATGATGCGCAAACAGATCCCCTAACTGATACTCATAACCGTAGGAGTTTAAACGGTTTATCAAACCAATTGATGTTTAAGCAAACTCCATTTGCTATTTTAGAGATAGACATCGATTTCTTTAAGCGAGTTAACGATACCTTTGGCCATGATAAAGGAGATGAAGCTCTTAAATCGCTTACTGATATTATCAAAAAATTATCTCGAAAAGACGATATCGTAGCACGTATAGGTGGTGAAGAATTTGTACTTGTCTTGCCTAATGAAAACAGCCAAAGTGCGCTCAAAATAGCAGAGCGACTACGTAAAACTGTTGAGTCTACAAATATGGAAACTATCGGCTTTATAACAATTTCTATTGGTATTGCAACTTGGCCTGATCACAGCAACGACATAGACCAAGTTTACAAATGTGCAGACAAAGCACTTTACCATGCGAAAGAAAATGGCCGAAATCAGTGCATTGTTGCTGATTAATAGTGTGTTTCGATAGGTGAATAGTTAATTGCAATTTCTACATTGCTCACTGAGCTATAGCTGTTTAGAGCACTAGACAATTGTGCAATATCAACATCCTTTTCAACAAGTAATGTGTAATTGTGAGCTGTTGACTTGACTAACTCATAATTATTTTTTAACTCATCAGGCACAGAATCGGTATTTAATGTAATTGTAAGAGTACCTGTTACTACCCCTTTTTGTTTTAAGTTCTGATTATAAATAACGTCGCCTTTAAATAACTGCTCAGAGTTAAAGATAAGTTTATCACCCGATGAATTTATGCTTTTAGATGCATTTTTAATAACACCTTGACTACTTTCTTTTTTAGGGAAAATAGTGTCACTTTTCTGGTTCTTAGATGATTCTTTTATAATGATTTCTGCTGTTTTAGGTTGTGCCTGAGAGTTGTTAACCTCTGTTTTTTCACTGTTATTACATGCAGATAGTAATAAAACTGCAATTATTGGCACTGCACTTGTAAAAATTATTTTTTGCATTCGTTTACCTTTGTTTACTTTTCTTTAAATTTAAAGCTATTCAGCCTTATTCAAGTCTGTATATTAACAACTTAACTAGGCGTTTACATAAAATAATCAATTTAAAAACATTAAGTGTTTAAACATAATAAACACAAACAGGTGGATACATGTCTCAATTTAAGTTAACAACTATTGCCATGGTTGTAGCATCAACATTAGCAGCAGGTGAGCTAACGGCCGCTGAACAAACTCGATTTTATGATGTAAGTGCTACAAATGCAGTTACTCAGGGTACTTCTTTAGCTGCTGTTCAGCAGAGAACCTTAGCGGAACGCGCCACTGTATCGGGTCAAAAATCTATTTACGATGCACAAATGGGTAAAGCAACATTTTTATGGCAAGCAATAGGTCAGCGTAAGCCTGACATGGATTTAATCGCACCTGATAACCGTAATCAATATGCTGCTGACTTTTATATTGAAACTTTAACAGGTATTAGTAATCGTAAAGCAACAGCATCTTCTGCTGTTATGGTTGATTTATCAGAGCAAAAACGCGGTTCTATTAGTGCAAAATACAAACAACAAGTAAACGGTGTTGAAGTTTTTAACCGCGAATACAACTTGTTAATGGATAAAGAGTACAACCTAGTAGCAAGTTCGGGTTATTTTGCTGATACGTCGTCATCTAAAAATAAACTTGCTGCGTTAACTGGTTTTGTAAGCTCTGAGCAAAGTATAAGAAAAGCATTTAGTGAATTAGCAAATATTGATGTCTCACTTCGTAAAATTGGTAACGAAGGTGGATATGCAAAATATGAGGCTAAATCATTAGATGATTCTAAGATTGTTTTAGGTACACCACGTGCAAAAGAAGTGTTTTTTGAAGTTGCAGGCGAGCTTAAATCAGCTTACTACATTGAAGTAGAAGTAGCAGAAGCAGGCTCTTTAGAAAGTGACTACTTTAGCTACGTAGTAGATTCAAATAACAGCAAAGTATATTTTGCGAAAGATTTGAAATCTCATGCAGCTGACTTTAATTACCGTGTTTACGCTAACCAAGATGGCTACCCAATGGAAAGCCCGCACGGTGATGTAATTCCTGCAGATGGCCCAGGACAAGTAGACGAGACTGAGATTTTAGACGCGCCAATGGTATCTCTATCTTACTACAGCAAACTAAGCACAATGGACCCATGGTTAGCTGATGACGCAACAACAACATCAGGTAATAACGTATTTGCTTACGCAGATGTGGTTGCACCTCAAGACTTTAGTGAAGGTGACTTTACCGCTGAAACAACAGCAGATTTCACATTTGACTACCCTTATCGAGTAGATGAAGTCGCAAATAGCTACGCAAACCGTAAAGCGGCTATTGTTAACTTGTTTTACATGAATAACTTTTTACATGATTTTTTCTATGACCATGGCTTTGATGAAACGTCAAATGTAGCGCAGGTATCTAACTTTGGTCGTGGCGGCGTAGAAGGTGACCCGATTGAAGCACAGGCTCAAGATAACTCAGGTCGTAATAACGCAAATATGTCTACGCCAGCTGATGGTGCTAGCCCACGTATGCAAATGTACTTGTACAACAGTAAAGATGCCACTGTTGGTGTAGATTTTGGTATTACAGTAACTTCACATGACTCTTTAGGCCTTTTAGCTTCAACAAAAGAATCTGGCTTTGGTAAATACCAATTCAGTGATGTGGCTGCAGAAGTTGTCCGTTTAGATGATGGAAATACAGTAGATTCAACAAGTATTAATGATGGTTGTGAGCCTGCTATAAATGCTGCTGAACTAGCAGGGAAAATTGCAATTGTAGACCGTGGTTCATGTGCTTTTACGATTAAAGTAAAAAATGCACAAGATGCAGGTGCAATAGCAACTATCGTTGTTAATAATGACCCAGATACGGCAGAACCGGCACCAATGGGCGGTGAAGACGATACTGTAACCATTCCAAATATGGGTTTAAATTACGCTGATGGTCATGCAATGTATGACCTAATTGATGCTGGTGAAGTTGTTACTGTAGACATGTTTACCAAAGCAACATTAAAAGATGGTACGTTTGATAATGGTATTATTGCTCATGAATGGGGTCACTACATTAGTAACCGTTTAGTCGGTAATTCATCAGGCCTTATTAACTTCCAAGGCCGCGCAATGGGCGAAGGCTGGGGCGATTTCCACTCATTAATGTTTATCGCTAAAGAAAGCGATATAAATATTACAGGTAACGATAAGTTCCAAAAAGCATATGGTAGCGGCACATTTGTAGAAGACTTCTACTTCGGTATTCGTCGTCTTCCTTATTCAACTGATACAGATGTAAATGCATTGTCGTTCCGCCATATTACTGAAAATGCTGGTGCTGATATTGGTATATCACCAACAAGCGTGGCTTCTCCTCATGCTGCCGGCGAAATTTGGGCAACTGTATTATGGGAAAACTACGTAGCGCTTATCAACGAGCATGGCTTTAATGAAGCACAAACTCGAATGGCAGATTACTTAGTTGCAGGTTACAAATTAACACCTATAGCACCAACCTACACTGAAGCACGTGATGCTATTTTAGCTGCTGCCTATGCAGTAGACCCTGCTGATTACAAGTTAATGGTAGGTGCATTTGCTAAACGTGGTATGGGTCTTGGCGCAGTATCGCCAGATCGTTTCAGTAATGACCTTACTGGTGTGGTTGAATCAGATAAAACACAGCTTTCTAGCTATGCATTTGCAAGTGCTGACTTAAACAACATGTACAATGGTACAGAGCTTGGTTTTTGTACTAACGACAATATTTTAGATAAAGGCGAAACGAGTACGGTTAGCGTAACAATTACTAACCGTGGTAGTGAAGTACTTAGTGGTACAACAGCGCAACTGACAGTTATAAGCGATCATGATGTAACATTTGAAAATGATGGTTTACTTACTTTTGGTGAAGTTCAACCGTACGAAGCAATAACTAGTAACGATATTAAAGTTACTTTGAACGAAGCGGGTACAGCTGAAACACTAGAAATTGAAGTCACATTCCCTGAAATTGAAACGGACGATGATATCGTTGAAGCACTTGATCAAACACTTACGTTTGAAGTAAATATGGGCTTTAAGTCAGAAATACCTGTTGGAGCTGTAGTTTCAGATGATATGGAAGTAGCAAGTTCATCACTATTAGATTTAAAAGAAAACGTAATGTTTGGCGGTGACTTAGCTGTTGGCACTCAGGTTATGGATAATAGTGGTAATATTGCCTTCTTTGAACAAGGTGGGTTTGAGCTAGGCACACAGGCAATGCGCCTTGTAAATAATGGCTTCCAATCAGATGTAGCAATAGAGAGTAAGCCATTCGAAGTTGGTTACTCAGGCGACTTTGAAATCTCGTTTTGGCATTTCTATAGTATTGAGCAAAACTGGGATGGTGGTGTTGTAGAAGTTAGTGTTAATGGCGGTGACTGGGTTGATGCCACTGAAATTGGCGGCACATTTGATGTTGGCTATGACGCTGTTCTAATCGAAAACGATTCTCAAGAGCTTCAAGAACGTGAAACATACACAGGTAATAACGTACAAGATAGTGGCGCGTATGGTAATTATGAAACTATCAACTTTGGTGATGCCCTAAACGGCAACTTAGTAAAAGTACGCTTTAGAATTTCATCAGATGGCGCAGTAAGTGATTTAGGTTGGTGGATTGATAACCTAACTATGTCTAACGTTTTATCTCCTGTATTTTCTGAGCTTGTAGCGGGTGATTCGCTAGCATGTGATAACGCAGCCCCACTTGTTTTAGTCGAAAGTGCATCAGCGGAAATTACTGAATCTGCTACAGGAACTATTACAGCAACAGCGTCAGATCGCAATGGTCAAACACTAACTTATGCTTGGACTCAGGTTAGCGGTAGTGCTGCTACGCTCACAGGTACCGACACTGCAACTTTGAGCTTCACACCTGCAGCTATTACTGCAGATGAAGAGCTTGTTTTTGAAGTTGCCGTAAGTGATGGTGTAACAACTGTGACTCAACAAAGTACTGTAATGGTAAAAAATGAAGCGGTAGCAACTGTGCCTGTAACAGAATCAAAATCTAGCGGTGGTGGTAGTTTTGGCTTTATAGCTTTATTACTTACTCCATTAGTATGGTTTAATAGACGTCGCAAAAACGTTAGTAAATAAGTTTAAATAACATCCGTCAACTCTAAGCACATGACGGTTTTAATGAAAGGCCAGTAGCGTTTGCATCTGGCCTTTTTTATACACTTAGTTTGATGTTTTTAGTCCTGAGCACAGTAAATACATAGACCAAGTTTAAAAATGTGCTGGTAAAGCACTTTACCATGCAAAAGAGCATGGCCGTAATCAGTGCATTGTTGCTGATATTAGCTAACCACTGCTTAGCTAAGTAATACTTTACATTGAACTTAAATTGATAAATTCTCTACAAAGAGTGCATGAGTTTATTAAGCCAGCCATCAGCTTTTGATGGTTTGTAAATCATTACTATGTCTTCGCTGTAGCGACTGTTAACCCCCTTTACAGTTAATTTTTTAAGCCCTAAATCATCAATCACGAAATTTGGTAAATATGCCAACGCCAAGCCACTTTGTATCACCTCTATTAATGCACTGTAATCGCTACATCTAAATACAATATTGCGCGGGGCTATTTCATCTTGCCAACCGTCGGAGCCAATACCTTGTTCAAGGCCGCACAGTGGTGAAAACAACGGGCATGCAAAAGACAACTGTAGTAATTGGTTTTTATTGAGTGTTAAAAAGCCTTTTTGTACTAGCTGATGTGAAGGAGACGCAGCTACACTAAACTCAGTATTAAATACGTCAACCGCCACTAAATTAGTATGTGAGCTGTTGTTTAATGCCTCGCGAGTAACTAGCGCAATATGCGCCGAACCTGATGCAACTTGGCTTATGGCTTCACCTTCAAATACATTATTAATACGTACCGAGCAGGGCAGGTGGCTAAGTGGTGTAAGCAGCCTCTTTAAACCACTTTTAAGTAAAATAGCAGGGCCTGCAATTACTGCATTAAATTTATGATTATCGCTTTTAAAGCGGCTAGTGAGCTGTTGGTAGTTATGAACTAAATCGCTACTGTGCTTAACAAACTCTTTGCCTTTATCATTAAGTACTAAGGTTTTACCCACACGATTGAATAGTTTAGTGGCTAAGCTTGCCTCAACTTTTTTTAGGGTTTTAGAAAGCGCACCAGCGGTAACATTAAAATGCTTAGCGGTTGTGTGCAGGTTTTGCGAACCCGCCACGTGAATTACTTTTTCAATGTCATCTAAATGCATAGCGCCAAACCGTATTGATTAAAAGGAAACAACTAACAACTTATTATCGATTATTTATACATAAAAATCAGCTTATAGTAGCGCTATATTAATTTGGAGCATAAACATGAAACACATACTGTTATTTTTTATTTTGTTTTCAACAACAGTTTTAGCAAACACTCCCCTACACAATTCACAAAATACGCATAAGAGCCACAGCTATGTAGGGCTTCATGGCATGGCGCTTATATTAGCAAACGATAAAGTGCTTGCCAGTCACATGCCTTTATATGCCACTCCCCACGACTACCAAATAGTGTATGAAGTAACTACAAGTGATACCCACTTAAAAATAATCAAAGATGCTTTAAGAAAAGCAGCAAACGAGCAAAGCCAGATCACTATTTTACCAAGTAAGTTTAACCTAAACTTATTAATAAATAAGAAGACACCCATTTTAAATACCACTGTGTTTAATGGTCATTTTGAACGCGGAGGTACGGCCCTGTTTTCGACAAAGCTGACTTTTAAAAACCCGTTATATGTAAAAAAACTCGCTATTACACAACCCGTAAAAGCAGAGTTTGATTTAATAAAGGTATCAGCAGGGCAGGGGGTGGTAATTCATAAAATACAAAGTAAACCAAGCTATGACTCGTTAAGCTTAGTGTCGCTTATTAAGGGGAAGTATAACGGGGAATTAGAGTGCGACAGCGCAATAAATACAACGCTTGCAAGTAAGCTAACGGCGTGCTTTAAAAACGCCCCCAGCTATTTAGAAACAAAAGATTTTGCGATTAATTAATTCATAAATAACGGCGATTTTAGCTTTAAAAGTGCTGTTTATATAAAGTGTTAATGGGCATTAAGTATGTAGAGGTGTACCTGAATATACTCACCATTAAGTAATTTGACTTGAGTAAATATGTGGCAGGCAAACGCTGCATACCCATGCAGCGTTTACTGCCATTTGTTTAGCCCTAATTAAAACTGATAGCTTACCCTTGCTGAAAAGTTACGCCCAGGTTGGGTGTATTGGCTAAAATCAACACTTTGCGATTGACCTGCAATCAACTCAAAAGGTACATATTCTTTATCGAGCAAGTTAAGTACACCTACATTTAGCTGCCACGCTTGCCATTCGTAGTTTGCGTATAAATCAACAACCACGTAACCATGCCCTTGCGTAGTTTTATCATCGTTTGCATCAAGTACTACATCCGATTGCGATTTAGCTAAACGCAACGCAGCGGTCCAGTTAATATTACCCAGCTCTGTACTTAACAATATTGAGCCATTTAACGGGCTAATGCTGGTAAGTGGCTGATCGGTTTCTTTGTTTTCACCATCAACGTAAGCTACGTTTGCCTCAAGTAGTATATTTTCAGCGACATACATGGCAATTCCGGCTTCTACACCGCTTATTTGTGTTTCGCTAATATTTTGATATTGATACAGCGTTTTGTTTACGCCAGGAATGTACGTTGGCTCAACACCCACTACGGCGGTTTCAATAAAATCATCGAATGCTGCATAAAAAGCACTTAAGTTTACGCTAATATCGCTGCTGGCGTATCTTAGTCCAAGCTCAAACGAGTCACTGCTTTCTGGGTCTAAATCGGCGTTTGGTAATATTTGATAAAACGGCTCAACGCCGTGGCTTTGATAGGCTTGGTCGTGTGGTGGTATTTTAAAGCCTCGTACGTATTGCCCGTACCACGATAAGTTATCATCCACTTGGTATATAACACCTAGCTTAGGCGAGAAAGCAGATTCGGTAATATCATCAAGCTGCGCATCAGCGTAAAGCTCATCACTTTTAGCTTCTAGGATGTAGTAATCATATCGCACGCCTGCAATAACCGACCAGGCACTGTTTTTAAACGAAATACTGTCTTGTACATAAGCGCCAATTAAAGAGGTGTCAGCCCCCGGGAATGCTTTTTGTTTTTGGTCTGTAAAATCAACCGTGCCATCAGCTAAAACACGTGTTTTTAAACGTGGGCGAGTGGTGTCGTATAAGTCGATATCAACTCCGTATACCACTTCGTGATCGGTGGTTTCTCCTTTAAGCTCTTTATTAAATATCGCTTTTACACCTAAAATATTTTGCTCAAAGCGATAGTCGTTATAATCGGTGTAGGTGCTTGCGCCACTAATTTGATCGCTTTGCTGCTCGTAACTACTATAAGACACTTGCCCATACCACTTATCGAACGCGGCTGTTGCTACCTCAGAATGGTAATCTAGCGCCAGTGACCAACTCGTGTCGTCTTCTTCGGTTTCTTGAATGGCGGGAGTTATTTCTTGCTCAATTGTTTGATTAAAGTAATCAAGGGTGTATTTAAGTGTGCGTTTTTCATCAAGCTGTTGCTCAAATTTAACTAATAAAGCATCCGACTTAGCATCATAACCGGGTAAGTTTTCGTCATAGTTTTGTACTTCTTCGCTGTCGCGGTGGCTATACACGGCGCTTACTGCAAAGTCGCCTAAGTCTTTTGCAGCAGTAATATCGGCGGCTACTTGATTACTTTGACCTTGATACCCAAGCGCCATTTTTACAAAGCTGCTGTTATTTTTTAAATAATCACTAGGATCTTTAGTGGTTATAACCACAATGCCACCAAGTGCATCAGAGCCATATAATGACGATGCAGCACCTTTGGCTACTTCTACTTGTTTTACACCTGCTACGTCAAAATAATTACGGCCAACTAAATAGCCCCCTCCACCTGCATAACCATCGTTGGTGCGTCGGCCATCTTTTATAAATACAACCCGGTTACCACCAACACCACGTACTGTAAGTGTTTGCGCGCCTGCGCCACTGCCTGTCGTTGCAATGCTTGGGTCGTACTTAAACATGGTTTGTAAATCTACAGCTAGCTGACGCTCTATGTCTTGCTCGGTAATAACAGTAACTGAGCCTGTAACATCTTTAAGCTTTTGCTCAAAGCGCGAGCCACTTACAACAATATGATCGTCAATTATGTTTTCGGCAATGGCAGTGCCCGAGCCAAGTAGTAAGGTTGCTATAGCAGTAAATCTAAACGCAGAGGGATTCATTTTAACTCCAAATGATAATAGTTATTATTTATGGCGGAGATGTTACAACTAAGTCAAATTAAGATCAATTAATTATGATAATCATTTTCATTTATATTTAACTGGTTATAATAGCCAAAAAATAAAACCGGAGTGTGTAATGAAATACCTATTTATATTGTTTGCTTTAATGGCCCAATCTGCACTTGCACAAGAGCGCGTTATTAGCGCTGGCGGCACCCTTACTGAAATAATTTATGCGCTAGGCAAACAAAATACCCTTGTAGCTGTTGATCAATCGAGCATGTACCCGCACCAAGCCACGCAATTACCGCAAGTGGGCTATTATCGCGATTTAGCTGCAGAAGGCGTACTTTCAATGCGTCCAACCACCTTGTTAGCGCTTGAAGGCGCAGGGCGAAGCCAAGCACTTAAGCAAATTGAGGCAACAGGGGTTAAGCTAATTCATTATAAAAAGCCGACCTCAGTTAACGAGCTACTTGAGCTTATAAAACGCCTTGGTACCGACTTAAACGCCAAGCAAAAAGCACAAACACTTATTACACACATTACAAAATCGTTACCTGAAAAAGCAAAAGCGCAAACACACAGCGCGCTATTTTTACTCTCAGCTAATGAGCGCGGGCTTATTGCAGCCGGGCAAGAAACCGTCCCTAATTTATTATTTAGCTATGCAGGCATTACCAATATAGGCGCTACGCATTCAGGCTTTAAAGCAATTAACACCGAAGTACTTGCTATAAATCAGCCCGACTTTTTAGTAGCCCCAGCCCATGTTGTACACAGCCTTGGCGGTAAGCAGGCTTTTTGTGAGCAACCTACACTACGCTTATTAAAAGCGGCGCAAACCTGTAACTTACTTGTAATGGATAGCCTACTTTCGCTTGGCATGTCGCCACGTATTGCCACAGCAATTAATGAGCTTAACGAGTACAAAGCCCACTTATGAACACCCTAACATTGAGCCGTTTTAACCCTGTAACACTTAGCCAAACCCATAAATGGATGCTATTAGCCTCTGTGTGTATTTTTGCTTTGGCGCTACTTAGCATAGGGTATGGGCCAGCAGGGTGGGATTGGCGTTTAGCCATTGCTTGGCTTGCACCCGAGCGCTTTAATCAGTTTGATGCGCTGCAAATAAATGTCGTAATGCAAATACGTTTGCCACGCTTTGTGCTTGCAGTGCTTGTAGGGTTGGTGCTTGCCCAAACAGGCGCGTCAACGCAAGCGCTGTGCCGCAACCCATTGGCCGATCCATCTATTATTGGCATTAGTGCGGGTGCGGCTATGGTTGCTGTGGCGTTTATAGCACTTAGCGCGCAGTTTAATTTTAACGCGCAGTTGTATTTACCTTATGCCTCTTTTTTAGGGGCGCTTGGTGTTACCTCGCTGGTATATTTTATTGCCAAGCAGCAAGGGCAAATTAATATCACCACACTTATATTAGTGGGGGTGGCTATTAACGCGTTAGCATTTGCGGTTATTGGGCTACTGAGCTTTTTTGCCGACGATAGCGCGCTACGATTAATAAATTACTGGACCATGGGCTCATTAGGCGGAGCAAGCTGGAGCACGATTATTCAAGCTGCGCCGTTACTGTTTATCAGCCTAATTGGCCTGTGGCGGTTAAAAGAGCCCATGAACTTACTCCTTATTGGCGAGTCACAAGCTCAGTACCTAGGGGTAGACACCAACAAGCTCAAACTATATGTAATTATACTTGTTGCACTAGGAGTAGGGGCGGTTGTGGCACTTACCGGCTTAATAGGGTTTGTTGGATTGGTAGTCCCGCATATTGCCCGATTAATGGTGGGGCCGCATTTACGTAATATGCTGCCGCTTTGTATGCTAATTGGCGTAGTGGTATTGCTACTTTCTGACTGGCTAGCACGCATTGCCATAATGCCATCAGAGCTACCCATTGGAATTATTACTGCATTATTGGGTGCGCCATTGTTTATTTATTTAATAGTGAAAAATAAGCGAGGTTGGTCATGATCACGTTTAACAATCTAAGCGTTGGCTTTGATAATCACAGCGTTTTAAACGCTATTAATGGCAGCGCTAAACAAGGGCAACTTGTAGCACTACTTGGTGAAAATGGCGCAGGTAAATCTACCTTGCTGCATACCTTAGCAGGTATGCACTCCTTTACAGGCAGTGTACTTTTTAATGCTAAGCCGCTGGCTGCTCACGCTAAAAAAAGCCTAGCCACACAGCGTGCAGTAATGATGCAAGCTAACCACGTCGGGTTTGATTTTACAGTATTTGAGCTTATTGCCATGGGCCGCTACCCGTATGTAGAGTCATTAAAAATGCAAAGCGAAAAAGTACATAAATACGCCGCTATTATGGATTTAAGTAATTACTTAACTCGCCGCGTAAGTGCGCTTTCGGGCGGGGAGCAACAACGCGTACATATGGCGCGTACTTTAGCGCAACTAAACGCCTTTACACAATCGGCCAAGCCAAAACTAATGCTGCTCGACGAGCCTACATCAGCACTTGATATGCGCCACCAACATGCTTTGCTCAGCTGCGTTAAAACCTTTGTAGAGCAGGGTAACAGCGCCATTATTGCAATACACGATCTAAATTTGGCCAGCCTTTATGCAACCGATGCTATTTTACTGCACAACAAAAAAGTGCTGCAAAGTGGGCCTATAAACACCGTATTAACTGAACAAAACTTACAACAAATGTACGCCATGAAACTGCACGTAAACCCTCATCCTTATAACGATGCACCCATGGTTTTTTCTCAACGTCAGGAGTTTTTATGAGAGAGCAAGCGTTAAACGATGCACGCACCTTGGTTTACAAAACCAATGCTGGTGTCATGTCGACCATTTCTAATAATTTACGCGGCTACCCGTTTGGCTCAGTAACCCCCTATATGTGCGACGAACAAGGCCGTGTTTACTTTTTTATTAGCGATATAGCCCAGCACACTAAAAACTTAAAGCACGACTCTCGTATGAGCCTTACCATATTTGACGCCGCCGACTACGGCGATCAAAACGAGCACGGCCGCGTAACGCTCGTAGGCGATGGCTCTATTGTGCCAAGTGAGCAAGCACACACTTTACTTAATAACTATATTGCCCTATACCCCGAAGCCGCTAGCTATCGCAATGCGCACGACTTTCAGTTATGGCAATTAGACGTAGTGCGAGTGCGTTACATTGCCGGCTTTGGCAAAATATTTTGGCTTGAACAAATCGAGTGGCAGGGCGAGGCAAAAAACTGGGATGAAAGCCAACAGCAAAGCATGATTAACCATATGAATGAAGATCACCAAGATGCTATGTCGCTCATATTAATGCAGCACTACGGCGTAGCCGATAACACCCCAATAATGAGCGGCCTATTACCCACTGGTTTTTATATACAAAGCCAAAAGCGTAATTACTTTATTAATTTTAAAACCCAGTGCAACAGCCCGTTAGAGGTACGTAAAGCGCTGGTTACGTTAACCAATCAAGCACGCAACAACTTAGCTAATACAGAGGAAACAGTATGAAAAAATTAATTGCTTTACTAAGTACTGCACTACTACTTAGTGTCAATGCAGCACATGCGGACGAATGCACACTTAGCCTTGATGCAAACGACATGATGCAGTTTTCAACTAAAACGCTAAGCGCTCCTAAAAGCTGTAAAAAAGTAACCGTAAAGCTTTGGGCGTGTTGAGCTTTGCGGATTGAAATTTGTTCAATCTAGGGGCTATTAAATCGCGGCGCGAGGTTTGTAACCTAGTGGGCTAAGTAAAAATCGAGCAACAAAGAGTTTATCGCCCCTAGGCAGAACCCGAAGGGCAGCGCATGTTTGGCATTTATGCTGCGTTATCGCCTATTTATGTGGAATAACCACACTTCATAGGCTCTGCCTTGCCTAAAAACCAAACACACTGCTGCAAATTCAACCATCAAAGAACAACACGCCCTATCCACGTAGGTAAATTACCCGCCAATGTTATGGGCCATAACTGGGTGCTTGCTAGCGAGAAAAACATGCAAGCTATAATAACCGATGGCAACGCAGCAGGGCTTAGTAACCACTACTTAAAGCCTAACGATACTCGCGTACTTGCCGCTACCGACATTATTGGCGGTGGCAAATCAGCGCAAGTTACTTTTAATATTAGCGCCTTAACAGCAGGGACTAACTACACGTATTTTTGCTCTTTTCCTGGGCATTACGCCATGATGAAAGGCACATTTACGCTTAAATAAATATCAAAGGGTGTATTGCACTAACACTGTGTAATACACCCTATTTTATTATTGGCAATGCGTTTGCTCGCCTCGTTTGGCTAAAGCTTTAAAAGCCGCTTGTTGATGTTCTTTTTGTACATAACGGGGTGGCAAAGGATTAACCTGCAACTGATACCCTGTTTGATTAGCTTGCACGCTTGTTACCGGCGATATCCAAACAACATTTAACTCTGGCGCTAAACGCTTAATAACACGCGCTATACCTTCGCCATTTTTTACATGAAAATCGCCCGAAATATGCATTACCTGCGTATTTTTATGCGCTGTTACATAGTTAACAATAGACTCCCCCATAGTTTCATCCCATGTAACTTGTGCTGCAAAATAGTTTTCGTTTTGACTCGGTGAGCCGTGGTGCATTGACGCCATAAAACGTTGTTTATAATCACTGGGGGATGTATCAATAGCGGCTGCAATGAAGCTCTGCTGTGTTTCATCAAGTTTATTTAGGTAACTTATGCCTTGCCTGCCAATACAGGTGACTATATTTTTTGGCGCATTTGCAGCTATTACATCGCTATTGTTCGCTTTAGCCAGCTCTACCAACGCACGGTAATCACTTTTGTAATTAGGCCACGCTTGGGTGTTATCAATTAAATATTGCTCACCAATTTCACTCTTAACATACTGGTTTAAAATAGGCTGATCCGCGCGGCTAAATTGTTCAAGCGACAGTGCTGTGCGTTTATTACTTTTGCTTAATTGCTCAAATAACTCCGCCTGAAATAAATGCACACCCGGGTGCGTATGCCATTCACCCACTAAAACCACATCGGCATTTAATAGCTTGGGCTCTAATAATACAGAGCTAACAGGCTTTGCTTGTGCATTATAAAGCGCAGTGTAATAAAGCGATGAGCTTTTATCAGGCGGCACAGTTGTTGTGCTACAACCACTCAAACCCGTAACTAACGCCAGAGTTAACATAGACTTTTTCATACACACCTTTCAAAACCTTTTAATGCAAATAATTATCAATATCATATACTTGTAATACCTATTAAGCCAGCCAAACTGCTGCTTACTTACATAATCAAGGAAATGAGCGAAATGCGCATTTATATGCCTTAACTTTGCTTATAGATATTAAATAGCTTTTGATAGCAATATCTTAGGTAATTTGTTAAAACTGTGTAAAGTATAAAATGAGCGTGACATCGGCAGAAGTATGCTCGATTCGAGGCCTATAAAATCGTTCGATGTTAAATGGAGTTCTAAGAAGCATCCAATTTTTAGTGAAAACATGGAAGATGGTTTTAGCCTATTCTTACTAAAATTTTCAGAATCAAGAAGCTGTCTCTTATTTGGTACCTCAGCTCTTTTGTTATTTATATTTGCAAGTCAAAACACCAGTTTTATGAGTTTTCTTAATGAACACTGGTTTGGTAACATTCTTCAGATTTTATGTGTAATTGGAGCTTTATTAAGTTGGTTTTCAGCACAAGCACATTCATATAAAAATGGACACTTTAAACTAGTAGCTTCCATATTCTTACTTTGGCCCATTATCTATATATAATTGTTTTATATACATTTAACTGAAAAAACCTAACGTAAATATCAAATGAAATTATAGTTGGCTGTTTTTTGTTCCTAAAACCATTTTAGTCAACTATATTATTCCGCTTATGTAAGCGCTAGGCCCTGGAGAAGGTTTTATAGATGGAACCAAATTATTCAGAATATTCTATTACTGAATTGCAAGAAGCTATCACGTCTATTGATAGGGCTTTGTACCCTGAACGCTTTGAGCTATTAAAAGCCGAACTATTAAATAGAGAAGAGGAAGAGCATGATGCTTCTCAATTAGTAAGTCTTTCATCAAAGGACTTACTTATTAAGCTCAGCAATGCATTTTTTGTAATTCCGTTGATGATCTATATAGGAATAGATGCACTTAATAGCGGTGAAATACTCCTTAAAGGAGGAGCTATATCAAAAAATGAAAACTTTATATTATTTACATTAAGCGTAATATTTTGTTTTTTAATCTCAGCGGTACTGACATATAGCCTGTTTATGGATAAGAGAAAAAGTTCCTGACATATGTGTTATGTCGTTCATAAATTCACTAGGACACAGTTCGATTGGTAGTGCTTTTCTGGAGGTTGATAATATTTTCAACTCAGGGCAAAACATGCTGCACAAGCTAAGCAAAAACAAGTTATAGAGAATAAGAAGACGGTGAAGTGTATTTAAAAACTCTTTAACTGAAACAAAAAGGCCGCAGTAATAAATACTGCGGCCTTTGTTTTTAGCTAAGCGCTTTAAACTAGGTACGTTTAGTAAGCGCCTGCGCTATATATAAGCTCGTAGCTGTGGCTGTAAATCTCAAGGATGTTACCAAACGGGTCTTCCATGTAGATCATGCGGTACGGCTTTTCACCCGGGTAGTAATAACGAGGGGCTTCCATACGTTTTTTACCGCCAGCTTCTACAATACGCTCGGCTAAACCTTCTACATCAGGGTCTTGAACACAAAAATGAAAGATGCCTGTTTTCCAGTATTCAAAATTGTCTTTTGGGTTTTCTTGGTTTTTAAATTCGAAAATTTCGACACCAATACGATCCCCTGTAGATAGGTGCGCTATTTTGAATTTTTCCCACTTTTCGCCAAATACTTCTGTACACATTTCGCCAATTGGGCTTTTGTCTTCGGTAATTAAAGTCGGTTCCATTATTGTGTACCAACCCATAACCTTAGTGTAAAACTCGACTGCTTTTTCAACGTCGGGAACCGAAATACCAATGTGCGAAAAACTACGTGGATATGTATGACTCATAATGCTTCCTCTTTAACTTGTGACTTATCTTGTGGCTAGTTGATGGAGTTAGTTTACGAATCGACCAACATTAAGTAAAATTATCATTAGTCATCGTTTTGAGTACGTTTTGTAATGATAAATCCAACATGGTTAAATACGTTTTGTACTTTGGTTGAGGTAAATCATTTTACCCAAACCGCCGAGCGTCTTTTTATGACCCAATCGGGCGTAAGTCAGCACATTAAAAAGCTAGAGCAGCAAGTAAACTGCGCGCTATTAGAGCGCCACGGCAAACAATTTACCCTTACCGTACATGGGCAAAACTTGTATCAACAAGGCAGCTTGTTATTAAAGGAATGGCAATTTTTAGAACAACAATTAAAAGATGATTCGCCTTACAGCGGCTTGGTAAAAATACAATCGCCTGGTAGTTGTGGGCTACAATTTTATAGCCAATTATTAGCGCTGCAGGCAAAGCATACCGAGCTTAATATTGATTATCGCTTTGCACCCAATACAAGTGTAGAGCAAGCTGTGGCAAACCACAGTGCCGACATAGGTTTTTTAACTCAAGCTCCGACGCTTAGCGAAGTTACCAGCCACAAAATTGGTAAAGAAGCCTTATTACTTGTCACCCCCGCACATATTAAAAACCCAACGTGGGAGGTTTTATGTGAGCTTGGCTTTATTGGCCACCCCGATGCAAAACACCACGCACAGCTATTACTGAGCGAAAACTACAGTGAGTTTGAACATATTGATCAAATTAAACGCACGGGGTTTTCTAACCAGATAAGTTTAATACTGGAGCCGGTAAGTTTAGGGCTAGGTTTTACGGTTTTACCTGCGCATGCCGTTAGCGCATTTAATAAACCTGCGCTTATTAAAACGCACCATTTAGCTAATCCAATTAGCGAGAGTATTTATGTGTGCCATCACCGAAATAGGCCAATGGCAAAGCGTATGAATACAGTAATTGAGCTAATAAAGGCGGGAGTAAATAGTTAAAACGTAAACCCCCTTTACACCCACGGCACTTAATACCATAAGCAAAAGGGGGAATAGAAAATTAATTAACGCTTTCTAATTTTGCTTTTAAATCAAGTAAGTCGGTTGCGATAGTATTTGGCTGTATTTCCCACGGATCGAAAATAGATTCTTTAGATCGTTGAATCCACGCCGCGCGCATACCATGCGATATGGCACCGGTTACATCAAACGGATTACTTGATACAAGCCACGTGTTTGCGCCTGTTGAATTAGTTTCGCGTAAAAAGTGGCTATAAACCCCTGGGTTTGGTTTAAAGGTTTTAACGTCGTCGGCACTTACTACCCCTTCAAAAAGCTCACTAATGCCAGCGGTTTCTAATAAGGTATGAACTGCGTCGGCAGCGCCGTTTGAAAATGCAAACAAACGGTAATCCTTCGCTTTTAATTGCTCAAGGCCTGCTTTTACATCATCGAACGCAGGAAGCGTTTTATAAAGCTCTAGCAGTTGCCCCTTTTGATCTTCACTTAGCTCGGTTTTGTGCGCTAAGCAGGCGTAATCGAGTGCGTGTTTTGTACATAGCGAGAAAGGAATATAATTTTGCATTAATCCACGTCTAAATGAATACTCTAATTGCTTTTCGCGCCATGTATTTGAAAATGCTTGGGCGTTATCGCCAATCATGTCGTCGAGTAAGGACAGTACGCCGTGAGTGTTTATTAGCGTACCGTATACGTCAAATGCAAGTGTAGTTGCCATGTTTGCTCCGCAATAAAATAAATTAAGTTGGTTTAGAGTACTTGCTTACAGCTTAACTTACTTTGAACGAACGCTCAATTTAATAAAACTTATACGCATCAAGCGCTAAAATATCCATTTCTATACCTTCATGTATTTTTTCGGCTTTACCGTCACTACTTCCAAGCGCTGCAAAAAGAGGTAAAAAGTGCTCCTGGGTAGGGTGATTAAATAAAGCATGAGGTGCTTCATTTAAATAGTTAAGTAACGCTTGGGTGTTTTGCGCTATTAATTTTTGCTCAACCCAATGGGTAAACTCATTAACCATTTGAACACGATTAGGTGTAGCAGGGTTTTTAAATATTTCACGTAGATTGTGACTAATCCCGCCGGAGCCAATAATTAATACGTTATCGTAACGCAGTGGTGCAAGTAACTGCCCGTATTTATACATAGCCTGAGCGCCCAAACGCGTGTTAATAGACACCTGAACAATGGGAATATTAGCTGCTGGGTACATTAAGCGCAGCGGGATCCACACACCATGATCCCACCCTTGATCTGCATTTTGCACCGTTTTAATACCCGCTTTGTAAAAGTACTCACTAATAGTATTAGCAAGCTTAGGGTCTCCTAGTGCTGGGTATTGAATTTCATACAGGGGCTTGGGGAAGTTATAAAAGTCGTGAATAGTATGCGGCGCATCTCCGGATGTAATAACTATATCGTGCGCTTCATCAAAGTGGGCAGAAAACACCACAATAGCTCGTGGTTTACTAAGCGTTTGACCTAATGATGCAAAAAAATCTGACGTAGCCGATTGCTGTACAGCCATCATTGGCGAGCCGTGAGATATAAATAAAGCAGGCTGAGTCATACTAAAACCTTAAACAAATAGACGTGTTATAAACACTATATAAGTTTCTAATTTGACGATAAATATGATACTTATTTATACATTATCAACAAAGTATTGTTAAATATGGATAAGCTCACCACCATGAAGACCTTTTTAGCCGTTGTGCAAGAAGGATCATTTTCAAAAGCGGCCGATAAGCTCGATATTTCCCCGCAGTTAGTCAGCAAATATATTTCTGCGCTGGAAGATAATCTACGCGCGCGTTTATTACACCGTACAACGCGAAAAGTAAGTGTTACAGAAGCTGGAAATCAATATTATCAGCGTTGTCAGCAGGTGATTATTGATATTGAAGACATGGAAAACTCACTAAATAACTTAAGCGAGAATGTCTCGGGTGTGCTTAGTATTAGTGCACCTATGTCGTTTGGTACTAAGCATTTAGCAGGTTTGCTGGTTGATTTTCAAAAGCAGTATCCAAATTTAAAGTTAGATTTACGGCTCACCGACCAATATGTAGATATAGTAGAGCAGGGTATTGATATTGCTCTACGCATTGGCGTATTAAAAAACTCAACGTTGATAGCTAAAAAAATTGCGCCTATACACCTAGCGGTGTTTGCATCACCCGACTATTTAGAATGCCATGGCACGCCACAAACGCTTTTAGATTTACAGTCACATAATTATTTACGCTATTCCCACAGCGAACCCACAAAGCGATTATTTGGGGTTAATGAGTTAAAAAGCGAGCTAAAGCTTGAAAGTAACTTTGTGGCTAACAATGGTGATTTGCTACTAAATACAGCCATTGCGGGTGGTGGTATTGCTATGCAGCCAACATTTATAGCAGGGGAAGCACTGGCTCAAGGTAAAGTAGTGCGCATTTTAAATGACTACGAACCCGAGCCAATGGGGCTTTACATGGTGTATGCAAACAGACAGTTTTTACCCAGTAAAGTACGTGCGTTTGTTGATTTTGCAAGTGGCTATTATGGCGATACACCTTACTGGGATTTAGGACAGTGATATATCGATAAGTAATCAATTAACGTTATTTGTAGATGTAGTGCAACAAGGCTCATTTGCCAAAGCCGCAGCACTGCATGATATGGATAATTCGTCACTATCTAAGCAAATTAAAAAAGGGACAAAACACCCAATTATTATGGAAGTAAAAATCCATAATAAAATAGGAATATAATTAAAATACAGATTCATATTACTGTGAGCGCGTTAAATTAATAATGCCCATTTTACTGTAATGGGGGTTTACAGTAATTTTTTGCGTTATACATTTAGCTCTTTTAATTTATTCCAGACGCTCTCGCCGCCAGGGTGAAGCGCTGCATGGTACCGATACGCATAATATGTAATAGGTACGCAATGATGCTTTTGGCCAACCACAACTAAACTTTTCTCTTTTAGCTCTTTAGTAATGACATAGTTTGGTAACCAAGCAATGCCATTACCCTCTAAAGCCTGTATTTTTAAAAGCTCTGTCATCGACGATACAAATACTTTTTTAAGTTTAGAGCCCGATATTATCGGCTCTAACTGCCTACCCATATAAGAATCTAAACTGTAAGCTAAGTGAGGTACAAACCCATCACTTTCTAAATTGTATATTGCCTTACCGTTTGTATTGCAGGCACTCACTGGCAATAACTCTGCACTGCCTATTTTTTGATGACTAAACGGAGGTAACTTTAATCGTTCGTTATCAAAAGCAATAAGTAGGTCACATGCGCCATGTTCGAGCGTAGCGGTGGCTTTATCAACATCAATGGCTTCTATATTGAGGACTACTTTGCGATCACTTTTACTATGAAAGTTCGACAGCTTTAGCGCTAAAAACGTAGCTAATGAGTGCGCTGCAGCAACCTTTACTGAGTGAGTTTCTTCAGAGGAGAGTTCTTCTAACATACTCACTGAGTTATTCATTTGGTTTATTAGATTACGCGCTGTTATATGAAATATTTTACCGCTTGAGGTAAGTGTAATTGGTAAGTTCTCTCTATCTATTAGCTCTGCACCTACGGCTTCTTCTAATGCTTTAATTCGTCGACTAAAAGCAGGTTGCGTTATATGCCTAAGCCTTGCGGCCTGCGAAAAGCTTTTTGTATTAGATAAGGCCAAAAAATCTTCTAACCATTTACTCTCTATATTCATAATACTCACTCAAGATATGCAATTTAAGCATGGCCAGTAAAATAATAGCATTATTCAAAACAAAAAAAACACGATAAATTTAACCCATACAGTAACAACTTATCGGAATATAACAATGCTTAGAACACTAGGAATATTGGGAGGAATGGGGCCTTTGGCTACCGCCTCATTTATGAATCAAGTAATTGCGTTATCACCTGCTAAGAATGATCAAGAGCACATACCTATGTTTATAAGGAATATCCCGCAAATTCCTGACAGAACAAATTTTTTAATGGGTATTGAAGATGAAAATCCATTTTTTGAGCTTAAAAAGGGTTTTAACCAACTTACTAGCTTAGGTGTAAGTTGCATTGTTATACCGTGTAATACCGCGCATTATTGGTACAACGCACTAACGCAAAATGCTGATGTGCATACCATTAGTATTGTACAAAGCGTTATTAAGCGCGCAAAGGCAACGGGCAAACGTAAGATAGGGATATTAGCAACCACAGCCACGCTCAATATGCGGATATATCAGACGGCATTTAGTAAGCACAATATTAAATTTATTGAGCCTAACGAGCAGCAGCAAACATTTATAATGCAAGGTATAACGGCGGTTAAGTCAGGAGATTTAACCTCAGGACATAATCTTTTAAAACAAAGTTATGAGCTAATGCTAGCCCACGGTGCCGATACAGTACTATTTGGTTGCACCGAAATACCGCTAGTTTTAAATGAACAAGTATTAAATTCACCCGATACATGCTTAGATACCATCGCGATTTTAGCGCAAGAGTGCGTTAATTGGGCTTATATAAGCACTCAACAATCAACCCTCTCAAGTGTGGCTTAATTAAACATTAGTTATAAATAGGTGTGCTTACACTGGTGCATTTAAGTAGCACACCTAAATAGCCAACTTACACTGGCGCGTTTTGTTCAATCAAGTTTTTAGCTTTTAACTCACTCCAAAACGCATCCGGAATAGTAACCTTCATTGAGGCTACATTAGCTTTAATTTGCTCCTCCGTGCGTGCCCCAGGAATAATTGAGGATACCGTTGAAGGCGCCTCTGCAAACTGCAGTGCAGCTGTTTTAATATCAATCCCATGTTTAGATGCAATGTCGCTTATTGCATTAAACTTTTGCTGCATAGGCCCTGGAATTTTAGGCGAGTAATTAAAGCGGTTACGACCGGCTAAAAAACCACCATTAAGCGGCGCACCAATGACTGCTGAAATACCTCGTTTATCAAGCATAGGAAAGGTTTTATCAAGTGCCTGCTTGTGATCTAAAATTGAATACTGCAGCGCTAGTAAGCAAATATCTGGGTCTGACATATCAAGCGCTTTATAAACAGCATGAGGTGTATTTACTCCAAAACCCCAGCCTTTAATTATTCCTTCATCACGCATTTTAGTCAGCTCAGGAATAGCACCTTTAGCCGCTTGATCAAAATACTTAAGCCAGTCATCTCCCATATCGCTGTTTTGTGGTGATAAATCGTGAATATAGACAATATCGAGTGAGGCGACACCAATACGATGCAAAGTATCTTCTATTGAACGGCGCGTGCCTGAGGCTGAATAATCATACTTATAATGAAACGGTGAGTGATCAGCCCAATGCCAACTATTTTCTAAAGGCTCTGCTGAAGGGGTAAGAAGGCGACCTACTTTTGAGGATAAAACATAATCTTCACGCTTTTTGTTTCGAAGTAAATCACCGAAGCGCCTTTCGCTTAAACTCAAACCGTAAAAAGGTGATGTATCAAAATGACGAATACCAGAATCCCATGCTGCATTTAGCATTGTTAAAATTTCTGTATCGCTTGATATAGTATTAAAGCCATTCCCGGCGGCAAGGCCGCCCAAGCCCATTCTTGATTCCGGCCGGTAATGCTTAGCGTTAGTAACATCGTTTGTGGGTAGAGCAGCGCTTTTATCTATTGAGCCTTTAGTTTGCATAACACTGCCGTTAGACATTTTTACCTTTAGTTGCTCAGCCAAAGCTGAAGCACTAAAAATAGAGCCTAAACTTAAGGCAGCCCCTGCTTTAATAAAATTTCTGCGAGATACCATGTGACTATTCTCCTTGAGTAGGTTAAATATCTACGCTCTAAGCTAGTATAAATAACAACCAAACTCAAGCAAGGAGAATATAATAAATGCCAATACTATCAATAAGATAGTTAAATTAACAAACACTGAATAGACGTTTGAATTAACATTTATAACTGATTATTTTCTTTACTCGTATAGTCCTTTTAAATGTACAAAACAGTGCATTTTAATAGCTTGATAAAAAAGCATACTTCCAAATTGGTGCACGCTTTAATACTCATTTATACAATATAAAATGGTTACATTTATTAGATGTGTACAAATTAGTAGACAAAACCGCAATAAATTAAAGATGCACAAATAATCTCACTATCAAAGCGATTGCGGCAACACTTAGCTAATTTAACCGAGCGTAGTTGAAATAATTGGGGTAAATATTACAAAAACGTTTATTATTAAAGGTTTGCCTTGCAATACACGACGTATTTGTCTCTTTCACAATGCAATTGCTGGCAAGCCCTGTAAGAGTTTTATCTTGCCAAGTAACACTGTGCAGTGCAGCAAATTGCAACTAAATTCAACGTAGTTAGCGCTGAAAATAGCTGCTTAAATAGATCAATTATTCAAGTTCAGGTTACTTGAGCTTTTTAATACCAATTAACACACAGATGGCACCGCCAATAATACCCGCCCATGCTTCTATTGGTGTGTCGCCACTAAATGCACGGCTAAGCTGCGAAGCCGCCGCATCATACACGTCGTATCCCCACATAATTAAAGCGATACCTATAACGATTAAAACAATTCCTACAATCTTATTATTCATAAATATCCTTAAGGTTTAACTTACATAAACTAAATAAAAATAAATCAGGGTTAATCTAATTCTAATTGAGCACGTTCTACGCTCTCACTAGGTAACTCTTTTTGTACCGATACACCAAGCTCTTTAAACTCTGATGCTTGTTTAATTAAATTACCTTTACCACGGTATAGCTGCGAAAATGCTTTATCATAACTTTCTTTCGCTTTATCAAGCTGCTTACCTACACCTTCCATACTCAATAAGAAACCATTGAGCTTGTTATAAAAACGCTCCGCTCGACTTGCCAGCTCTTTTGAGTATTTAGTTTGCTCTTCAAAACGCCATAACTGTTTAACAATATTTAAACTAGTAAGCAAAGTCGTGGGTGTAGCTACCAGTATATTTTTTTCGATTGCTTGTTGGTAAATATCGCTTTGATATTTGAGTGCTTCTACAAAAGCTGATTCTATTGGTACAAACATAACCACCACTTCTGGCGAGTTAATACCTGGTAAGCGGTCGTACGATTTACTCGCAAGTTCATTAATACGCGCTGTAACGGCGTTTACATGCTCTTTAATTGCTTGATTAGCATCTAGATCATTTTCAGCATTCACGTAGCGTGTATAGGCATTTAATGAAGTTTTAGCATCAATAACTAAGTGGCGACCCTGTGGTAAGTACACAACTACATCAGGGCGTAAGCGGCCATCTTCAGTGTTAAACGACACTTCGCGCTTATAATCAACGCCTGCACGTAAGCCAGCACTATCTAATACGTTTTCGAGCATAAGCTCGCCCCAATTACCTTGGGTTTTCTTTTGCCCTTGTAGGGCGTTACTGAGCTTGTCGGCTTGATCTGTTATAGCTTGGCTTTTAGCTTGCAAATGCAGTAGCTCGGTTTTAAGTGCAGTCCGTTGTTTTATGTCTTCAACGTGCATTGATTCCATTTTTTCTCTAAAGCCTTTTAGCTCGCCTTGAACTGGTTTTAATAATTGCTCAATGCTTTCTTGATTTAAGGTTTTAAAGCTTTGTGATTTTTCTTCTAGAATTTTATTGGCTAGGTTTTCAAACTCTTTTTTGAGCGTATTTTTACTTTGCTCAATTTGCGCGAGTTGCTCGCTAAAGTTTTGCTGTTTTTGCTCAAGGGTAGTGCGCATATTATTATATTCAACATCGCGCTGATTGTATTGTTCACGAAGCGCTGCCAGCTCGCCTTCGGCTTTACGCCAAAAGTGATTGTATTGAATGCTTTGTTTTTCTTGTTCGCTAAAACGCGTTTTAAAATGCTGCGCTTCATCGCGCTGCTCTTGGTGAGTATGTTCTAGCAGTTCATGATCTTCTAGCAAGGCGCTGTATTGCAGCTCTTTATTATCAAATTGGTTTTGTAACAGGGAAAGCTGTTGCTGCTGTTCGCTTATTTGTAGATGTAGCTTTTTGCGAAGCCGTGTTGATACAGCGCCGTAAAATAGGGCGCCTAAAGCAACACCAGCACCAGCGCTTAGCCAATCAATATTAGTGAGTACTTGAGTGAGCATAAAATAAACTTATAAAATTTAGAGACATGCCATCATAACCAATAACCAACAACAGAAGTAGGGGAGTTAAGAAATTACAGACATAAAAAAGCCAGCTTAAAATAAGCTGGTCAAATATTACTAAGTTAAGTAATCAAAGGGATAATCAACATGTGCCCGAGCAAGCTGCAACTTAAATACATAATCACCAAAATAACTAATATTATTAGGTGAGGCTATATAACAACAGGCATTAGAGTAGACCGGATAACAAAATAATTAAGTCAAATTAATTTGCGGAAGATCAATTATTTTTATTCGGGTTGATTTAAACAAATCAAATTATGGGCATAAAAAAAGCCAGTTCAAAATGAACTGGCTCAATCATTACTAAAATTAGTAACTAAATAGGGGGAATCAACATGAAAACTTGTATTAACTGCAATTAATCAACAAGCATAATAGTAGACGCGTCTTTTTTAATTAAGTTCAAAAAAATAAAAAACTTTTAAAATAAGTGCTCAACGCTAAGTTTTAGACATAAAAAAAGCCAACTCAAAATGGGCTGGCTCAATCATTACTAAAATTAGTAACTAAATAGGGAATCAACATGAAAACTTGTATTAACTGCAATTAATCAACAAGCATAATAGTAGACGCGTCTTTTTGAATTAAGTTCATAAAAAAATAAAAACTTTTAAAATAAGTGCTGCACGCTAAATTTTAGACATAAAAAAAGCCAACTCAAAATGGGCTGGCTCAATCATTACTAAAATTAGTAACTAAATGGGAAATCAACATGATGCTTGTGTTAACTGCAATTAATCAACAAGCATAATAATAGACGTCCACTTTTTAATTAAGTTCATAAAAAGATCAAAACTTTTTAGATCTTTTTTAGTTTTTAATTAATGACAACATTTGCTGCTCATCAAACTTTGTAAAGCTCATTGATTTATCAGTAAATAATGCATCAACAAGGGCTTGCTTGTCTTGCTGCATTTTAAATACTTTTTGCTCTATTGAGTTACTCATTATGAGCTTATAAACAAATACAGGATTAGTTTGACCAATACGGTAGGCTCTATCAGTCGCTTGCTTTTCTACTGCGGGATTCCACCATGGATCAAAATGAATAACGGTATCTGCTTGTGTTAAGTTAAGGCCTGTTCCACCGGCTTTTAAGCTAATTAAAAACACGGATGTTTTGCCACTGGTAAACTCGTCGATTACTTTATCTCGTTGACGCGTTTGCCCTGTAAGCATACTAAAGTTAATGTTTATTTCTTCAAGGCGTTGGGCTATTAAATCGAGTGCCGATGTAAACTGACTAAATATAATAATCTTACGACCCAGGCTTAGCATAAGCGGTAAGTGTGTTGTTAACCATTCAAGCTTAGCGGAGCCTGCTTGAGTATCTGGATCTATTAATTTAGGGTGGCAACAAATTTGCCTTAACTTTAAAAGCGCCTCTAAAAATGCAAGCTTACTTTTTTGTGCGCCTTGTTCGGCAAATAAGTCTATTAGCTTCTCTTCTAATGAACGTGTAATGCCTTGATACATTTCTTTTTGCTTAGGCTCAAACTCAAACTCTTTTGTAAGCTCTGTTTTTTCAGGTAACTCTTGCGCTACTTGTGCTTTAGTGCGGCGCATTATAAAGGGCATAATTAACGCTTTTAACTGCTCAGCCCTCTGCATATCAGCTTCACGCTCAATAGGTGTTTGAAAGTGCTGCTTAAAGTGGGCTTGAGACCCAAGTAACGATGGCATAGCAAAATCGAGTAACGATTTAAGCTCAAGTAAATTATTCTCGATTGGAGTACCACTTAAACAAAGTTTAAAGTCGGCATTTAAGCGTTTAACTAATCGTGAGACCTGTGCGGTATCGTTTTTAATGTATTGTGCTTCATCGAGGATAATATTTTCAAAATATAATGGCGAATAATATGCAATATCACGCTTTAAAAGCGGGTATGTAGTAAGAATGCATTGCGCTTGTGCTAAGTGTTGTAAAGGATCGTTACGGTTTGATCCAAAAATAGTGGTTACTTTCAAACTTTTAGCAAACTTAGTAATTTCGTTTTTCCAATTACTCACCAAGCTAGTTGGGCACACTATAAGTGTAGGGCCTGCTTGTGGGCGATTAAATGTACTCGCTAAAAATGCAATAACTTGGAGTGTTTTACCCAACCCCATGTCGTCAGCTAAAATACCACCTAATTGATGACGTTTTAAAAAGCTAAGCCAATCAACGCCTTGCTGTTGGTACTCACGAAGTGTTACTGAGTCATTTAAGCCATGTAATGAAACCTTAGGCATTGCCTTATCGGTATTATTTAACTCTTGTAAATATAGCTCAAGTGAATCGTCGTGAAGCTCTACGTTAATAGCTGTGTGCTTTACTAGTTCAGGCAAATACGAAAGCGGAATATTAAATTCGTCACGTGTTTTTACAAATTCAAAACGTTCTTTAAATTCGTTTAATAAGTTAATGGCAGACTTATTAATAACCCCAAATTGACGGCCAAGCGGGTAGTAATAAAACAGTTCACTTTGGCGATTCAATGACTGATAAAACGAATCAGCATTAGTAAACAACAGCGATGCTTTTGCGTCACACAACAATACTTTGCAGTGCATTTGATGCCCTGCTGCACGGTGTACATGTAAACTCACTTCACATTGTGGATTAGGGCTTGTTACTTTACTTACACTGACTTGCCAACCACGCTGCTTAAAGCCAGGGAATACTTCGTATATTAGCCAATGCAAATGGATAGGAGATTGCTTTGTAAATACAAGCTCACTTTGTAAACCCCCTTTACAAAATTCAAACCCTAGATTGATTAGCTCGTTAGTTACGGTGTTTTCAAATGCGCTATTTATAGTACTTGCTGGGGCAGAACCAGCTAAATAGTTTTTATTTTTATACTTAAATAACAGCGAAAGTGATAAACCTTGCTCGCCCATTGTTACTTTTAAAACAGCATTACTAGATAGCTTAGGTAACGTTGGCTGCAAGTTAGTAGGGTGCGGTATAACACCTGCACCAAAGTTATCGGCAAGCTGTTTATATATTCTGTCAAAATTAGCGTCATGCAAAGCAGGCATAGTTTGTAAATGCGCTATTTCGTCTGCACTCAATGGGGTACGAAGACGACCCGCTTTTAAATGATCTAAATCGAGATAAGTAGGCGGTGTTGTTTTTAATAAAGCCCAGTTTTGGGTTTGCTCAAGCTTAATAACTAATTGTGATAGATCTTTATCTTGCTCCCATCTAAAACTCAATGCTTGGCCAGATTGCGCTTTAATTGGCACGCGAGAGCGCTGAAAAAACAAGCGCTCAGTAGCTATCAATTGTTGTAGGGCACTAAAGCCCCATTGGCCTTTTAGCTCAATACTTCCTACTGCATTTTGTGAACGTATCCAACTAAATAATCTAAAATCACTTTCGAGTAAATCATTTGGCGTTACGAAACTATTTAACTGTTGCTCTGTGAGGTTTCGGCCTAACGTGTAATTCTTTTTAGTCTCAAAATTAGCTATTTTAGGTGTTAAAAATACTTTGTTATTTTCAATATCTAATACAAATAATAATACTTGCGACGGTGTATGTTGATCACCACTTTTAAGAGCGCTTAATTCACTAAACCAATCATTAATGAAGTAATCTTCACCGTATTCACCAGAGTGCTCTATTTTAAGCTTAAACAAAATAGCAGCTAAATGTCGGCATTTGGTTTTTGCATTACACGTACAGTGTGTATCAACAGAATAACCAGTTGGTACTTTACTGATCTCAATACGTTGGTTAAATGATGATCCGTTATCCACTTGCACGGTAGAGTCTACAACAGAAAAATTAGGGGTATGCTCTAGCCAGGTGATTTGACCTTTCTTGTAGTACTCTTTGCCTTTATCTAAGACATTTTCGCGGAAAAGTTTTTTAATAAAGCGTTCAGAAAGAGGAAACTGGGTAGCCTGCTCATTTTTAATTTCTTCAAAAATAGCCATTAAATCATTTTTTGATAAGTTAGCAGACATGTCACTCTAAGCATTAAATTTTAAAAATAATTCTGCCAGTATATGCCTTATGTGCTCTGAGCTAAAGCACTATTAACAAGATATAAACTGGTTGGAGCTGATAGCTTAGTAAAAAATCGGTTTATAGGTAAAAATGAGTATAAAATTTCGCAAAATATTAGGCATTACATACAAATATAAAGATTAAACGACACGTTATAGATCACAATTTTACTAACAATAATTATAAACCAAGAGCAAATAGCTAAAAGGGGGCGATTAGTTAGTAAAAAAGTGATCTTGAAGAGGAATTATGATTATTTAAGGTAGTATTAGGCTAGTAAAGATCAGATTTTTACTAACAAAACAATCTGTCAGATCAGTATTTAACTAAGTAGACACGTCTGACAGATCATTATTTAACTAACTAATTAAAAGCACTTAATAGCTTAGTTAATTGTTCTAAGCGTTTGTCTGTCATCACTTTATTGTCGATTTTGATAGACACATCACCACTTTTTAAATTGCGTTGTACCGATACAAACTTATTTTCAAGTACAGCTTCACGCTTAACAGCAGCTTGAGGCTCAGCAGTTAGGCATTTGGTGATTGCCATTGCACGCTTGTCGTCACTTATAATGGCGTTTAGCTCTTCATCACTAGCTAGGTCACTAACAAGATGATTAAACGCCTCTTGGTCTCTCTCCTTTGCGCTCATGAGCTTTTTAGCCACTTCGCGACCCACGTGATTCGCAGTAGGGTAGAGTGCAATAACTTCAGCAGGTATTTGTTCATACGCTTTAACAGCATCTGCAATGGCGGTGTGTGATACACCTTCAATTACAGCAATCTCTCTGTAAGATCCTTTTTTACCTTGTTCAATAAGCTCATTTTTAGTTTGCTGGTAAGCTTGTCCTAGCTCCCATAGACTTGGAGCGATATATTGATCTGAAGATACAGCTAAAATTTTAGCGTCTTGCTCAGTAAAGTCACTTGAACTAAGTACTAAATAATCAGCGTTACCTAAAATACAGGCCATACGACGGCGAGAACCCGCTAAGACTAAGCTTTTATCACCCTGCTCCCAAAGTAACGCAGGGTGCTGATTACGGCCATCCTCTGCAATGGCAGGTAAAATATCCGATACTGACTTTTCGTTAAGAAGTGCTTGTACACGGCGGTTTTTACCGTACACACCTGTTGTAGATTCAATGTCAGCGTGTGCGATCACTTTGCAAATAAGAGTAATTTGGCGCTCAGGATCGCTCGGTGCTGGCATGCGAATTACATCACCAGCATTTGCTTGTTCAAGTAATGCGTCAAGGCTACTACTTCCTACAGCTGTTGCAAAAGGATCTAAGCGGGTGTCATTTTTACGTTTTTTAGCCATTTTTATTTAACATCCTTACTTAGGGGTATTGAGTGTTGATTGAGTTGACTGCCAATTTGAACGAATAAGCATTTCTAGCTCATCTACAACATCTTTAATATTTTCTTGAGCGCGCATTAGTGATTCACGGCTTGCTAAGCTGTCTGACGCTTTTTGATCAAAAATAGTATTGAAAGACGAAGAGCTAGCAGTAATCGCCGAGCTGTGGTTGATTGGGTAACTCATAACTTGGCGACCGAATGCACTACGAACATCTTTAACAATATCGCGCTGTGAGTGATTACCTTTTACATAGTTGGTCACTAAAAACTGCATAAAGTCCCATCCCTCATGGCCAAGTGCCGCAACGGTATGGTAAATCTCGCCTAGTCGTTTTAAATATTTATTATTAGCATCAAAGTCTACAGCTTCTGGATGAACAGGGATAAGCATCGCAGTAGAAGCCATTAATGCATTATAAAACATAAAGTTAAGAGTTGGAGCTGTATCTATTAATATAATATCAAACTCGTCTTTAACAGGGTTAATTACTTTTTCAAGTAACTTATGGTAATGACGAGTTTGCTCATAATTTGAGGTGTCTTTGAGTAATGTTGCAGTTTCGTGCTCAAAATAAAAATCGTCCATACCTGATGGTAGTACACGAATATTTGGGATGTGCGTTGATAAAAATGAGTTTGAAACAAATTCAGGCCATGTTTCGCCCTCATCTAAATCTATACAATCACGCATTAAATCACCAACAGTAATTGGGTCATGCTCGCTTGAAGGAAAAAAGCTTGAAGAAGAACCTTGAGGATCTAAATCAATTATACCAATGCGATAGCGCTTAATATTTGTAGTTGCCAGCGCTGCTGCAATATTAACCATGCTAGTTGTTTTGCCACAGCCACCTTTGAGAGAATTAATGACAATAACTTGCAGTTTGTCATCACCAGTACGATGATCTGGTTTAATATCCATAATATCAGCCATAGCAAAAATGTTTACTAATGTGTAAGCATAATGACCATTGGCGCCGCGTTTTATGTTTAAATCATCAAAGTCACCGTTGTCATGACGTCTTTTTAAAGTACGATTATTACAACCTAATAAATCGGCAGCTGCTTTTTGCGTATAAGTTCTTAATTCTTTTTCTTCTGATTTAAGATGAGCACGATAGTGCTGAATACGACCTTCTAAAGATTTTTCAGCTACTTCTGCAGTTGCTTTTAAAAGCCGGTAGGTACTTAGCGCGTTATTATTGATAGACATACTTTCTTCCTCAAAGTTAGGCAGTTAGTATAATGTCCATTCAAATTGCTGTAAACAACTATTTAAGACGACATGCATTTTAAAAAGAAGACATTTAAAAATACTTTTACACTTTTAATATTGCTTAGTATAAATAAAGAAGTTTAAAGGTGGTTAAATATATAAGGTAGTAAAGGTTAAGGACCTTAAATTAACACATAACATTATGATTAATATAAACAATATAAAAAAAAGCAGATCAGCGTTATACTTGGTTAAGATCAGATCTTTATCTACCTGCAGATCACCTTTTTACTAAGCCTTATTTTTTAAATCAAGTTATACACAGGTTGCGCATAAGGTTATGAACAAAAAAAGCCCTTGAGATCAATTTTTTACTAAGTAAATTATAAAGTTATGCACTAACCTTAGCGTCAATAGGTACGTTTAATTAGTATAGATCTGATCTGTACTTGGTACAGATCAGATCTATGCTAACTCGATAAGTCTTTATCCACAGGGATATTAATTTTCGTATGAATTTGTCGTGCTAAATTTTAAAATAAAGCCATTGTGATGGACAAAATAACAGCTGAGTTAGTAAAAAACCGGTTTGAGATGACCTAGTTAGTAAAAATATGATCTGAAATCGCAAGTTATATACATTACTTAGTATAATAGTGATCTAAACGTTTTATTTAAAGTCAGATCACTTTTATACTAACTTAAACATTTAACTTTTGTTGTTTAATGTGTTGTTATTAGATGTCGCAATAAAAATGGAAATAAGAACAATGAGCCGAAAGGTCAACATCTCGGTAGATAATTTGCCCGATACACTCAGGGGCCAAATCCACGGGGTGGAAAGTGCAATTGATAACGAAAGTTTAGCACTATTTACAGACAACAAAGACGTGCGAATTTCTATTGAAAATGCAGCTCATGGTTTACGTGCATATTCAAACACGTTTAATCATTATGATTTGTGGGGCCGTTTTGTTCGCTCTGGCTATAAAAAATTGCCACTTGAAGAAGCGCCTAAAAAAACAATCATTACGCGTAAAATATCAGAGAAAGTAGATGGTATTTTATACGATGGTGAGATAAAAATTACCCCTGCTGTTGTCAGTACTCGTAAAGATGGTGAAGATATTGAGTATCTTGTTTGGCCATCGGACAGAGAAGAAAAAGTAGAACGAGCACTTATTCGTTTAGCTTCTAAAGGCAAAATAGTTAAAATTAATTTTAAGTCCGGTATTCAATACGCGGTTGTTTTTTCTATGAACGAATTAGCGCAAGAGCTCAAAGCGGTAGGGCAGTCAATGCCATATCCTGCTATTAAAGAGTCACTTGAAGCATTGCAAGGTTCTAAACTTTCATTTAAATATTCAGCAACCGATACTAAAAACTCCGATATAGATGATTCGTTTTACGAGTCAAATATGAACTTTTTATCGTCACTTCACTTTAGTGGCAAAAAAGGTCAAGGTGGTAATGTAAAGTGTGTGGCCTGTTTAAATGCGTTCGTTCATAACATGATTGATAACCTTGAATACAAAGGATATTACTTTAATAGTGCACAAGAATTAAAACGGGGATTGTCGCGTTGGATGATGCTTCGTTTGTATCACCTTTGGCGTTATGCAGCTCCAGGTAAAACGTATCATTTTAGATTACTTTCTATTATGGAAAAATACGGATCTATTTATTCAACTGATGATATTACGGAAAATAAATTAAAAGCGCTTCGTCGTGATATGACCACCACAATGAAAGATTTGATTGAAAAAGGTGCTATATCAGAATACAGCATTACAAACGTCAAAGATGACAAAACTGGTAACATTATTGATTACACATACGAAATGCACCCCTCTGATCAGTTTTGCGATGAAATACTTACATTGAACAAACACAACAAACGCATTGAGATTCAAGGCGGTAAACGTATTGTTGAAAATGCAGTGTTAATTGATGAAGATAAAATAGAAGAGATAGTAGAAAAATAATAAACGTTATTTTAAATACTGTACATATTTACTAAAAAGGCCACATATTGTGGCCTTTTAACATAATAGCTATCGGTCAACTTGTTCTAAATATAGCCTATCAACTAGAAAATCATACTCACGTTTTCGAGGATGAGCTTCGGGTTTTTTATAATCAGGTAAGATACCTAGTTTAACGTCTGGTTCTGGATTAATCAGAATAAATGGTAATGCGGCGCTCACATGATAGCGGTTTTGTGCTGTGTATCTCACATTAACTTGAGGGCTTACGCGAGTAGGGCGACGAATTCTTAATTTTTCCTTTTCACCTAAACTAGCAACCCGTAATTGTTCTTGAGCTACAAGTGATTGCCATTTTTGTTGATCTATCATTCTTGGATTTCGATAACTGGCCGATTTGTCGAGCATTTCGAGGGCCATTTTTTTAGTCAACGTTTTAGTTGCGTGCTTGTGCATCCAAGTAAACCTAACGGAAAATGGTGATTCGCTCTCACTGTGAATCTTACGATAAGCAGCAAGTGTTATTAAATTTGGTATTGCATTATGAACAGCCTCAAATCGGGCATCGTTATTATCAATTGCCAATATACACTCTTTGAAACTAGCTTTAGCTTTGTTAACTTGTGCTATACGATTATTTAAAGCTTGTTTATCTGCATTTTTAATAACAAGTAAACTAGGGTGCCTTTTTAACACGCGACTGCTTAAGCCCGATTTTTTATAAATGTCAGAAAAGGAGTTTAAAATTGCCTTTTGAGCCGGCGCTCCACTTATTTTAGAGACAGGTATGGACTCAGGAACCTTATTTTCATCTAAATTACTTACATCAGGTAACTGATAGTACTCTGCTCTGGAAAACTCACATTTGTTTAATTCCTCAATTAACCTCAAAGTTAATTCGTTCATTAAATCAAACTGACTCCTAATTTGAACTTTAGTAACCACGGCACACCTCAAAGAACACATCTTACCAATTCCATATTATTGCATGCACTTTGCATTGAGTAAATATCCTATAAAAATTAGGCTCGGTGCTCAGATAACATATAAAACGAAATAAGTATGATGTGTTCTTGTTGGTGTGAGTGGTTTTACCTATTCCTGTAATTTAGTACTGTTTTATTAATTAAAGAGTTAGTCCGCTTAGAGCTTAATTGCCTAACAAATGAGGTATGTAATATGAACTTGGTGCGGTTGTATTCTAAATAATAGTGTTAGTTTTGGTTGTTTCTCTAATTAGTGATTAATATTATAACGTGTTTTAACTGTGGGTTTATCATCCAAAAGCTTAGAATGTCATACATGATTTTTGCATGAGAGCCATTTAAGGCATCACTGTCAGTTAAGTTTTTAGTTATCACAACTTGCTAAATAACGTTGGCGGCAGGGTGGGAAGATGAGTGGTGAATCAGCAGATTAACCTTGTGTAAGTTGTAAGTATATTCTGTCATAAGAATAATCAACAGCGTTATTCTACTAGGTTTAAAGTGCATCATATAAATAAGCAATACAAAATCTCTTATCATATATTTAAACCTGCACATAGCCCCTGTTAGTTAATAATTAATTTAGCGCGTAAAGTTAAGATTACATTTAATGCAATTTTAGTATGATGTGTTCTTAGGTAAAATACATATAATATACCCTTGTGCCTTATTTATTCTCAATGTATTAAAATTAAAACTAATTAACTCTAATTGTATGTTTTAAATCACTTTAGTTTATTTGAAATAAAACTAAAGTGATTGTTATATAACCACCTGAGTTAAGTAAAATTACTTTTATACTTAACTCATAACTAAATAATTGGAAAATAGTGAATTTAGTCCTTGAACATAGGGGTCTGCATACGTTAATTTCTTCTTATCAGGTAATGTAGGAATGAGGAAAAATTATGTCATCGTGGAACCCAAATAGCTGGAGAGAGCTGCCAATACTGCAGCAGCCACAGTACCCAGATCAAGAAATACTTAAATCAGTTGAAGGCCAATTAAAAACGGCTCCGCCTCTAGTTTTTGCAGAAGAAACAAGAAGCCTATTCAAACAACTTGAAGACGTGTGCGAAGGTCGTGCATTTTTACTTCAAGGTGGTGACTGTGCCGAGTCGTTTAGCGATTTTAACGCCGCTAATATTCGCGATACATTCAAAACAATTTTACAAATGGCTGTTGTATTAACTTACGGCGGTAAATGCCCTGTAGTTAAAATAGCGCGTATGGCTGGTCAATACGCTAAACCTCGTTCAGCAGACTTAGAAACAATTAATGGCGTGTCTTTACCATCTTACCGTGGCGACATCATTAATAATATTGAGTTTACAGAAGAAGCGCGCATTCCAGACCCACAACGTTTAATGACTGCATACCATCATAGTGCTGCTACGTTAAACTTATTACGTGCATTTGCACAAGGTGGCCTAGCCGATCTTCACCAGGTTAACCGCTGGAACATGGGCTTTGTTGCTGCAAATCCACTTAAAGAAAAATACCAACAACTTGCAGATAAAATTCAAGACGCACTAGAGTTTATGGAAGTGTGCGGAATTAACTCTACAATTGCGCCAAGCTTAAAAGAAACCGATTTATACACTTCTCACGAAGCTTTACTACTTGGTTACGAAGAGGCACTAACACGTCGCGACCATTTATCGGGTGACTGGTACGATTGTTCTGCTCACTTTGTCTGGATAGGTGAACGTACACGCCAACTAGACCATGCACATATTGAATTCTTTAAAGGCATTAAAAACCCAATTGGTGTTAAAGTAGGCCCAGGTATGGACCCAGACGACCTAATTCGTTTAATTGACGCATTAAACCCAGATAACATTCCTGGTCGTTTAACGCTAATTACACGTATGGGTGCAGACGTACTGCCAGAAAAACTCCCAGCACTAGTAAGAAGGGTTCAACAAGAAGGCCGTAAAGTAATTTGGAGTTCTGATCCAATGCACGGTAATACTGAAAAAGCGACATCGGGTTACAAAACGCGTAACTTCGATAATATCATGCGCGAAATCAGTCAATTCTTCGCTGTACACAAAGCTGAAGGTTCATACGCAGGTGGTGTTCACCTAGAAATGACAGGTCAGCACGTAACAGAATGTACAGGCGGTGCTTACGGTTTATCTGACGATGACTTAGCACAGCGTTACAAAACGCAGTGTGATCCACGCCTTAACGCCGACCAAGTATTAGAGTTAGGCTTTTTAGTAGCTGATTTACTAAAAGACGCACGTAAATAATATTTATTGATACAAAAAAAACCGCTTAGTTGCGGTTTTTTATTACAAATTTGATGAGTAAGTTAGTACTTACGTCGCTCCAAGTCTGTTTCTATCAGTATTTTTGCAGAAATTTCTTCAACAGAATGATGCGTAGAATTAAAGTAAGCTATTTTGTGACGCTTATACAACATTTCCACTTCGCGCACCTCAATACGGCACTGTTTAATTGAAGCATACTTAGAGTTAGCCATACGTCGATGCCTTATAGCCGCAAGCCTCTCAGGGTCAATCGTCAGTCCAAATAACTTATGTTTATAAGGGACTAAACACTTAGGCAAACCTTCATTATCTAAATCTTCTTCTGTAATAGGATAGTTAGCTGCTTTAATGCCGTACTGCAGTGCTAAGTATAAGCTTGTCGGGGTTTTACCACTTCTGCTAACGCCAATTAAAATGATGTCTGCCTCGGAAAAGTTTTTAATATTTCCGCCATCATCATTCATAAGCGCATAGTTAACCGCATCAATTCTAAAATCATAACTTTTTTCGTGGATAGAATGCGTACGATGCATTTTTGGAACAGGGGCTACATTGAGTTCTTTTTCTATTTTTTCGCTATACGTAGTTAAAAAGTCATACGTAACTGCATCAGCCGATTTTATAATTTCACTTAAATTGTGATTCACAAAAGTAAAAAACACGAAAGGCTTTTCACCTGTTTTTGCAGCGGTTGCATTAATTAAAGCTTTAATTTCGTGCGCTTTTTCTTCAGTTTCTACAAATGGAATTGTTTTATGATTAAAATCGATAGGAAACAACGACAAAGTCGCATGCCCAAACACCTCTGAAGTAATTGCTGTTCCATCTGATATATAAAAAGCAGTTCTCATAATTAACCTTTTTATTGCGTTTAAATCCCTAAAATGGGTTTCCCACGGTTTACGTGAGGACTGTTGCCAGTGTAGAATGATGACGACCTTTATAAAAGGTTTTCTTTCTTAACTCTCACAGTTAGACCTACAATTTGTTTTTTTTGGAGAAAGATCCGTGCAAGAATACGTTCTCTGGTATCAAGAGCTTGGTATGCAAGATGTTCCTCGAGTTGGCGGTAAAAACGCGTCACTTGGCGAAATGATTTCAAACCTCGCAAACGCAGGTGTACAAGTACCGGGTGGTTTTGCAACTACCGCAGATGCTTTTAATGAGTTTCTAGATCAATCAGGACTCACCGCCAAAATTCATGACATCCTAGATACACTGGATGTTGATGATGTAAATACACTCGCTAAAGTCGGTGCCGATATCCGCCAATGGATAATCGACACACCATTCCAACCAAACCTAGATCAAGCCATTCGCGACGCATATAGCCAACTCCATGGCGATACTGCAGCAGATGTTTCATTTGCAGTACGTTCATCAGCTACCGCTGAAGATATGCCAGATGCATCATTCGCAGGCCAACAAGAAACTTTCCTTAACGTTGTCGGTATCGATTCAGTCATGGTCGCTATTAAACACGTATTTGCTTCATTATTTAATGACCGCGCAATCTCATATCGTGTTCACCAAGGTTACGATCACCGTGGTGTAGCGTTATCAGCAGGTATACAGCGCATGGTACGTTCAGATAAATCAGCATCTGGCGTAATGTTTAGTATTGATACAGAGTCTGGTTTTGAAGACGTTGTATTTATTACATCAAGCTACGGCTTAGGTGAAATGGTTGTACAGGGCGCGGTTAACCCTGATGAATTTTATGTTCATAAACCAACACTCCTTAAAAACAAACCTTCAGTAGTACGTCGTAATATTGGTTCTAAAGCCATACAAATGATTTACTCAGAAGACAAAGCACATGGTAAGCAAGTAGACATCGTTGATGTTGACCCTGAGCTTTCTAATAAATTTTCGATTACAGATGAAGAAGTGCAAGATCTTGCCAAACAAGCTGTAATCATTGAAAAACATTACGGTCGTCCTATGGACATCGAATGGGCAAAAGATGGAAACGACGGCAAACTATATATAGTTCAAGCACGTCCAGAAACTGTCCGCTCAAACGAAGACTCAAACGTAATGGAACGTTTTCAATTAAATGGCACAAGTAATGTACTTGTTGAAGGCCGTGCAATTGGTCACAAAATTGGTAGCGGTGTTGTACGTGTTCTTGATTCAATCAAAGAAATGGACCAGGTACAAGTAGGCGATATTTTAGTTACCGATATGACCGACCCTGATTGGGAACCAATCATGAAACGTGCAGCAGCGATTGTTACAAATCGTGGTGGCCGTACGTGTCACGCGGCAATAATTGCACGCGAACTTGGTATTCCGGCAGTTGTTGGTTGTGGTAATGCAACTGATTTAATTAAAGCGGGACAAGAAGTAACAGTATCGTGCGCCGAAGGCGATACCGGCTTTATTTACGAAGGTATTTTAGATTTTGAAATACTAACGTCACGCGTTGATAAAATGCCAGAACTACCAATGAAAGTCATGATGAACGTGGGTAACCCCGATCGCGCCTTTGACTTTGCACGCTTACCGCATGCAGGTGTTGGCCTTGCGCGAGTTGAATTTATTATCAACCGTATGATTGGCGTTCACCCTAAAGCGTTATTAAATTTTGATGCGCAAACAGATGCATTAAAAGCAGAAATTACTGACATGATTGCCGGTTACGAATCACCAGTAGAATTTTACATAACAAAACTGGTTGAAGGTATTTCAACGCTTGGTTGTGCTTTTGCACCGGAGCGTGTAATTGTGCGTATGTCTGATTTTAAATCAAACGAATACGCAAACCTAGTTGGTGGCCAGCAATACGAGCCAGAAGAAGAAAACCCAATGATTGGTTTTCGTGGCGCCGCACGTTATATCTCTGAAGACTTCCGCGATTGTTTTGCACTAGAATGTGAAGCTATAAAACGCGTAAGAAACGACATGGATATGGCAAACATAGAAATCATGATCCCATTCGTACGTACCCTTGAAGAAGGTAAACGCGTAATTGAACTACTAGAAGAGCATGGCCTTAAACGTGGTGAAAATGGTCTTAAAGTAATCATGATGTGTGAGCTGCCTTCAAATGCATTACTTGCTGATGAATTTTTAGAAATGTTTGATGGTTTTTCTATCGGCTCTAACGATTTAACACAGTTAACGCTTGGTCTTGATCGTGATTCTGGTTTAATCGCACATTTGTTTGATGAGCGTAACCCAGCAATTAAAAAACTACTTTCTATGGCAATTAAAACAGCTAAAGAAAAAGGCAAGTACGTAGGTATTTGTGGTCAAGGTCCTTCAGATCACGAAGACTTTGCAGCATGGTTAGTAGAGCAGGGCATTGACTCTGTTTCACTAAACCCAGACACAGTAATAGAAACATGGTTATACCTAGCTAAAAAATTAGCAAAGTGATAAATAGGTAAGCTATAAAAAATGCCAGCAATGTATTGCTGGCATTTTTTTATAACCAATTAAAAGTTAAATTAACGGGCTAATTTTTTATCTAAATAAGCACATGATTTAGTTAACGCCTTTTGACAAAGTGATAAGTAATGTCGCGCTTTAGGGTAGTAAAACGAAAAACACAATAAACCCGCCATAAAAAATATAAGTGATGGGCCAGGTACAACCACAAAAAATAGACCTAGCAAAATAAATAGCACGCCACTGATCTGTAATAGTAATTTTTTCATATAACACACCTCATTACTCGTTAACTTGAGTATAATTTAAGCTGCATTAAAATCGACTAAAAGAGTGTTACAAACTGTAAAATCTTCAATTTCTATTCGCCATCACCATGATATAATTAGTCAAATGCCCTAAAATATCGCCGTCATGATAGCAACAATTACACAGCAAGATGCCGCGACAGAACTTGTCGCAAATTACCTAAATACCATTGCAAGCCAAGGTTTTAGTGGAGATACCGATGCCAGTTATGCAACGCGTATTACTGCTTCAACCGATAACAGTGTGTATCAGGAAATACCCCAAGGTGTTATTTTTCCAAAAAATGAAAAAGATATTCAACTCGCACTGCAAACTGCATCTCGCGACCCATTTTTATCATTAACTTTTGGCCCTCGTGGTGGCGGAACAGGTACTAACGGTCAATCGTTAACACCAGGTATTGTTGTAGATTTGTCTCGCTATATGCGCGAAATCCTCGAAATAAATGTAGAAGAAGGCTGGGTACGCGTTCAAACTGGCGTAATAAAAGATCAACTTAATGACTTTTTAAAACCTTATGGTTTTTTCTTCTCGCCCGATTTATCTACCAGTAACAGGGCAACTATTGGTGGCATGATAAGTACTGACGCATCGGGGCAAGGTTCGTTAGTTTACGGAAAAACAAGCGATCATGTTTTAGGGCTTACAACTTATTTAGTCGATGGCACACCTATGTGTACCTCACCAATAGACATCGACAAAGCAAAAATTATAGCCGAGCAAGACTCTCTAATTGGTAGTTTATATAAAACAGTTTTAGATATTTCAGTTAATGAACGCGCAGCTATTTTAGCGAAGTTCCCTCGGTTAAATAGGTTTTTAACCGGTTACGACCTAGAGCATGTGCTAAGTGATGACTTACTTACTTTTGACATGAGCCGACTAATAACAGGTTCAGAAGGCTCATTGGGTATAGTAACTGAAGCTAAATTAAACCTAACGCCTATTGCCGAATTTAAAACGCTTATTAATATCAAGTACGATAGCTTTGATTCAGCACTTCGTCATTCACCGTTTTTAGTTGATGCACGCGCAACATCGGTAGAAACCGTAGATAGCAAAGTTTTAAACTTAGCGCGTGAAGACATCATTTGGAATTTAGTATCGGACTTAATAACCGACGTACCAAATAAAGATATGCAAGGCCTTAACATGGTCGAGTTTAATGCAGTATCAAACGATGATATAAAAGACAAAGTAGACACGCTTTGTAAACTTCTAGACGAATGCGTAGCAAATCAAACTAATGGCGTTATTGGTTATCAGTTAACCAGTGATAAAAGTGATATACTAAAAATTTACGCAATGCGTAAAAAGTCTGTGGGTTTATTAGGTAATGTGAAAGGCAGTCAAAAACCACTCGCCTTTGCAGAAGACACCGCTGTACCGCCTGAGAACTTAGCAGATTATATTGTCGAATTTAGAGCATTACTCGACAGCCATAATTTACAGTATGGTATGTTTGGCCATGTTGATGCGGGCGTTTTACATGTGCGGCCGGCACTTGATATGTGTGACCCAGAACAAGAAAAACTACTTAGAACTATTTCAGATCAGGTAGTAAAACTAACCGCTAAGTACGGCGGTTTAATGTGGGGCGAGCACGGTAAAGGTTACCGAAGTGAATATAGTCCTGAATTTTTTGGTGAGCATTTATATACGCAACTTCGTAAAATAAAAACAGCTTTCGATCCTAATAATCGTATTAACCCTGGTAAAATATGTACTCCTATCGATAGTGAAGACTCACTAGTTAGTGTGGATGGACAAAAGAGATCACACTTCGATAAGCAAATATCAATAGAAGTTAAAACCAGTTTTAACAATGCAATGACCTGTAATGGTAATGGCATATGCTTTAATTACGATGAAAATTCACCTATGTGTCCATCGTATAAAGTAACTGGCGATCGTCGTAATTCACCAAAAGGACGCGCAAGTTTAATGCGCGAATGGCTTCGTTTACAAGAGTCAAAAAATGTAGATTTACTCGAAGTAGAAAAGCAGCTTAACAAAGGTGAAGTAATCACCTGGTGGGAACGTTTTGTTCACAGCCGCGAAAAACGAAAAGGTATTTACGATTTTTCTCACGAAGTAAAAGCGTCAATGGATGAATGTTTAGCATGTAAAGCATGTACAACTGCTTGCCCTATTAAAGTAGATGTTCCCACTTTTCGTTCGCGCTTTTTAAATTATTATCATAGTTATTATGCGCGTCCGCTAAAAGATTACCTTGTTGGTAACATAGAAAACAGCGCGCCATTAATGGCAAAGTTTGCAAAAGTTATAAACCCAATTGTTAAAACATCATTAGTAAGCAATGTTATTAAAAAAACAGTTGGCTATGTTGATACACCACAGTTAAGTATTCCTGCACTTTCAAAGCGTATTACTAAAACACAAAAATTTGATTTTGATTTATTAAATAAATTAAATGCAGAGCAACAAAGTGAATATGTATTAATAGTACAAGACCCATTTACGAGCTTTTACGAAGCAGAACTAGTAGAAAGTTTTATTACTTTAATAACCCAACTTGGCAAAAAACCAATGCTATTACCTTTTAAACCAAATGGTAAACCGCAACACGTAAAAGGTTTTTTGCATGAATTTAAAGTTACAGCTAAAAATGCAGCTGAGTTTTTAAACAAATTAAATGATATTAATGCACCGCTAGTCGGTTTAGATGCGTCACTCGTTATGTGTTACCGCGATGAATATAATACAATTTTAGAAAATAACCGTGGTGAATTTAATGTGCAACTTGCTCATGAGTGGTTAGAAACACAATCGTTTAAATCACTAAGCGCAAAGCAAGATACAGATACCGAATTTACATTATTGAGTCACTGTACTGAAACAACTGCACTGCCGAAAGCAGCAAATGTTTGGCAAACAATTTTCAGTGATATTGGTTTAACATTAAAAACAACAAATACAGGTTGTTGTGGAATGGCGGGAACTTATGGCCACGAAGCACAAAATCAAGATAACTCACGTGCACTTTACGAAATGAGTTGGAAACCAATTGTAGATAAAAATAAACCAGAGCAACTTTTATCTACGGGCTTTTCTTGTCGTAGCCAAGTTAAACGTTTTGAGAAATTTAAACCAAAACACCCAATTGAATTACTCGCACAGGTACTTAGCTAATAAAAGTTAAAAAAGGCGTAACTTAAAAATAAGTTACGCCTTTTTTTATTAATAACCATTCGCTTAATTAAATGATCGTTTTTGAGGCTGGAAAAACGCCTTGATGCCTCGGCAAAAAATTCACTAATTTTTATAAAAGCTATTTAGATCTTTTAGCGAAACTGTCTGCAATTGGCTTTGTACTTATACCGTGAATAAATACACTAAACAAAATAGTCGTCATTGCTATTGTCGCAATTTGATATTTGTTTTCTATTTGCGTATCAATCACCATCAATGTAAAAACAATCGATGCTAAACCTCTTGGTCCAAACCACGCAAATGTAAAACGCTCTTTAATATTCAATGCCGTAAACTGCAGAGACAACATAACTGGAATTATTCTAATTAATGTTGTACTCAATAAAGCGTAAATTATAATTTCGGTATTTAATTTCGGAATAACTAAGTACGCACAAACAAACCCAAACAAGCACCAAATCATTAGCGATGTGAAATCTGCGATGTGTTCTGAGTCTTCAATTAATTCTGTTCTAACTTCTTCAGTCGAAAATTTATCAAATAATAAACCTGCAATAAACACCGCAATAAATCCACTGCCATGAAAATACTGAGTGACAGAAAACACAGCCATAGCAAAACCGAGTAATAAAAACGGACTGGTATTTTGCGCAAAGTAATGACGTTTCATTGCAAAGTTTAAACTCGGTATAAAAACAATAATACTTGTAATAGCTACTAATAGTGCCAGGCCAAGCTCTCGGCCAAACACACTTAATGTTTGTGTTGCAGTAATAGCTGAGTCAGGATTTTCAGCGAGTAATATAAATATTAAAAATATAGGTACGCATAATCCATCGTTCAAACCACTTTCAGTATTTATTCCTTCGCGTATTTTTTCAGGCACTTGTGTACTTGCTAGTAACCCTTTACTTAATGCCGCATCAGTAGGTGTTAAAATAATAGCGAGCAACGCCGCTTGAATAAGTGAAAGCTCAGCAAAGAAAAATAAAGCAACAGCAATACCGAGTAATAAAGTTAAGGGTAGGGCAACAAACAACAGTAAACTAGGATACTGAAAACTATGCCTTAATACACTTAACTTTGATTTAGCTGCATCAGAAAATAAAAATATACTTAGCGTAAGCTCTATAAATGGTAATAAAAGATCAACGCCTTCTTTTATTTTATCCCCTTCGTTGGGTAGCATTAAAGCTAAACATATTCCCCCAACAACAAAAAACATTGGGCCTGTTACTTCTGTTTTTTCTAACTGGCGAAGTGTTAAAGAATAAATTAAAAATAGTCCGCCTATAAATGATATTACTAAATACTCCATTAAATTTTCCTTTTAAGTCCTGATTTTGCTCGCTCTTTAATATTTGTTTGAATATAAATTTGATCGGTAGTCGCAATTTTAGAATGGCCTAAATCTTCTGATAAATGTTTGAGCGGTCTGGTTTGCGCATCATGTGTAGCACCAGTATGACGAAGCCAATGTGCAGTTGCAGCGCCAAGTTGTTCAGCGTCATCTTTAAAACCATCATCAAGTAATGATTGCTGAGCATAATCAAAACTTTGTTGAACTAAACGCCTAATTTGCCTTACGGTCATACCACCTTGACCGCGAATTTTATGAACTAACGGCTCAGATTCATCAACCCGAGGAAGGGCAGGTAGACCTCGATATAATCTGTATCGTTTTAAATATTCAACAAAATCATCACTTAAGGTTACATCTCGTAATTTATTACCTTTACCCATTATACGTAAAAACCAAAATCCATCATTATCTTGCCAAAAATGAGACATCACTGGCGACCATTGTGGGCGCTCAGATAATTCTGAAATTCGTAAATAAAGACCTTTTAAGCAGGCAAGCGTAAACAAATTTCGCTCTAAATCAGGGTTATGTTCGCATAAATCACGCGTTACACCAAAAACGTATTCCCATTGAATATCACTTAATGTATCAGGAATTTGAATTTGTGATTGAACAACTAAATACGGGCTATTTTTTTTAACGACAGGGACAAAGTTCGCGAATGTTTTTTCTTCGAGTAGGGCAAACTTATAAAATACATTTAAGGCAGTAAACATGGCCGATAAAGTTTGTTGGCTGGCAGTCGATTCTTTTAGCATAAAAGGGCGCCAATTTTGATTTAATCTACGAATTCCTTGCTCATCTTTATAACGCCATTGCACTGAAGTTGCAGCCCATTCTTTATCAGGTTCAACCATAAAATCAACGTAAGCTTCAATATCTTCACGTTTTAAATCGAATACTGATTTTTCTGCTATTAACCACGACCATAAATAAAAGCGTTCAAGTTCATTTCGAAAACGGCTATAAGTCGCTTCTGATTTTCTGCCATAAACATATAAAAACTGATATAAGAATTTCAGATCGGCTTTTGATTCAGTTACAGTCAAGCCAACTTCCTGTATAAAGGATGCAAGTTCTGGGTATTCTGAATTTAGAGTACCGTCATCTAGATGGGCAATTTGATATCTTAATTGTTTTAACGTATCAACCAAAGCAACAAGCATAATGTATAAATATTCAATTAAATAATAGGCTTACAGAATAACGTTAAAGTCCGATACTTTCTAGTATTGGACATAGTAAAGCTCTAATTATTTTAATGCCGTGATTATTCTATGGTTGTTGGTTGCTATATCTTATTAAGGAAAACATTATGAAAAAACTAATTATACTAAGCGTACTGGCTTTAACTGTTGCGTTAACTGGATGTGCTACTACAGGTAGTGCATCACCAAGCGAAAAACGTTCACTTGTACAAAGTATGAAAACAAACACATTAGATAAATTATACGCTGAAAAACCTGACGTTAAAAAACAAATTGCTAATTCGGCTGGTTACGCTGTTTTTGATAACGCGAACGTAAATGTTGTTTTAGCCAGTTTTGGTGGCGGTTACGGCGTGGTTAAAAATAACCTTACTGGTAAATCGACTTACATGAATATGGGTGAAGCAGGTTTAGGGCTTGGTTTAGGTGTAAAAGATTTTAACGTTGTAATGGTTTTTCATAATCAAGCTGCACTAAATAGATTTATTGAACATGGTTGGGCGTTTGGCGGAAACGCTGATGCAGCAGCTAAATATGAAGATAAAGGCGGTGCATTGGTTGCCGAAGCGATTGCAGATCAAGTAACTGTATATTCTGTAACCGAAAATGGCCTTGCACTACAAGCTGTATTAAAAGGAACTAAGTTTTGGGTTGATTCAGAGCTTAATTAACCACCAAATTACTCTCCTAAAAGCGAGCTGGTTTATATAATCACGCTCGCTTTATTAAAACCTACACAATTTAACATAACGTAATTTATGGGCAATAGCTACCTTTGGGGAAAGGTAAAACCCTCTGATGTTCATGTTCAGTTAGTACAACGCTAGAAATGGTCTGCTAGAAAATCCAATCTATGTACAAAACTCTTAAGTAAAAACCATAAAACCCAAGATTTATAGTTTCTTTCTGGGATTTTTCCGTAAGGTAAGCTTACTATAAATTCTTTTGATGGAGTGATCATTACCACATTATCGTAATTAAGTGGTGATACTTTACGTTTTAAATTTTTATCGAACCACCCTGCTTTTGGCTCACTATTAAAATGCGGATATAAAATAAGTCCTGGGTTATTAATTTTTAAGTCAAAGTGGTAATCGATAATTCCGCCGTCGCGATATATAAATTTTTTATACTTTTTTATTTATATTTTTGTATTGGTAATAGCCTTAGCTTTAAATAAAAAAGGGCTACACGCCCTTTTTTATTTAACTATATTGCTTATATAAATTATATTTTTCTTTTGTGTGTTCAGAAAAGTAGTCTGTGTATAATCATTTTTTAGTAAAATTAAATAACTATATTTCAATTATTTAACTAACATATATAATAAAGCTGCTAAAACACTCCCTATTATTGGACCAACTACCGGGATCCATGAGTAACCCCAGTTACTATCAATTTTACCTTTTATTGGTAATAAAGAATGTACAATTCGCGGGCCTAAATCTCGAGCTGGATTTATTGCATATCCAGTAGTCCCACCCAGAGAAAGTCCAATACCCCAAACAACAAAAGCAACAGGTATAGCGCCTATTGAACCTAAGCCTATTTTTACGCCTGAGCCATCGTCAATTTCAGCTGAAGAGAAGTAAAAAACACAAATTAATAAAACGAAGGTCCCTATTATTTCACTAAGTATATTTCTAAACGTATTTGGTATAGCTGGAGATGTACAGAAAACAGCTCGTTTTAAGGTGGGATCGTCAGTGGCATCGAAATGATCTTTATAAACTGCATAAACTAACGAAGCGCCAACCATCGCGCCAATAAATTCCGCTAAAATATAACTTGGAACTTCGGACCATGGAAATGATCCAGCTACGGCTAAGCCTATTGTTACTGCAGGGTTAAGGTGTGCACCACTATAGGGACCGGCAACAACCACGCCGATAAAAACACCAAGTCCCCAAGCAGTGGTAATCGTCATCCAACCGCCGCCATGGCCTAGTGTTTTCTTTAGTATGTCATTGGCTACAACCCCACCCCCAATTAAAATAAGCAGTGCGGTTCCTAGTATTTCAGCTAAGAAAGGTGACATTTTAATATTCCTTATTAATTATAAACATAAAACCACCCTCAATAATGATATCTATTGCATAAGTATAAACCATGAATATTTTGAAACTTTTTTACAGCTGAAAATTACCATAAGATAAGTATCAACTTATTTATTTTTACGCTTGGAGTATGTAGTGGTATCATAAAAATAGTCTCCACTAATAAACCTTAATAGATATGTTGCTATGGTTTTATAGTTAAGCGGCTTATTATTCGCTTTGTACTTTTTTTACCGCATTACACCATCCGGCATATAATTCATCACGTTTTGATTTAGTCATGTTAGGAACAAATCGTTTATCGCAATTCCAGTTAGTCGCTAATGATTCAAGTGATGGGAATACACCCGCTTTTAAACCTGCTAAGTAAGCTACACCCAAAGCAGTAGTTTCACTTATGGTCGAACGGTCAACTTCGGCTCCTAAAACATCAGACAAAAATTGCATAAGCCAGCCATTTATTACCATACCGCCATCAACTCTTAGTACCTGTGGTCTTACGCCATCAGCTTCCATTGACTTTTGAAGGTCTTTAGTTTGAAAACAAACTGATTGTAATCCAGCTGTTACGATCTCTTTTATACCCGTATCTCGGGTTAAGCCAAAAATTGCACCTCGCGCATTAGAATCCCAATAAGGAGCACCTAATCCTGTAAAAGCGGGTACCATATATATACCGTGATCTAGTGAGGTATTGCATGCAAGTGACTCTGTTTCTTCAGCTTTTTGGATTAATTGTAGACCGTCTCTAAGCCATTGAATTGCAGCACCTGCAATAAAAATACTCCCCTCTAGCGCATAAGTTGGTTTCCCATTTAATCTATAAGCTACTGTACTGAGAAGTCTATTTTCAGATTCAAGTACTTTATCGCCAGTGTTAACCATCATAAAGCATCCTGTACCATAGGTACTTTTAGCCATTCCTGGTTGAAAACAAGTTTGCCCAAATAACGCTGCCTGTTGGTCTCCTGCCATTGCAAGAATAGGTACTTCGTAACCTAAATAGCGTTCATCTGTTACACCAAAATCATCTGATGAATCCATTACTTCTGGTAACATCTCTATTGGCACATTCAGAAGTTCAAGTAATTCCACGTCCCATTCTTGGGTATTAATATTAAAGAGCATAGTTCGCGAAGCATTCGTTGCATCTGTGCGGTGCTCTTTTCCGCCTGTCAATTTCCACAATAAATAAGTGTCGACAGTACCGAAGATTAAATCGCCTTTTTCTGCTTTTTCTCTAGCATCGGGACAATTTTCTAAAATCCAATTTATTTTAGTTGCAGAAAAATATGGGTCTATTAAAAGGCCGGTTTTTTTTCTAATTAACTCTTCTTTTTCTGCGGCCCTTAAATCATTACATAACTCTGACGTACGTCTATCTTGCCATACAATCGCGTTATAAACGGGCTCACCAGTAATTTTATCCCATACTATTGTCGTTTCACGTTGGTTAGTAATACCAATGGCAATAACCTTATCGTGTTGAGGGTCTAGGTGTTTCATTACAGCTGTCATTGTTTGCTGTACAGAAGCCCAAATATCTTCTGGTTTATGTTCTACATAACCATCTTTTGGAAAGTGCTGGTCAAATTCTTGTTGTTCTAGGTATGCAATATTACCATTTAAATCAAATAGCACACTTCTAGAACTAGTCGTACCTTGATCAATTGAAAGGATATAGTTATTCATTATTTTTTCACTTTTACTTTCGGTTATTTTCGTTTTTGTACTATTACATGGATTAATTACTACATACAACAAAAATACAACTTTAATATATAATTATTTATATGTGATTTTCATTTGTTAGCTCTTAACCTATAATTTACTATTAACTAAATTTAAAATGCGAAAAAAATGACTCAAGACCAAAGACACGAATCCATACTAAAATTATTAAAAGAAAGAGATTCAATTTCTATTGAAGTACTAGTAAGTCATTATGAAGTTACACCACAAACAATAAGACGAGATCTGGCTTATCTTGCTAATTTAAATAAATTGAGACGTCATCATGGCGGCGCTAGTGCCATTTCAAGCATTCAGAATACAGCATATCAAACTAGAAAAATCATGGACTTAGAAGCTAAACAAAAAATAGCACAGCATGTAGTTAGTATGATACCTAATGGCTCTTCCTTATTTATAAACATAGGCACTACAACAGAAACAATCGCGAAAGCACTTCTTGGTCATGAAAATTTGAAAGTTGTAACTAATAATCTTAATGTTGCGGCTATATTAGGTGTTAAGAAAGATTTTTCTGTACTTATCGCAGGTGGAGAAGTTAGGCACAGAGATGGCGGGATTATTGGTGAGACCACAGAGGATTTTATTAAACAATTTCGTATGGATTTTGGCATTATAGGTATTAGTGGCATAGAAGAAAATGGTGCGTTACTTGATTTTGACTATCGTGAAGTGCGCGTAGCCCAGGCAATCATTGAAAATTCACGTAAAGTTTTACTTGCTGCAGATCACTCTAAATTCGGTCGGTATGCGATGGTAAAATTAGGTAATATCTCACAGGCAGATAACTTTATTACCGATGCTCAGCCACCCGAAAGTATACTTACTTTACTCAATGAGCACGATGTCGAACTGCATATCGCTCGGTAAAAGCTTAACATAACAGTTAAATAGATTTTCCCTCATCATGGGGAAATCATGAGCTTTCCATTTTAGCTACAGCATGATCGAATAGGTTTCTTATAAATAGAAGTCCTATACAATTAATTTTTGATGAACATTTTTCAATAATATCCGACGAACAACTGCAATCTAAAGTCGAATATAAGCTTCATGCTATCTTATTCATTCTCGTTGTAGGTGTGATCTGCACCGAAGATGGATGAAAAACATTGAATACGTTGCTAATAATGAGATTGATTTGCTTGAAAAATATGTCTCATTTGAAAGTAGTCTTCCAGTTCACAACACTATAGATGGTACTATTCACCTATATCATCTGAAAAGTCATACCTATTGTATTAAATTAGTGATCTATTATAGCGCTGAGGAAATAGCGCGATAACAAAGAAAAATTATGACATAGAGTTGTTATCTCCAATTGCTCTCTGCATTTTCCTGTATTGCTCCCCCTCCTGCCCCTATTCTGTCAGCTATTAATAATTTTTAACGTAGAGAGTTATTTAAGAAGATAAAATGATCATGCTTTTAATAGGATAGATATTACAACAAAATTTTATACGTTGGACACAGGCTGCACATATAGCAACAAACGTTGGCGTTATAGCCATAGATGGTAAAACTATTTGTGGCTTTAATGATAAGAAACCAAAGAAACATACAATCGATATAACAAACGCTTTTCAGCCGGTAATAGCTGTTGTATCAAGAAAAATAAAGATAGCTAACAATATACCTCCAACTGGCCCAGCCTTGCTTGATTTATCGGATATCAAAACGCCGTAGTAACTATTGATTTAATGGGGTGTCAAAAAACTATAGCGGAAAAAATTAAACTCCTAGGTTTTTATTGCTTTACGGTGGGTTTGATATAGCTAGACTAATTTTCATTTATGTACTTTAATGTTTGCAAATGTTCGTTATTAAATGTTATTTTTAATAAAAAGAAAACCGAAGTAAATAATAACTTCGTACTGTTATAGCTATTCAGAGTCTTAAAATACAATAGTTATCTGCAGTAGCTTGGTCATCCTTGTTAATCAGATCAATTAATTTTTGATTTCGTTTGAAGGTTTACTTGTATCAAGTACTTAAATGTTGGGTAACAAATCTTGAGTTAAATAATAAAAATATCGAAAGTATTTTTATTATTACTCGTATACTAACTTACCTGCATGCCTAGTATAAGTTTTGATAGCACGATAAATACCGTTTAGGACATTAATACTTTAAATTTAATTGAGCTGGTCTAAATAGCTTGATATTAAAATAGGTAATTCAACAAATGAGTCAACTTAGAGACAACAATATTAAAAAACTTCCCCAAGATATTTATGATGTTTTGATTATTGGAGGGGGTATTAACGGTGCTGTATCTGCTGCCGCTTTAGCCGCTAAGGGCGCTAGAGTTGCCTTGATAGACAAAGGTGATTTTGCCGGTTTCACTAGTTCAAACTCATCAAATTTAGCTTGGGGTGGCATAAAATATTTAGAAAGTCATGAATATAATTTGGTTAATAAACTTTGTAAAAGTAGAAACCATTTAATGCGTAGCTATCCTTCTACTGTTAAAGAAATTCGCTTTTTTACAAGTATCCAAAAAGGCTTTAGATTTCCGGCATTCTTTGTTTATTTAGGTACTATTCTCTATTGGTTTATGGGACGTTTTTTTACTAAATCTCCTAGATACCTCAATGCAAAAAAAATAAAATCATCAGAGCCAGTCATTAACACAAAAAATGTAGAGGCTGGATTTGAATATTCAGACAGCTTTTTATTGGATAACGATGCTCGTTTTGTTTTCAATTTTATTCGCTCTAGTATGAGCCATGGGTGTATTGCCGCTAACTACGTAAGTTCGCAGGGCTCTACTCGCTCTAATGATATTTGGACTACAAATGCAGTAGACGAGATGTCTAAAGAGAAGTTTACTATCCGCTCTAAAGTTATTATTAACGCAGCAGGCCCATTTGTTGATCCTATTAACAATACAAATAGTCAAACCACAGCACATCACCATGTATTTTCAAAAGGTATTCACCTTATTGTTGATAAGGTAACTAACAGTAACAAAGTACTGACGTTTTTTGCAGATGATGGTCGGTTGTTTTTTGTGATCCCCATGGGCCCAAAAACGTGTATTGGTACAACCGATACACAAGTTCATAGTCCGCACTCACAAGTGACTGATGAGGATCGAAACTTTGTGCTTGATAATGCTAACAAATTATTAGAGTTAGAAAAGCCAATTACAAAAAGTGATATTATAGCCGAGCGCTGTGGAGTTAGACCATTAGCAATTAAAAAAGACGGTAATGGTAAGGCTGACTGGGTGCAATTATCGCGCAAGCACGCTATAGATACAAATAGTGATCAAAAATATCTTTCTATCTTTGGCGGAAAACTAACAGATTGTATTAATGTAGGCGATGAAGTGGCTGATTTAGTCACTGGATTAGGTATTAAGTTACCTTATGAAGATTACAAATGGTACGGTGAACCTGACGACACCGTTAAAAATGAGTTCATGCATCGTGCAAAATTAATGAATTTGGATGGTTTAACACCTAAAACATCTACAGAGGTACTTAGTAAGCGGTTTTGGAGACGTTACGGCAGAAATGCGATTAACATGCTAGAAAAAATTCGTGAAGCACCTGAAAAAGGCGAACTCCTTATTAAGAATTCGGAGTACTTACGTGTGGAAATTGAACACGCTGCTGAGCGGGAAATGATAACTAAACTCAGTGATTTTTTACGTCGACGTTCTAAAATTTCACTGGTTGTAAGAAAAGAAGATATTCTTTCAGATCCTGGTTTACATGAAGTCTGCCAAATTCTATTTGGTAAGGATAATGCTGAAAATAAACTTCAGGAGTACATTGAAGAGATATCTAAATAACCATTTACATCTATTCTTACGACTTTAAAAGCTTGGGTTAAATGTTATAGAAGAAGTCTGTTAACACGATTAAAATTAATTATGTTAACTGACTTCTTATAGCAACTAATAATACTATATTTTATTTTTAAAAATTAATAACATTTTTAACTTTTTATCAAACGCTTCAGCTAGCCTTTCTGTTTCACTAAAAACTATATTCCAATATTTAATACGCGTGTCTGCATCAAGATCGGTAAAATCGTTTCTATCTGGAATTTTTCCGTACGGCAAGCTTGCTACAAAATTTTTGGATGGCGCTAGCATTACCACGTTGTCGTAATTAAGTGGCGATACTTTACGCTTTAGGTTTTTATCAAACCACCCTGCTTTTGGCTCTGAATTGAAATGCGGATACAAAATGAGTCCTGGATTATTAATTTTTAAATCAAAGTGGTAATCAATAATTCCACCATCGCGATACATGCCAACAGGTGAGCCTGCAATATTTTTTATGCCTTGCATAACAAGTGGTATTGAACCCGATGCAAGTAACGCATCTTTCAAATTATTTTGAGTAAGCGCTATGTTTTGCGTTTTAAAATTGTAGCTGTCGGTAATTGATAAGTCACTTGTTGCTGGGCCAAATATAAAGCGCTCATACTGTGATCCTAATAATTTTCGGTTAACGCGGTTGAGCATATAACTTTTTGATAAACCCATTAACTGTATTAATTTATTTTCGCTGGCAATAAAGCCATTCGATTTTGCTACTATAAAGTGCGCTTTAAATATTGGGTTATTAATAATTTCGGTTACGCCGTTATCGCCAAAAACATCTTCAAGTAATGCGCGCGCTTTTATTGTAATTTCATTTGGTGTTGGTTTATTACTTGAGTATCGGGTTTGCGAATACGATTTTGCTAAGCGCTCAATGGCTGCAACGGGATCGTTTTGTGCAAAACACGCAGAGCGAAAAGCGCCAGCAGATGAGCCGATTAAATTAAGTGGTTGGGTACGGTTTTTAAAAAATTCACCAAAAATATATTTATCTAAGCCAAATAATGTAAACCATTTAGGACCGCCGCTTGCACCTAAAAAAGAGGTGAAAAGTTCAGGTTTAAAGCCCTGTTCGTTAATAATTTTAGCCGCTGTTTTCCCTGCGTGAATCTCGATCATCTAAAAAATTGTGCCTTTTATTTTGGTTGCTTCTGTTATTTCTACAACACTAAAAGTGAATACTTATGCAAAACAAAAAGCGATTTTATGTTGCCATAAAACCGCTTTTTATAGTTAAGTGTGCTTAAAGTACGTGAATTAATCCCAAATGCCGTCTTCGCATTTGCCCTGTACTTTTACATCTTTTACTTTAAATTCAGGCTCTAGACCTTTGTCTCTTTGTGAGTGGTAATCGCTCGTAACAGACAAAATAGTCGGCGTTAACAGTATAATAGCGATAACGTTAACCACTGTCATTAACCCTAAGGCAATATCGGCTAAATCCCAGACTTCTTTTAATGTGGCCGACGCGCCCCACAACATCATTGATAAATAAAGCAAAGTATAAATGCCGCGCCCTACTTTGTTATCGAGCTTAAATAAGTGCAAGTTGCTCTCTGCATAGGCGTAGTTTGCCACCACCGATGTAAAAGCAAATAAGGTTATAGCAGCTGCGACAAAGTAAACACCACCTTGTGCTAAGTGAGCGGTCATCGCGCTTTGTGTTAAACGAATGCCTTCCATTTCACCGCTTATGTCTATATCGGCTAATAAAATGATCACAGCGGTACAGCTACACAGTACGATTGTATCGAAAAATACGCCTAGCATTTGTATGTAACCTTGCGTTACAGGGTGATTAGGAATTGGGCTGGCACTTGCTGAAGCATGCGGCACACTACCTGCACCGGCCTCATTAGAATATAAACCACGTTGAATACCGTTTTTAATAGCTGCGCCCATTGCACCCGCTCCGGCTTCTTGTAAACCAAACGCCGATAAAAATATATCTTTAAGCATGGCGGGTACTTGCGTGAAATTTATAATCGTAATAATAACGGCGGCAAGTACAAACACAATGCCCATTATTGGCACAACACGCTCTGCAAATCGGGCAATTGCTTTAAAGCCACCGAGTATAATTGAGCCTGCTAATACGGTAATAACCAGGCCTGAATAAAATGTAGGAACTTCAAACGCGTAGTTAAGTGCGTCGGTAATTGTGTTAGTTTGCATTGCGCTAAACGTAAATCCGTAACCTAAAAACAAACACGCGGCAAACACAATGGCAAACGCCCGGCTACCCAAACCTTGTTGAATATAATACGCAGGGCCGCCTCTAAACTCGCCGCCACTATCACGCACTTTATATACTTGCCCAAGTACACTTTCGGCAAAGCCTGTAGCCATACCCAATATGGCTATAACCCACATCCAAAATATAGCGCCGCTGCCGCCAAGTGAAATTGCAACCGCCACACCGGCTAAATTACCGGTACCTACTCGTGCACAAAGCCCTGTACACAACGCTTGGAATGAGGAAATGTCGTCTTTTTTACATTTGCTACTGCCTTTTAAAAGGCTAAACATATGTTTAAATTTAAGTATTTGAATTGCTTTTAGTCGTACTGAAAACCATATACCTGTAAACAAGAGTATATAAATAAGTACTTGCCCTTCTCCCCATAAAAGGTTGTTTACGCTTTTGACGACGGTATCGAACATTGCTAATTCCTTCTTATATTTTTTATATTAATACCCTTTTTGGGTATAACGGCATTTGCTTGCGACATCGACTAAAAATTTAATGCAAATAAGGCAGCTAAGCTGCCTTAAAACTATACATTATTTATTTTGCAAATGAACTCCTGCAATCATGCACCTAACTGAGCCACCAGCCGACTCAATAGTAGGTATAGGTAATGGCACAAGCTTAGCCGTTTTTTGTATAACTGTTATTTGTGCCGGTGTAAGTGCATTAAACGCAGTTTGCGATAAGGCTAAAATACGACCATTTTTACCCTGTAGCTCAATAGCATTGCCACAAAAGTTATTAATTTGCTCAAGCGTTAAATCGATAACTTGATGATGGCTTTTCAAAAAATGTTTAGCTAACTGTGCACGTTGATTAATTGGCACCATATTTAAACTGATCATTACAAATTTTGTAGCAATACACATTAAAACATTAGTGTGATAAACCGCAGTTCCTTGCTCGTCATATGCGTTAAACACTATGGGTGATAGTTTTAATTGCTCACATATTGTATTAACCACCGACTTGGTAGTTCTTTTTGATTCTACCGCGTAAGCGAGTTTATTTTGATGATCGATAACCAGTGAACCAGTGCCTTCAAGAAATGAATTTTCTTTCGATAAAAATGAATAATCAGTCACTGAAGACACTTTATAGTGATCCGTTAAAAAATCAATAATATCTTTTCGATATTCTAACCTTCTGTTTTCTACAAACATTGGATAGATTATTAATTGGCCACTTTGATGAGTTGAAAACCAATTGTTTGGAAAAACTGAATCGGGAGTGTGTGTTTGCTCATCTTCAAAAAGGTGAACTGTTACCCCTTCATTTTTTAATATTTGTACGGCATTAGTCACTTCCTTAAATGCTTGTTCACTTTGATTTTGTGCTAAGCATTCACTTTGAAATGCGTTATCGAGCATTGTGTGGGGGTTAGATGTAAAGTGATGCGGCCTTACCATCACTACAGCATTAGGGGCTTGGTTTACTTCGATCATGCCACGTGCTCTTTTACTAATGGTTGATCACTAAGTACTGAAAATAAATTACGAGGGTCCGCTTGTTGTGTAATTAAATCAAGCAAAGCAAACTCGCCCGTTTTAATTAACTCATCGCGTATAAATACCAGTGCGGTAAAGTCTTCGCTCGCAAAGCCAACGCCGTCAAAAATGGTTAATTCATCTTGGCTAGTACGCCCCAGCGACTGCTTATTAATAACTTTATGAAACTCAGTTACTGTAAAGCTTGGACTCATTTGTTGAATTTCGCCCTCTATTCGAGTTTGTGGCTCGTACTCAACAAATACATTAGCACGCTCAAGCAATCTGGCATCTAACTCTGTTTTACCTGGGCAATCACCACCTATGGCATTAATGTGCACACCTTGTGGGATCATGTCGTTTGTTAAAATTGTAGCATTGGTTTTATCGGCAGTGCAGGTTGTAATAACGTGCGCACCTTGCACAGCTTCCTGTGCGCTATTACAAATAGTTACGTTTAACCCGTAAGCACTTAAATTAGTAAATGCTTTTTTAGACGCGTTTGCATCTATATCGTATAAACGAATATGTGTTATGCCCAATACAGCTTTAAATGCCAGTGCCTGAAACTCAGACTGTGCCCCATTACCAATTAATGTAAGTGTTGTTGAGTTTTTTGGTGCTAAATACTTAGCCACCAGCGCCGATGTAGCCGCTGTACGTAGCGCTGTTAGTAGGCACATTTCGCTGATCATTACCGGATAACCACTATCTACATCGGCTAAAATACCAAATGCAGCGACTGTTTGAAGTTCTCGAAAGGTGTTTTTTGGGTGACCGTTTACATATTTACAGCTGAACATTTGGCCATCACTCACTGGCATTAGCTCTATTACACCCTCTGGTGAGTGTGCTGCATAGCGAGGTGATTTATCAAACTCTTTCCAACGGGCAAAGTCGGTTTCTAATTTATGTGTTAGCTCTAACAAAACGTTTTCGATACCTAAGCTATTTATAAGCTTAGCCATTGCCTGAACGCTAACAAACGGAACGCCTTGTTTTGGCTGTGCTATAAAATGACTCATGTTGAAACCTCTTAAATAAATGTATTAGTTAATTTAAAACAAGTTTAGCGAGGCCGCATGCTATTTAATATGGCAATTAGTTATACAAATTTTATTAATTTTTATCACTTTGCTATGCAGGTATATACAAATTGTGTATTTTAGTAGGCCATGCTCTAAAAGGTTTGATTTATGACTCCTTATATTTACGATTCCCTTGATAACGCTTTAATTGCTGAATTACGAAAAGACGGTCGCGCCTCTATCTCTGCTTTAGCAAGTTCTTTAAATGTGTCACGCGGGACAGTGCAAAATAGATTAGATCGATTAGTGAGTTCAGGCGCTATTTTGGGGTTTACTATAAGAGTGCATGAACACATAGAAACCGAAGCCGTTCGTGCAATTATGATGGTGGAAGTGATTGGTAAATCAACTTCTCAAGTTATTAAAACTATGCGTGGTATACCCGAACTTACAAAATTGCACACTACCAATGGTGCTTGGGATTTGGTAGCAGAGATACAGGCCGCGAATTTAAGTGAGTTTGATGGCGTACTTAGGCAAGTAAGAGAAATAGACGGTATTTTAAATAGTGAAACGAGCATATTACTTTCATCAACTTAAGTTATTTTTAATATTTAAAAGAATACTTAAATGACACCCATTTATAATGTTTTAAGTATTCACAAGGCACTTCCAATTAGAATCCAGGGGTTAATAAATGTACAAATTAGGGTGGGTGTCATTTAAATAAAAGGCATTTAAATAAATATTACTGCAACTTTAAGTCGCAGTATTATTCATGATTTGGGTATCCAATTTGCTTAATTGTAACGATACTCGCTTTGTGGGTAGTTATGCGTATTGCTGATCTCAAATTGGCTTTGCTGCGCTAAATAAGACCGACCTGCAGCTAAGCCTAATTTATGATCAAAACGTAAATCGTTATTAGAACTACCTAATAATTTGCTATGCAGTTTTTCGTTTGCAAAAATTTGGATTATTTCTACATCATCTGGTGGATTTGCAATAAACTCAAGCTCATCTAAATAAGCCTTCTCGTGCTGTATTAAGTAGTCTAATGTTTTTGGACAATAGCCCGATGCTATAGCAAATGTTCTTAGCTTTTGTACCCATGCAGATTGCGCTTGAAAATTAGCGTCAACCGTTCTTATTACAACAATTTTACGAGCACCTCGGTTGTAAGCCTCACGCACGGGGAGTGGAGCGGCTAAACCGCCGTCTAGATAAAAATCGCTCTGTGCTTGCTCTTCAACAATATGTGTTTCATTCGCTGCTTTTGCGTTTAACCAAGGTGTTAACTTTACACCTTGTTTGTATAAAAACGGAAGTGCGCTAGAAGCCTTTAACAAATCACGCCATTGACCACTATCACCTGTAGGCGATAAGTAATAAGCTTTTCTGTCTCGTGCATTTGTGGCTGTTATAAGTAGTTCACGCTCACCTAAACTAGTTTTCGCTGTTTTGAAATCTATAGCTCTGTTTACTTCAGTGGTTTTGTCAAAGTACCAATCTAAATCAACTATATGCTTACCCACTAATCCACGACCAAGCTGAAAAAAACGCTTATTACGCGAAAGCCCTCTGATCAGGCGTTTAGCGTAGCCTTTTTGGCGCGCTAAGTAGCTAGTTAAGTTTTGCGAACCCGCTGAAGTACCAATGAATAAATCAAAAGGGTCATAGCTTTGCTCTAACCAAGCATCAAGTACGCCAGCTGTGAATATCCCTCGCTGCCCGCCACCTTCAGCAATCAGAGCAACTTTTGGCTGCGCTGTTTTGTTAACTGAATTAGCTGTTGCGGTGTTTAGAGAGTTCACGGTGTACCTGCCTTTAATTTTATGATGTCTGGTTTAATAGCTACATTATAAAAAACAAAAGTGATATCTTAAAATTGATTGTTTAAATCAGTTCAATTGAAAAAACAGAACGGTATATAAAGCAAAATATTTACTAAAAATAGCAATCAAATTTACTTTGAATATTTAAATAACAAATACAGACATCACTTAAAGTTAATAAAATGAGTTAAAAAAGTTTAACTTTTGATGATGTCTGTATATTAACAAGCCCAGAGTGTACGCTTGCTTAACTAACTATATTTTAGTGTTTTATTTCCATTAAAATTTCGAGTGCACGGTGGCGTTTTTCACTATCGAATACATCATTGGTAAATATAAACTCATCCACTTCTAGCTGTTTAGCTATCATCTCTAACTTGTGTTTAATACTTACATGTCCGCCTACTACGCTTAGACTTAAAAAGTTCTCTACATGAGCGCGTTCTTGTTCGCTCCACAACCCGTCCATGCTTTCAACAGGCGGTTTTAGCCACAGCTCATTACCGCGTATAAGTTCGAGTACACGTTGCTTAGAAGTAGTCGATAAATATTGCGCTTCATCGTCGGTATCTGCAGCCACTAAAGGCAGTGCAAGCATTACGTATGGCTTATCAAGTACGCTTGATGCTTTAAATTCGCGCTTATACAACGCTATTGCATCGTGCACAAAGCGCGGTGCAAAATGCCCTGCAAATACATACGGTAACCCTTTTTGCGCCGCTAGTTGCGCGCTAAATAAACTCGAGCCTAATAACCAAATCGGAACGTTTGTGTCCTCCCCCGGTATAGCACGTATAAGGTGCGTACCATTGTAAGGACCTAACAATGTTTGCAGTTCAGTTACCTCACCTGGGAAATTTTCTGCGCGGCTCATATCGTTGTTTAATGCACGACTCGTTACAGGATCGCTACCTGGGGCACGCCCTAGCCCTAAATCTATTCGCCCTGGATATAAGCTCTCTAATGTACCAAATTGTTCAGCAACAACTAATGGGGAGTGGTTTGGCAGCATAATACCGCCTGACCCAACGCGTATCTTTTTGGTATTACCTGCAATGTGACCAACCAAAATTGAAGTGGCCGCACAAATTATACCTGGCATATTATGATGCTCAGCAAGCCAAAAACGGTTAAAGCCAAGCTCATCTGCACGTTGAGCGTATTTAGTACTTTTATGAAGAGTGTTAGTAACGCTGTCCCCTTTGATCATGGGGGCAAGTTCTAATAACGAAAAAGGAATGGAATTTAACAAAATAGCAGCTCCTAAAAATGCATGCTAACAATGTATTACATCATTAGCATAAAACACTTAAATGGGTCTTCTATTAGGTCAATTCAAGTTACGCAGTGGTATTAGAGCAAAATAGGTATATGTTATTTTGCTCTAAGGTATTCAAGCAAGCTGTGCATCACGTTGGCGCAGCTTTTTATAGCCTTCTGAATCCACGCCTTTTTTCCAATACCCTGAGGAAACAATATTACCGCGTGGTATATTAAATTGCTCTGTTAACAATGTCTTTGCTTTACGCACAAGCCCAGCTTCCAATGCCATAAATACAATGGGAGGCTCTGCTGTAATGTGCAAATTTTGAAGCGCGCTTAGTAGCACTTCGTCAGCGTTGTCGGTAACAAGCCAATTAATATCGCGGCTTGTTTCTAAATCAATAATGTCTTGCTCAGTGGGCGCATGTACAAAAGCATCAATTTTTGAAGTTAAAGGTAATTGCTGCGCATACCCCTTTATTGCATTTACCGATGTTAAATCCCCTAGCAACACATAATGCGAATGCCCATAATTATCTAGCTTTTTAGGGCCTGGGCCTGCAATACCTACCTCATCACCTACTTTTGCAATTTTAGCCCAGTCAGTTGCCGGACCTTGGTGCATATTTATAACAAAATCCAGTGTTAACGCGCCTGTTTGTGCATCTACATGCCTTATTGTGTAAGATCGCATACACGCTGTTTTTAAGTTAAAATCTACTTCACCATTTTTTGGGATCAGTACTTTTACATAGTTACCAATGTGCTGTGAGGTTAAGTCGTTAAAATCATCAGAGCCTACAACAATGCGTTGTAGGTGTGGTGTGATTTGCTGCGTACTTAATATGTTAGCTTTGCGAATTTGTTTACCCATGCATTACCTCGTTTTACAAAACTTGGACTTTAATACCAACTTGCATAAATCTTTGATCAATTTAACAAATTAAATAAACCCCATATATAAGCAGATTGGTATAATAATTAGCTGCTATAAAAGCAGACATTGCACAACGCCCCATTGGTTGATAAAATCAACTATAACAAGTTAATTGACTTTGTCAACTACATTGAGAGTTTTATGAATACACCTTTATCAAATACGCTGTTTGAATTGATGCAAAATTACCGCGTCACAATTCGTGAAGCAATTAACGCAGGCGAACTTGGTATAAATGCTATGCACGTACGCTGCATACATATTATCGCGAACGTAAATAACTGTACGGCTAACGATATTGTTACTAAAACGCAGCGCGACAAAGCGCAAATAGCACGTTTAATTAAAGATCTTATTGGCTTAAATTTAATAAATAAACAGGCAAGTGAGCACGATAAGCGCTGCTTTATTTTGTCGCTCACAGAGCAAGGCAAAGTTCTTTTTGATAAGTTATTAGCCTCAGAGCAGAAAATAAATAATCAAATGTGTAAAAACTTAAAACCTCAGCAAATCAAAGACTTTTTAGATATCGCACAGCAAATGATCAAAAATATGGATTGATCGGTTATACATTTCTTGGCATAACTTACACAAAACGCATATACTGTACACTTATACAGTATATGCGTTTTAGGTTGTGTTATGTTTGTCATTCCCATTTATATAGAAGCAGGCGTGTGTGGTTTTGAATCGCCCGCAGCGCAGTACACCGAGCTAGGTGTAACCCTTGATGAGCTTTTAATAAAGCACCCAAATGCTACCTTTATTGGCCTAGCATCGGGCAACTCTATGCAAGAAGTCGGAATTTTTGAAGGGGACTTATTAGTTATCGACCGTGCAGAGCCTGCAGAAAATGGTGACGTTATTGTTGCTAACTTAAATGGTCTTTTTGTATGCAAGCTGCTTGATAAAACCAATGCGCGGCTGCTTTCAGCGTCTTCTTTACATAAGCCTGTACAACTAACCTCTGCAGACGAGTTTCAGCTCGAAGGCGTAGTAACGCTATCAATAAGAATGCACAGGCAAAGCCCAGAGTTACTAAAATGTATGCCTTAGTTGATGCTGTGTCATTTTATGCCAGTGCCGAAAAAGTATTCGACCCTGCTATTCGATCAAAACCCGTGGTTGTACTTACCAATAACGATGGCTGTGTATGCGCTATTTGCCCTATTGCTCGGCGCTTAAATATTCCTAAATTTGGCCCGTACTTTAAAGTTAAGCATTTACTTGAGCAAAACAACGTTGTTATTCGCTCTAGCAATTACGAGCTTTATGCTGATTTAAGCGACAAAATGATGAATATCATCGCTCGCTTTTGCGATACACAGCACATATACAGTATTGATGAATCGTTTTTGCACTTTGATGGCTACACATCATTAATTAAAGACTGGCATGAATACGGTCATACAATAAGGCGCACAGTATGGCGCGAAACAAAGCTACCTGTAGGTGTTGGTTTTGGCCCGACCCCTACTTTAGCAAAAGCCGCTAACCATGCCGCTAAAAAGCTCAGTGGTTTTAATGGTGTAGCAGTAATAAATAGCGAACAAACTCGCCAAGCTATTTTACAAAGAATGAGCTGCGAAGATGTGTGGGGGATAGGCCGGCGGCTAGCTAAAAAACTTAAAATAATGAATATACACACCGCCTGGGATCTTGCTCAGCAAAACCCTAGAGCAATGCGCCGTGCATTTAGTGTGGTTGTTGAACGCACAGTAAGCGAGCTTAACGGAATAACATGTTTAAACTGGGATGATGTACGACAAGACAAGCGGGAGATTTATTCGACCCGTAGTTTTGGAGAGCGCATATGTGAGCCAACAGCACTTAAAACAGCGCTAATTAACCATGTAACCACAGTGGCTAATAAACTAAGAGCGCAACACTCGCTCACTCACCAGCTTTATATTTTTGCAGCCAGTGGCGCGCACGAAAATAAATATTATAAAAAATCGTTTGTGTATAAGTTCCCCTCACCCACTAACGACACCTGCGTGATGGCTAATGCTGTATCTGAGGTATTTAATAAGATTTACCAACCCGGTATACGGTTTTATAAATGTGGTGTGGGTGCGGTAGAGCTAATATCAGAACAGTTTCAGCAAAATGACTTATTTAATAAAAGCCCTGATAATCCAAAACTTATGCAATGCTTAGACACAATTAACAATCGATACGGAAAAGGAATGCTAAGCCTTGCAAGTAGTAAATTAAATGACCGGTGGCACATGAACCGTGATTTTTTGTCGCCGCAGTACACTACGCGTTGGCGCGATATCCCTAAAATATACTGCGAATGATTTGCTACTTACTACTTACTAGATGCTTTATTTACTCTCATCTGCTTTTTTAAATGTGCACTCTACATTGGGTTCGCTCAATGTGTATTTGAGTGTGTTATCAGCTAAAAATTTGATACTTTGACTGATTGTTTTTTCGTTTGCAGGGCTTTCACAACGGCTCATTCTTAAGCCGTTTTCAAGGCCATCACTTTTATATTTAAGAGTGCTGGTTATAAAGCAAAAGTTTGGTTTTTTAATGGTTCGGGTACCATTGTGGAGCGATCCAAATACAATTTGCTCACCAAGTTTAAAACCAGCACTTAAATCACTTTCATCTGTCAAACTCAAATTGCTGTTAACGCATAACCCTGAGTTGCTCGACACAACTTCGTAGGCTCCCAATTTTGACTTTAAAAGCGGTATAAATCGTGTTTTATTACTCGGCTCAGAAAAAGCATTTGCACTTGTAAAAGCGACAGTTAATAAAGCGAGTGTTAAATATTTCATTTCGTGGGTGTATCCTCGTGAGTCAGCGTGTTAAATAATAGCAAAATGCCTAATCACTTAGCTTTTATAACTTTTAACAACTATAACAGAGATTTACTATAAAAGGAGAGAAGTCGTATTCAGGAACTAAGACACGAGCAGCTAAGGGAGTTTTGCTCGACTATTACTGATTCTTACATGTGTGTAAGCCAGTAAGATAACGCAAGAGCAATTACCGATCCCATTAGGTAACAAACCTCGTGCCACAAATAAATCCCTTAGATTGAACACATTTAAATCCACAAAGATTCATCCTAGATACTGCATTACAAACCATTTTGCTGTTAAGTACTTTAGTTAATATGTACTTAAACAACAAAACGATTTATATCAATGCGCTTACTTGTAGGGAAATTAAACTCATTAAATTGTTTAAATAGCGCACAAATTACTATTTATTTTATTGCCAGTACTTTGCAAATAATAAAGGGTAGCTTTGCTTTAAAAACTTAGGTTTGTCTTTAAAACGTTTGCCTTTGGGTTCATCGCTGCCTGATGGAATAAACGGTAATTCGTCTTCGCTGCGTTCTTCAAATAATAAACCGGCTATTAAATCATACTCATCAATATACGGGTAAGGCTGCTCATTTAAGTAATAAACAGGTGTACACTGCGCTAACGAATCAGCATTTTCTAAAGCGTTTTCGAAAACTGTTTTACCACGCGAAATTAACCAACATCTAAACTCGCTAAAACCGTAATCGTCATTACATCCAGCCATCACAAAGGCGGCACCAAACAAATCCCAGGTAAAACATTTACGCATATGTATGCCAAAGTGCTTATCAAAATCAATAAGGTGCTGATCGCTTAAATCATTCAGTTTGTTTTTTAGGTTATCGCTCACACTTTGCGGATCGAGCCCTAAATCAGGCGTTGTTACTAAATCCCAAAAAGCCTGCTCTGTTAACGTTGCCATTATAAAATCTCTTTTACTCGGCCAACTTGACCATCTTCTAAACGTACTTTAATGCCGTGTGGGTGGTTTGGTGATTTTGTTAAAAGGCGCTCAACCACACCCTCAGTTAATGTGCCGCTGCGTTGATCTTCTTTTAATACAATATTTACTGTGGTACCTGGTGAAATTTGCGAACGCGAAGGAACAGCCATAATTTAAACCCTAAAAATAATTTATCTAATTATAACGTCCATGTGATGTCATACCAACTAAACCGCTGTTAATTGGCTAAAAATGAGATGTGTGCTGGTTTTGCGTTCAACTTAATAGCTGCTAGCTGGCTAAGTATAATCTGCGTTAACTCATCAAGTTGCGGTTTTGCATCTTCACGGGCTACCTCATCAATAAAGTAACATTGTACTTTTAACGTGTTTACTTCGTTATTTAAATCAACTGTATGCGTTAGATAATCAAAATCAATTACCATTTCTTTTATTGCTTCGCATGTATTAGTAAGTGCTAGTCTAATGTGCTTATCGCGCTGCTTTTGAGTTTTAGTCATAATATAAGGGTTACTTATTTAGTTTCTGCTTGTTGCTGTTTTTTAAACTCTTCGTAGTTAGAGTCTTGTTTATCTAGGCATTCGTAATATTCTTTGTCAGCTTTATAATTACACTCATCAAGGCGCGCCGATTGAACTTCATGAAAACGCGCGTCAGAGCTACAACCTGCTAAAACACATAATCCAACAATAAGTAATGCGCTACTTTTTGGTTTATTGATAAACATTAAATTTCCTTACACTTTCTATATCGAAAAAGCGTTAAATTATTACGATACTATTGTATATTAGCGCCATAAAATCTTAATATCCAAAGGATCTATTACTATGATGTCGCAGTTACAAAAGTTGTTTCAGCGTATAGACAAAAGCAAGATATTTCAATCATTTGTTATAGCTGTAATTATTGTTTCTGCCCTTACAGTAGGTGCACACACTTACTCACTACATCCTACCGTAGAGCTTGCTCTAAATTGGATGGATGTTGGCATTACTGCATTCTTTTTAATTGAACTAATAATTCGCTTTGTTGCAAGCAAAGGCATTAAAGACTTCTTTTCTAAGGGATGGAATATATTTGACACTATCATAGTATTGGGCAGTTTATACCCTGCTGCTGGCTCTACAATGTTAATAGCTAGGCTGTTGCGCATATTTAGAGTGTTACGATTGGTTTCGATGATCCCAGAGCTGCGCTTATTGGTTAACTCATTGCTTAAAGCCATTCCACAAATGGGTTATATAGCCCTATTAATGTTTGTTATTTTTTATATATACGCTGCAATGGGTAGCATGATGTTTGCTGAAATCAATCCCGTACTTTGGCAAGATGTTTCAATCTCCATGCTTACTCTGTTTAGGGTGGCAACATTTGAAGATTGGACCGACATAATGTATGAAACAATGGCGGTGTACGAACTAAGCTGGATTTATTACCTTACGTTTATATTTTTAACCGCATTTGTATTTTTAAATATGATGGTAGGTGCCATTTTAGAAGTAATGAGTGAAGAGCACCGCAAAGCGCGAGAAGAACTCGCAGACGACAGCTCATTACCTGCAACGCAAGGGCAAGTAAACGAACTACAATCCCAAATTGCTGAGCTTAAAGAGCTATTGAGTAACCGCAAAAACTAATCTGAGAAAAGTACTAAAGCACCCACTTAAAGTTTAAAAAGTGGGTGCAGCTTAAGTATTTAACTAAAACGAACATTACCAAAGAGCTTTAATTCTCCTCGTTATCAGATTTTTCATCCGTATCTTCAAAAGAAATAACGTTATCTACTTTCATTTTAAACGCATCAAAAAATGCGTTTTCTAATACCGAAATCACAGCTTGAAAAGTCGAAACATCCGTATTATCTAATTGCCCCTCTATAGGGATACGTGCAGCAACAAGTTTAGACTCATCGTTTTCGAGTATAGAGCCCAGTAAATCAACACTGCCTTCAAATATGGCCGTAAATATTCCATCGTCATCTTTTTCTATATCTTCGCGCCACGAGAACACACTCAAGTTTTGAACGCCCGCTTTTACATAACCATTTAAGTTATTGTCTTTAGCCACCAATTCCATAGCGCCATCAATGCCACCCGCTTCAATATCAAAAGGCGTGTATACTTTAAATACAGTATCGAGGTTTTTAACAGAGAAACGCTGTACCTCTGCGTTAAAATCAAAATTGGCTTGTTTGCTAAAGGGATCTAATTTGCCATCAAACTTTAATGCGGCCTCCCCCATTAATGCACCTTCTACGCTTAGAGTAGTCACTAGTGTTTTTGATAGGTTTTGCGCGTTGGTTATATTTTCAATTCGAGCGTTGATATTTGATATAAAAGTGGGTTTTTCACCACTATTCGTTGAGTTAACTAAAGTTAACTTGCCTTGCTCAATTGTTAAGGTATCAATAGAAAACAGTACTAAATTATTGGCGAGACCTACCCAAGTAGTTTCGTCTTTTACTTGTTTATTTTGCTCAGAAGCATTGGGGTCTTTATCATAAATAACTATTTTAGGGCGCGTAAACGCCATGTTTGTTACTAAATTCCCTTTTAAAAGGGCTGACCACGCAAGTGAAAAATCGAGAGTTTGAATACTCAGCAAAGGCTTAGGAGCTGAAGTTGCATCAACAGCATAAATTTCAACGTCGTCAATTGCGTAGGCACCGCGATATAAAAACAAATCTACGTCACCAACATGCCCAGTAACACCTTGTGTGTGTTTTAGCTGATAATTTACGTAGTGCTGAACTACATAAGGCGCGGCTATTCGCGTTAGTATAAGTAACACAACCAGCGCTATTACACCTTTAAGGTATTTGTCATGAAATATTTTGGATGAAAAATGCATTGTAATTTCCTTTACTAAAAACGGGGGCCTTTTGACCTTTCAGGGTTAAATTTTTCTATATAAAGGGCTGCGTATGTTTAATATTTATTTTTATAAAGCACTTATGAAGATAGCCACACAACATAAACTCTGCTTTACCTAAAACCTAAACGTACAGCTACAAATTTAACCTAGAAGAATAAATAAGCCCTAGCTGAATTCTTTAATTAAGCAAATAAATAAACGTGTAAAAATTACTAATAATTGTAATTTAAATACCTGTTAGGAATAAAATTATAAACAAAGCAAAGCCATATAAGCTTAAAGCTCTAAACAACAGTTATTACAGCAAGGGATATACCACTATTCAAATACACAACTTAAGAAATGATTGCATACATATCTATTTACAATTTAGCTAACTAATAACCGGCGTTAGGTCGAATAAACCGCTTTCATCTACTAAAGTAAAATTAACGCAAACAAGAATAAAAATACATGAATCCTATTTTTTATATATTAGTTACCCTCTTTTTCACCAGTATTATTTGGTCTGTCATATTTTTAATGTCGTGGTATACGTTAGGTAAAAAGCAATATGCCATGCTTTGGACAATCGCATTTGCATTCTCTGCATGCCAATGGGCAACAATGTTGGCAGAACCATTATTTAACTCAAACACATTATATTGGATGTTAGGAAGTAGCTTCTCTGTAGGTTCAGTACTGCTAGGTACGTGGGGGCATTGCATTAGGGTAAACTCGGGTATAAAAATTCGCTATTTAATTATCTCAGCAATAGTTACTCTTGCTGCTGTCTATTATTTTACAGCTATATATGTGCATGTTGGCTTATTTATGTCCTTGTATGTGTATTATGATGTGATTTTACTTGTACTCAATGCAGTTATTATTTTCAGGCATAAACAAAAATCACTTCCTGCCGAAATAGGCGCTAGTATTACTTATACGCTATGTGGATTACTTTTATTTGTTGCAGCAAGCATAGCGTTACTGCAAGGCAGCCAAGTAAATGAAGAATATATAGCGCTGTATACATTAATTAATTTTATTACTGTCCCTACTGCACATGTAGGCATGGCCGTATTCATAATATTTATGATGGCATCAGATTTAGCTGAAAAAATGAACCATCTTGCAATGAGCGACGAACTTACAGGCTGCTTAAATAGGCGTGGATTCTATAATAAAAGCCAAGAGCAACTAAAAGATAAACTTAATAATTATAACTACGTCAGCTTAATTTATTGGGATATAGATAAATTTAAAAAAATAAACGATGAATTTGGACATGCAGGTGGTGATTTAGTTTTAGTAGAAGCTGCAAAAATAATGCAAAACTGCATAAACCCATGTGATTTATTTGGCCGCATTGGCGGCGAAGAATTTGCTTTATTAATAGCAAGAAACGACGAATCGTCAGCTAAAGATCTTCCCGAAAAACTAAGAAATGCACTGGCCAGTTACCCAATTCATTTTAACGATAAAGTAATTAATGTAACGGCAAGTTTTGGCGTAATAAATATTAAATGTAATAAAACGACAATTGAGAGTGCAATAAATGAAGCAGATAAAGCACTCTACCATGCCAAGAATGAAGGGCGTAATCAGGTAGTTCATATAAGCGAATTAAGTCAATAAAAGTTCATTATAACTAAGGCCTACCTATCTTTTAGGTTGAATTTTCGGCAGAATCTTTAGGCAAATAGCATTAAAAAAACGAGGCGGATTGCTCCGTTTTAAGTTATTTTCATATGAATGTAAGCTAATAGAATAACACAAAAGAAGTTACCGCTCGCAGCGAGCCAGAAGCACACGGCACGCTTAAATCGAACCTAGATAAAACAAACTTTGTGCCTGAAAAGTCAGCGCTCTAACTAATAAGTTTAAGCGCATCGGCAAATCTAACTGGTTTACTGAATATAAAACCTTGATACTTATCAATTTGTAAGCTTTGTAATAACGTTAACTGAGCTGTATTTTCTACGCCTTCAGCTATTACCTGGCAACCAATCATATGCGACATGTTAGTTACCGCAGATACAATACTTTTATCTTTTGAGCATTCACAAATGTTATCAATATAAGATTTATCTATTTTAATGTAATCAACTGATAGCTCTTTTAAAACCGATATAGAAGAAAACCCAGTACCAAAATCATCAATAGAGATACGCACACCGGTATTTTTTATGGCCGTAATCACTTTTGACAAATACGGTAAATTTTTAATCATCACTGTTTCTGTTATTTCTAAATGCACATTGTATGGTTTAACAGCATATCTATTTAGAAGAGCAACTAAAAAATCTAAAAAATTATGGTTTTCTAGTTGCAACACCGACACATTAATCGACAATCCAATCTTACTATTCACAGCGTTTAACTTACTTAAACTCGCGATGGCTTGCTCTAGTACAAATTCACCTAATATATTAATTTTCCCATATCGCTCTGCAATATCTATAAATTCTGAAGGGGGAATAAATTCATCATTAAACTGCCAACGAAGTAGTACTTCAAACGTGGTTATTTCATTTGTACTTATATCAACAATAGGTTGATAACACAGATGAAAGTCACCTTTTTCTACGCACTCTTTAATTGAGCTGCGAAGTACTTCTTCTCTTTTAAGCGATTCATGCATTCGCTCGTCAAATACCGATATTTCGTTACGGCTTTTCTTACCTTCATACATAGCAACATCAGCGTATTTAATCGCGTCTTCAAGATTAAAGTTTTCACGCGTAAAATACAGCCCAACCTTAAAAGAAGGGTTTACTTGATAGCTATCCATGCTTACTGTTTTCGTTAAAGTTTTAACTAATCTAAAAACACAGTCAAAAAGTTCGTCTTCGGTGTTACTACGAGAATAAAAAATAAACTCATCCCCTCCCCAACGACAAGCAATAAAGTCGCCTTGGGTTTGTGTTTCAACTAATCGTTTACCTGTTTGGGCCAGAACAAAGTCACCAAAATCGTGACCGTATTTATCGTTGATGATTTTAAAGTCATCCATATCTAAAAATAAAACGGCTTTAATATCATCATTTTGATTGGCTAAATCAAGTTCAACATTAGAAACAAAGCTCCCCCTGTTAAACAATTTAGTTAAATTATCTTTTTGCTCTAAAAGGATTATTTGTTCGGTACGAAGTTGCACTTCGTTTTCTAAGTTTTCAATAAATTGATCTAACTTAAGTTCATTATTAATTGATGACTTTACATCTTTAGCAGAACGTACAGCGGTAACAAAACACAAAATAAACCATAAAACGAGCCCTAAAATACCTAGTACATTCTCATCTTCAATAGGCTGTAAAAGTAATAAAATACTAAAAGGAACCAGTAAACAGGTTATATACGACAAGGAGGAACGAATATCAGAAGCTAAAACATTTACACCGCCACCAGCAAGGGAGCTAAAAACAACCAATGATACAAATTTTTCCTGCATTTGCATGTTTTCATAAAACAAAATGGGGAAAGCAGCCCAAGTTACGGCTGTTAATAATAAACCTATAAAATACAGATGATATTTAAAAGCATGGGTGTTGTTAACAAATACATGGCTGGCTATTCGAAGTAATGAAATAAATGATAACGTAAAAAGCCAGTAAAGTTTTTCTTGCGAGGCGCTGTGGTTAATACTGCTAAAAATAAGAAAACAAGAAACAACCGTGTTTATAGCAATTGCAGAACTAAAATAGGAGCTAACAAATGCTAATCGCTTATTGGCAAAGTTATTTATATGAGAGGTCATTAATGTTACTTGAATAGGCTGTTGCACAATGTAAACAGTTTACTTAAGTTCAATAATAAACAACAGTGAACATTCATAAAAAAGTATTGTTTAAGCCTCTTAAGCGGTTTTATAAGCCATTAAACTAAAAAGGGCTGGCAAATTGCCAACCCCTTTTGTTAATACTAATTATATATTATACCAATTCGCTTAATTAAGTGATCTATTTTGAGGGAAGAAAAATCGTGTCGATAACAAGGCAAAGATTTCGTTATTTAGTTGTTCTATATCAGAAATATTTAACGTAGTTAGCGTCAGATTTAACCCCTCAAATTGATTAAGTATTATTGCGAATTGGTATTACTCACCATCAACAATTATGCGTAGCATACGACGAAGTGGCTCTGCCGCTCCCCACAAAAGCTGATCGCCTACTGTAAATGCGCTGATGTATTTTGGCCCCATCGCTAATTTACGAATACGGCCAACAGGAATTGTTAAAGTGCCTGTTACTTTAACGGGTGTTAAGTCTGTTGCGCTAATTTCACGCTCGTTAGGAATAACCTTAACCCACTCGTTATGAGACGCTAAAATTTCTTCAATTTTTTCTACGCTAATATCTTCACGTAATTTAATGGTCATCGCTTGTGAATGACAACGCATAGCGCCAATACGTACACATAAACCGTCAATAGGCACTGGTTGCTTTGAAGAACCTAAAATTTTGTTCGCTTCAACTTGCGCTTTCCATTCTTCTTTAGACTGACCGCTTGGCATGGGTACGTCAATCCACGGGATTAAACTGCCCGCTAATGGCACACCAAATTGGTCTTGTGGTAAGTCTTTTGACGCCATTGTTTCACTTACTATTTTATCAATTTCTAAAATAGCAGAGCTTGGGTTATCTAGTTTATCTGCAACACTTGCATGAATAGCGCCCATTTGTGCAATAAGCTCTTTCATATTTCGTGCACCAGCGCCCGACGCCGCTTGGTAAGTCATTGGGCTTACCCATTCAATTAGGTCTTGCTCAAATAAACCACCTAATGCAAGTAGCATCAGCGATACAGTACAGTTACCGCCCACAAAGGTTTTAACGCCTTGCTCTAAGCCTTGTTCAATAACATCTTTGTTTACGGGATCAAGCACTATAATGCTGTCCTCACTCATACGCAGCGCTGAAGCTGCATCAATCCAGTAACCATCCCAACCCGACTCTCGAAGCTTTGGATGTACCGCATTGGTGTAGTCACCGCCTTGGCAAGTAACAATAATATCCATTTTAGCAAGTTCGCTAATGTCACTTGCATCTAGTAATGGTTTTGCGTCGCCTGCTATATCTGGGCCTAGTTGACCCGCTTGTGAGGTGGTGAAAAAGGTGGTGTCGATATGGGCAAAATCACTTTGCTGCTGCATACGTTCTAATAACACAGAGCCAACCATGCCACGCCAACCGACTAATCCTACTTTTTTCATTGTTTGTTCCACTGTTTGATTCATAAAAGATGCCTTAATACATTAAAAATTAAATTCATTGCGTGAGATTTAATTTTCATTAACGCTAAACTAACACTCGTAGACGGCTAAAACTAGTGAATAAAACAGAACTTAAATATTTTTCATAGTCATAAAAAAGCCCTGTATTAAATACAGGGCTAATAGGTAATTAGGTTTTATTATATCCCCCTTCCTTGGGTAGAAAATTAAAACTCGTAGCTAAAGCTTAAACTAAACTCAGTGCCTTCTTCTTGACGCCAAAGTGGTAAGTTTTCTTGTTCAATTTCTTTTTCTTGGCCAAGTATATTTTTAACTTTAAAATTAACTTTAGTATTAAAGTTAGGGAAGTAAGAATAAACTAAATCAAGAGAATGAAATGACTTTTCTTCTGCGTCTTCGTTACCACGCGTACCTGGTACGATTATGCGCGGCCCAAACACGTTATAAACAACTGAAGTAGAATGAAAACCATCAGCAGAGTCATAACCCATTTGTAAGTTTGCTACCCATTCAGAATGACCAACTAAACGACGTTTATTATTAGTAACAATGTTAGAAACAGAGTCAGCTTCAAGCGCCTCTTTTAGTTGTTGTTCAAATAATGAATCAACCCCATCAGCATCGTTTATGCCAAGCTCAACACTTGAATCCGATAGAGTAACGTTACCTGATAAAAATATGGCAGATAAATCATTATGAATAAAACTAAAGTCAGTTAAAAAGTCTACCTCAATACCTGTTAGTTCACCCGACTGCGCATTTGCTGTTAGTAATTGCGGAGCAGCTCCACCAACACCCGCTAACTCAACCATTTCAATTGGGTTTTCAATATCTTTATAAAACAAAGCAACTGATAGATTGTTTCCTGAAGGCATGTACCACTCAAACCTAAAGTCAGCATTTTTTAGCTTAGAGCTTTGAAGTGTAGGCGAGCCTCGCACTAAAAACTCTGTTAGTGGGTCAACATAATAAGTTGAGCTTACATCACGCATATCTGGGCGAATCGTCGTTTCACTTAAGTTTAAGCGAAACTGCATTTCTTCATCCATAATATAAGTAATTGCTAAAGAAGGAAAAAAGTTATCTTCTTTTATTGCAACTTCGCTCACTTCTTCAATTGTTCCATCAAAGAAATTAGTATGAGCCTGAAAAGGCACTGATATTTGAGAAAAGTCTTCCCAACGAATACCACCGGTTATACGCCATGTGTTTTCGTAGAAAAAGTCGGCCATAAAATAATAAGCGTCTAACTTATGTGCAGCGCTGTACTTATCACCATCTGCGGTACCATCATCAAAAATACCAGAGCCTGTAATACTTGTATAAAACTCACTATTAGCTAAATTTTCGTCAGAAAAAATTTGGTCTATGTTTGAGCCAAATGTATATTCATCTGTTATACCACGGTGCGTAATACCAAATTGAATATTACTTGCATCACGTTTTTTTTCAGAAAAATCGCCACCCACCTTAAGCTCTAACTCATAGCCATCACCATAAAACGGGATGCCCATATTCCAACCATACGTATCTACGTCATCATGCAAAGTTTGATAATCACGCGTTACGTTAGTAGCAGCAACATCTTGTAACTGCTCTGATTCAAATACACCATCATTTAAGTTAGTTTGAAAAACAACATCTAACGCACCTGGAGCATCCCTGTTGGCGCGGCTTGTACCGGCATACCAATCAAAAAATAAATTTTCTAATTCAGGAAAGTTATGCGTCCCTTTGAGCTGCGTAGAGAACATTTCACGCTCTTCATACATAACGTCAACACGGCGTAACTCAGTAACACCTTCTTCTGACTCGTTAGCATCGAAAAAGTCACGATTACGCACTCTGTCACTCATATCATGCAGAGCTATATTCGTTAGTTCAAATTTATGGTTATTATTAAATTCATAACCTAAATTTAATGTGCCACTCCAACGAACGGTTTGTTCAGTAGATATGCCATCATAAGTTTGTGCAAAACATTTATCTTCGCAGCCCAAACTACCTAAATTTGTACCGCTTTGCTCTTTAACTACTTCCCATTCATTGTCATAGGAAACAGCGGCTAGAACGCCAAAAGTACCTACTTCAGACTCAAACCTATCACCTAGTGCTACTGAAAAATTCATGCCTGGATCAACGTCTTTCTCAGTAGGTCCAACTTGCCAATCTAGAGATTGTAAGAGCGCTTGACGCTGCTCAAGCGAAGTACTGCTGTCACCTTCAAGTCCTGCATCACTTTTAAGCGCTGTAGAAATTAATGAAGGTAAAGCACGTGTACCATCATCGCGCCCCATCCAATCATCATCACCACCACTGTAAAAATAACCGGTGTCACTGTTAGAGGTGTTATATGAAGTACCTAACTGTATTTTAAACAAAAAATCAGAAGGAATAGATTTGGTGCGTATATTTACATTACCACCACCAAAGTGCGCTGGCATATCAGGAGAAAACGATTTCTGCACACTTAAGCTTTCAATAATATCCGATGGAAATAAATCCAGTGGAACAACTGATCGAGTGGGATCTGGGCTTGGAACATACATGCTATTAAGTTGGGTACTTGAATAACGCTCACCCAAACCACGAACATAAATATATTTACCATCGACTAAGGTTAAACCAGTCACACGACGAAGCGCTGAAGCTGCATCGCCATCACCTGTGCGTGATATTTGATCAGCACCCATAATATCAGCAACAAATGCCTGATTTTGACGCTCTTGTAGTACTGCGCCTGCACTACCTTTTAGTCGCTGGCCAACAGCAACTACTTCTTCTATTTCTTGCTCTTCGGCTTCGGCTGCTATAGCTGTGTTTACTGATAGCCCCATAATTGCAGCCATAACTGCGCAATTTAGTTTACAAAGAACAAGAGAAGAGGGTTTAAAAGATTTCATTTTTATACTCCGAAACAAAACAAGACATTAGCCGGACTTTCGTCCGGCTTTTAGTAGAGAGGATTAAAGACCTACCTTAACCCAACCTGCTGTCCAGTCTGTTTGTGCATCCATTGCACCAATGTAATCTACTGAATCAAAGTAACTATCTAGGCTTGAAGAATCAAAACCATTACCTAGCAGTAATGACTCAGCCGAAGGCATATATCCGTTATCTGCTAAACCAAGGTCTGTGGCTGCTTGCACAGAGTTACCTGTTTGGCCTAAGAACCAAGACTCAACATTACCAGTACCAATTGCTTGCGTACCAAAGTTATTTGCCGTTTCACATGCAACAACTGAGTGAGTAACAGTTAATGTGCCATCCTCTGCGCGAGGAGCTGAATCTGAACCTACACGTAAACAATTTGAATAATCTGCCCCGCCTGTCACAACCACGTTCTTAAGCATACCCGCAGTGCCTGCACGTAGACGTATACCGTTAACCCCAACATTACCAATAATAGTAACATTAGAAATTGTAGGCATTGTGAGTGGAGTTGCACTTGAATCAAACTCAGAGTTATCCGCCTCAATTGCATTATCACCTGTTGATTCGGCTTGCTTGATAAGTACGTATTGCGCTTTACCCGTCCAACCAAATGACCAATCTAGTGAGTCATCACCAATATTAGTTAAAACAAGGTGACTGATGTTTGCAGTACCACCGAAAAATTCAACACCATCGTCCAGGTTTTCATGAACGTGAATGTAATCAAGCTCTGTTTGACTACCAACACCAGCAAGCGTAATGCCGTTTAACTCATCTCCGTTACCTAGCGTTTTACCTGCTTGTTTAACTGCCACGTATTTTAAAGTACCTGAGTTATCCTCTGGGTCATTACCACCAAATTGGCCAGCATCACCTTCAGCAGACACACCACAGTTTGCAAGCTCATCAGCGGTAGCTTCGCCTTCTTGATCGCCACACGAGTTAGCCGGTGCATTACCTAAAAGCACTAAACCGCCCCATTGACCAATAGTCGTTTCGCCACCAGTAACATCTTCAATAGACGTCATAGTAATTGGCTGAGTTGCACTGCCCACGGCCTCTATTTTTGAACCACGACGAACAACTAAAAAGTCATCACCCGACTCGCCAATAAGCGTAGTACCAAATTGAATATATAAAGTCGTTTCATCAGCGCGGTCATTACCTACGGCTGTACGGCCTTTTAGAATCCAATGTGCATCGTTAGTTAATGTTACGTCTGAAGTGAATACAACATCAGAAGTTAACTGATAAACTGGCTTGTCTGTGATTTCAGGAAAGCTCGCTGATACATCAGTAGCAAAACCCTGCTCTAAGGCGTTTTGAATATCATCAGGAAAACTTGGTGTTATAGCGACTGTCCACCCATCCATCCAGTTATTATCGCCATCAAACGCACCAATATAATCTGTTTTAGTAAAGAACGAATCAAGGTCTGACGAATCAACACCCGAACCTAATAATGGTGAGCTAGATTTAGGTGTAAAGCCATCGGTTGCTAAACTAAGGCCTGCAGCTGTCAGCGTTTGGTTACCTGTTTGGCCTTCAAACCAAGATTGAACATTACCACCACCAATTGCTTCACTACCAAAGTTATTATCTTCACTACATGCCACTACTGAGTTTTCAATAGAAAGCTCACCAGATTCTGCATTTGCTACAGAGTCAGAACCCACACGTAAACAGTTTGAGTAACCTTCAGGTCCTGTAATTACTACATTACGTAGAACGCCCGCTGTACCTGCACGTAAACGAACACCGTTAGTACCATCAGCACCTACAATTGTTACGTTAGAAATTAGTGGCTTTGTTAAAGGTGTAGCATTTGAATCAAATTCTGAGTTATCCGCTTCAATAGCGTTATCACCACCAACAGCACTTTGTTGAATATAAATATTTTGCGCACGACCTGTCCAACCAAACGACCAATCAAATGCATCATCACCAATGTCAGTAAGTACTATGTTACGAACATTTACAGTACCACCAAAAAACTCAACGCCATCATCAAGATTTTGATGAACTTGGATATATTCTACTTTTGTTGCAGAGCCTACACCCGCAAACGAAATACCATTAAGCTCATCGCCGTTACCAAGAGTTTTACCTGCGTGCTTTACGACAATATAACGAAGAACACCTGAGTTATCATCGCTAATATCGCCACCAAATTGCCCTGCATCACCTTCTGCAGATACACCACAGTTAGCAAGTTCTTCAGCCGTCGTTTCGCCAGTTTGATCGCCACACGAGTTAGCAGGAGCATTACCTAAAAGTACTAAACCGCCCCATTGACCAATTGTTGTTTCAGCGCCTGTTACATCTTCAATAGATGTCATTGTAATAGGTGCAGTTGCATTACCATTTGCGTTAATTTGCGAACCACGACGAACAACTAAAAAGTCATCACCTGATTCACCAATTAATGTCGTGCCGGCTTGAACATAAAGTGTTGTAGCGTCTGCACGGTCATTACCTACTGCTGTACGGCCATTTAAAATCCAATGTGCGTCATTTGTAAGTGTTACATCCGCTGTAAACGTTGTATCTTCAGCTAAGCGATATACTGGCTTATCTGTAATTTTCGGAAATTCGCTAGATACGTCTGAGGCTAAACCTTGTGATAGCGCATTATCAATATCAGTAGGGAAGCCACCATTAATACCAACAGTCCAACCTTCCATCCAATTAGTTGAGCCATCAAATGCACCAACTTGCGTATTTGCAATAAGCGGCGAGCCAGCAAGAGGTGTATAACCGTTGTCATCTAGCATTAAATCAGCTGGGGTAAGTGTTTGGTTAGCGTCTTGGCCTTCAAACCAAGATTGTACATCGCCACCGTTAATAACTTCGCTGCCAAAGTTATTCGCTGCAGTTTGACAAGCAACTATAGAGTTTGTAATCGTAAGTGTGCCATCCTCTGCACGAGGTACTGAATCCGAGCCTACACGTAAGCAGTTTTCATAAGTAGCTGGGCCCGTTACAAATACATTTTTAAGAACCCCAGCAGTACCCGCACGTAAACGAATGCCGTTATTGCCCTCAGCACCCACAATTGTAACGTTTGAAATAGTAGGTAGTGTTAATGGTGTTGCACTTGAATCAAATTCAGAGTTATCAGCTTCGATAGCGTTATCGCCTACGTTAGCCGCTTGCTGAATATAAACGTTTGTGGCTGAGCCCGTCCAACCAAAAGACCAATCTAGCGAATCGTCACCAATATTTGTAAGTACAACATTGCTTACATTAACTGTGCCACCAAAGAACTCTATACCATCATCAAGATTTTCATGTACTTGAATATAATCAACCGTAGTTGCAGAGCCAACACCGGCAAACGTAATACCATTTAACTCATCACCATTACCTAACGTTTTACCGGCTTGCTTAACAAGTACATACTTTAAAGTACCTGAATTATCATCACTGATATCGCCACCAAACTGACCTGCATCACCTTCAGCCGACACACCACAATTAGCAAGTTCATCAGCTGTTGCTTCACCTTCTTGGTCGCCGCAAGAATTTGCTGGCGCGTTACCTAATAATACTAAACCGCCCCACTGACCAATCGTTGTTTCTTGAGCTGTAACATCTTGAATTGAGGTCATTGTAATGGGCTGACTTACAGTCCCTACCGATTCAATTTGTGAACCGCGACGAACAACTAGGAAGTCATCTCCTGTTTCGCCAATAATCGTTGTACCTTGCTGAATATAAAGCTTGGCGTTATCTGCGCGATCATTACCAACCGCAGTACGGCCATTTAAGATCCAGTGTGCGTCGTTTGTTAACGATACATCAGTAGTGAACACGGTATCTGCAGCTAAGCGATATACGGGCTTATCTGTAATAGATGTAAACTCACTAGAAACATCAGTTGCTAAACCTTGAGTTAGTGCATTATCAATATCAGTAGGAAAGCCAGTGGTAGCATTTTGTGAATCATCACGTGATGACGTTTCACCACTTGTATCGTCACCGCCTTCAATAACGTTAGTTACTGTATCACCTTCATTAATAGTTGTGTCGCCTTCAGATACTACTAAGTCTCCACCACAACCAGCTAAAGATACTGCAGTTGCAATCAAACTTACTTTGAATAAGTCAGATAATTTCATTGTTCACTCCGTTAAAGTATTTAATTATTTTTTAGGTGCTCAAATAAACTCAAGTCACCATAAAACACTTAAATAATGCTTTAAGGTCACTTGAGTTTAGCTGCGGTTACAATACGGGAGACTTATGACAAAGTAGTTACAGTTTAATAACCATAAGATGACAAAAATAACTTATTTAAAATCAAACAATTGGATGCTTTTAGAGACGATAAAAACCGCCCTGAGGCGGTTTTAGTATTGCGATTATGAACTGGTTTTACACGCGTTACTTGTTAATTAGTAAAGCGCTTTAAAATTTACAGTAAAGCTGTTCTAAGTGTTTCTGCATGCACTTTTTCGCGCTTTACATATTTGATCCACTGCTGTGCTAAACGCTGAGATTTTTTATGTTTTTCTGCCTGCTCAAACGCTAAAATTGATGCATCAAAATTTTGCATGTTGTACTGCGCCATACCCAGTGCTACAAATGCATTTGATTCAAAATCAAGGCCACCTTTATCAAGTGCTTTACGCGCTGCATCGGCGGCTTCTTCATATTGCTCTGTGTTAACAAATACTTCGGCTAAACGTTGATCGTATTTACCGTGCTCAGATAAATCAGCAGCTTTTGCAAAGTAGGTAATAGATTTTTCATCTTCTTTAGCTTGGATCATCGCCTCGGCAACAAAAGCGTAGTTTTTTGCTGTTTTTTCAGCAATATCTTTATCAATGGCATCGCTCATCACTTTTGCAGCTTTAAACGCTAAACCATTGTATAAATACACTTGCGCTAATTGGCGTAAATCAGATTTAGAGGTTAAAAATCCTTGCTGGTAAGCGGCTTCAATTACCGCCAACTGTTGTTTTTCCCTACCTGTTTCACCATACATACCCGATAACTGCACCCAATACTCAGGCTTATTATAAAGCTTTACCATGCGCTCAAGCACTTCAACAACTTTGTCAGTTTGATTAAGCGAGTAATACATTGCACGCTGTAGTACTAACCAGTTTTCCTTAGGGATTTTGCCTTCGCTGTCGCTTAAAGCAATCACTTGAGATATGTACTCAAGCCCTTTTTTATAATCTTTTAACTGATAGTATGTTTGAGCCCTTAACAAGTAGTAGCCTTCTGTTTTAGGCTGAGTGTTAATACTGTCCCAATCATCTAAAAAAGAGATAACTTTAGTGTAATCACTATTAGCCATAGCCAGTTGAGCCAAGCTAAATGTAGTGCTTAAACGAAGTGACTCAGGAATAGCTTCCTCAGCTACCACTTTTTCAAACGAGGCAATCGCTTTTGGTAAGTCGTTTTCGTTGTAATAAATAAACCCGTAAAAGTTATGCATCATTGCCACTTCGTACGAGTTCATGCTTGCAGCTCGCTCTTGAATGCTATCAAGCGCTTCAAGTCCACCTTTAACATCACCATCGTCAGCAAGTTTTTGCGCACGAGCAAGCTGGCTATAAACCTTTTCACGCAGTGCTGGTACACGTTTCGTTTTTTGTTCTTGCTCTGCATATGCCGTAGCTACATGTAGCCCTGGAATTAGGCTTAGAGCACTTGGTGCAACAATACTTGTACTGATCGCAGCGGTACAAAATAGTGTTAACTTTAAAAGTTTAGCTGTAGGTAGTAATTTCATAATCGCCTCGCATTTCTGTCCGTTTACTCGTGGTTAATTACTAAATTAACCGCTAATTTGGAAAGATATTTTGTTCTGAACACCCGCAACTTCAACGGCTTCACCGTTTACTACGCGCGGTTTATATTTAAATTTAAGGGCTGCATCCATCGCAGCTCTATCAAAAAGTGACTCAGGCTCTGCTTTTACTACTTGTGGGTCGCGTACAGTGCCTTGTTTAGTTACTGTAAACTCAACAATAACGTAGCCTTCTATGCCACGTGATAACGCACGGCGCGGATAAACAGGGGCCACCTTTACAATCGGTAAGTATTCACCATCACTTGTTTCAAGTGCTAACCCGCCGGCTAAATTTACATCCGCATCTACATTGGCACCAAAGTCAAAGTTGTTAGCATTTGCTGTAGCATCACTATTTTGCATTTGCGGTGATTCCATTGGTGGTGGCGGCTCTTTTGGTGTTGGTGGCTTTTGTGGCTTGCGCTCTTTTTTTTGTACGGTTTCTTCTTTTTTCAAGCGAACAAAATCAAGTACGTTACCCTTTACCGGATCCGTCATAGCGCCTTCACCGCCAGTGATCAGTGCCTGCATGCCTAAAAACAACATAAAGGTCACTACACCGGCTATCACTAATGCAACTAAATATCGCAACATAACTAGCCCTTAAGACGCATCTTGTGCGGCAATTGATACATCAAATGCGCCCGCCGCGCGCGAGGCATCCATCACCTTAATTAACATTTCGGTTGTGGCTTTTTTATCCGCTTGAATAACAACGCTACCTTGTGGATTTTCTGCTTTTAAACGCTCGATATTGGCTTGTACTGCGCGTACATCAATTTGACGTTTATTAATCCAAATCTCGCCTGTATCAGAAATAGCCACTAAAATATTAGCACGCTCTTTTTTAACCGCTGTTGCGGCTTCTGGGCGGTTTACATCAATACCGGCTTCTTTAACAAAAGAGGCAGTTACAATAAAGAAAATAAGCATGATAAATACAACGTCTAGCATTGGGGTCATGTTTATTTCTTCAGCTTCGTCTTCTTGAAATAGGTTTCCTAACGGGGCTCTCATTTTTATTCTCCTAGGATGAGCGGCTCTATATAAGCCGCTTATCAAAATTTTGCTTAATGGTCTAAAACCATGCTGTCTTGTAGTAGTTCTACTTCGCGCTTAGCTTTTCGTTGTAAGTACGTTGAGGCAAATACCCCAGATAACGCACCTACCATGCCTGCCATTGTCGGGATAGTTGCTTTAGATACCCCTGATGCCATTGAGCGCGCACTACCTGTGCCGGTAATTGCCATTACATCAAACACTTCTATCATGCCCGTCACCGTGCCTAACAAACCAAGTAGCGGGCACAAAGCAACCATCACGTTAATTAAAGAAAGATTGGTGTTTAAGCGCATACCAGCTCGCGATATCATCGCTTCGCGTATTTGCTCTGCATTCCAGCTATCACGTTCTGCACGGTTAATCCAATTGGCTTTAAGAGCGTGTTTATAGCTTCTAAAACCATTAAAAAAGTAAATAAATCGCTCGAGTATCAATAACCACATCGCGAAGATTAACACCCCGATGACCAAGAGAACTTGGCCACCAGTGTCGAGAAAATCACGGATAGCATTGATTGAATCAATCAATAGCACCATGGTTTATGCTCCTTTCTCGCTTCGCTCTGCAATAATACCGGCGCTCTGCTCTTGGATAGTTAACAAGATATTTTTAGCGCGCGTATTAAGTAAGGTGTATAAAAATACCGTTGGTATGGCGACCACTAAGCCCAATACCGTTGTTACTAGCGCTTGAGAAATACCACCCGCCATAAGCTTAGGATCCCCAGTACCAAATAAGGTGATTGCTTGGAATGTATTGATCATGCCGGTTACCGTACCTAATAAACCTAGTAGCGGCGCAACAACAGAGATGATTTTGATAAGTGTTAAATTACGCGTCACTTTTGGCATTTCACGTAAAATAGCTTCACTTAGTTTAAGCTCCAGTGTGTCGTGTGAAACACTTGGAAATTGATCTTTTACTTTCATTACGCGTCCAAGCGGATTGTCATCACGTGCAACTGTATCTTTAAGCTGACGACGAATTTTACCGCCCATAATCAATAGTGAGAAAAAACGCTCAAGTGATATAAGAAGTGCAATAACACCTACGCCTAAAATCACATAACCCACTGTGCCACCTTGATGAACACGTTCTTGTGTATCAGGTGCTTGTACTAATAAACCAAGAATAGAGCCGCCTGTTGGGTCAAGTGCAAATTGCACCACGCCACTTTTAGTGCTTTGTAGCTCTTCTGCTGTTGCAATAAAGCGCGATACAGGTTGGCGAGTTAATTCACTCAAAGAATTAGTCGAGGAATTAAACTCTAAATACTTACCGTTTGATATAAGGTTGAATGCGCCCACTCGCACAACTTCTTGCTGTGCTTTAGTACCGCCTTCAACAATAACACTTGCGTTAAAACGACTTACTTTACCTTGCTCGGTCATTTCGCGTTGTAATTCAAACCATACTTTTTCAATATCTTCTATTGAAGCAAGTTTTGAAGTTGAGCCCATCTTTTGAGCAAGGTCATCCATAAACGTACTGCGCCCAGCAATCTGAGCTGATACTATTGATGTCGCAAATTTATTACTAGAATCCCCTGCAACTTGTTGAAGAACGCCAAACAACTCTTTAAGCGAACCCATGCGTTTAGAAAGCGTGTCTGTTAAGTTAGCAAGTTTTACTTCGTTTTCTTCAAATTGCGTTTCTAGACGCTCAGATTCCACCAGCATTTGATTGCGCTTTGCTTGGGTATTTTTAAGTGTTTGTACTTGCTCGTTTTGGCGAGCAGCAAACTCTTGTTCACGTTGTTTATTTTGCTCGCTTTGAGCTGATTTACCATTTTCGAGCGTTTTAAGTAATGAATCTAAGTTCATTGGCTCTGCCGCTATACTTGCACCAGTAATGCTTAGGCTTGCAGCAAAAAGAGCTATTTTTGTCATTTGAGTAAACAATTTCATTTTCAACCTCTTATTCTGCTGCATGTACTGGCAGAGTTAACATATCTGGGGCAAGTTGTTTACGCGCAATGCGTAAACCTTTATTAATTTGGCTTATTGTAGAGTCTGGTAATGCTTCAAATGATTTTGTCTCTGCATTCCAGCTACCTGCTTTTTTGCCATCGCGTGTTAGGTAAATAAGCTCTAAACGGCCAATGCGTAAAAAATCAACTTCACGCTCTTTGTCATCCACATTTAAAAGTGCGGTATAAGCTTCAATAGTGCGCCCGTAGTCAACTTCTACTTGATACGCTTCAAGTACACGGCGGAATTTTTCACTTGAGTTAATATCAGCACGATTCATCATTTCTTTTAAAGACGTAACGCGCTTAGTGCGCTCATCAGCTAAAAATGGAATATCTAAAGATACAAACTGCTCAAGACCTTCAATCATTCTAAGCATTAGCGGAGTAATTTGACGTTCAATAATAGAAACCTGATCCATTGACAGGTTTAAAGATTCCATCTCTTCTATTTGATTATTTAATTGTTTAGTTAGCTGGGCGTTGTATACAGCTAAACCATCAATCTCTTTATTGAGGGTTTTAAATTGCTGTAAACGTCCTTGCATTGAATCTGCAATCTTGTCTATTTTTGTTTGTGATTGCGCAGCTGATTTATTAATTTCACTGCTTTTATCAATAACCTTATCTAAATCGTTTGCGTGTACTGCTGCACTTGCGGCCACAATACCAGCTAAGATTAATGGTTTAACGCCTTTCATCGCATACACCTTTACTCGTTAGTTAGCGGATTTGCTAGTTTGTTTTTTTAGGTCATAAACTTTGTTATATAAATAATTTATGACTTAATAATTCAATGAGCAGGAGTTTATAGATGAAACATGACAAGGATGTTGCGCAAAAAAGTCGCTTTTATGACAATGGTAACAATTAAGACTTACAAGGAGGTTTTAACGCGAATAAGGGTACTTGCTGGCCAAATACCCCCTATTAAGAAGATGCAAGAAGGTGGTTAATCCAAAATTGAATTAATTTGATTAAGGGAATAGTGCCAATCGGTATAATTAATTTCTATAGGGTAAGCTTTATTATCTTTAATAAGCACTAGTGAGGGAAAACCTTGAATTGGTAAAGTGCGAACAAAGGATAACTCAGCTTTAAATTCATCATTAAGCTCGCTTGACGCTAGCTGCGCCGAAAACTCATCTTTATTTAAGCCAATTTTTTCAGCCAAACTAATTAATGTACTTTCATCAGACGGGTTTTGTGCGTTTAGGTAATAAGCGTGTTGGATAGCAGCCACCATTTGAGCTTCTTTACCCGCTTTACGCGCTATAAGTGCAGCTCTGCATGCGGGATACGTTGAACGCCTTGGCTGGCAATTGCGCCAAAAGTTATAATTAAATTGCGTACCTAGCTGAGCTGAAATTTTATGCCAAGTGCCCTCAAGCATCTCTTTCATATTTTGTGGCATTGGGTCTTGGCTATCGGGAGCAAGACCACCTACTTTATATTCTATTGCCACTTTACCAGCAAGCTCTGATTTTAGCTTAAGCCAGGTTGGTGAGTAACCCCAACACCAACTACACATTGGGTCATGAACATATATTAACTTACTTTGAGACATATTAATCCTTCAACTAGTTTGAGACGACACTATTACGACCAGCAGCCTTTGCACTATAAAGAGCTTCATCAGCTTGCTTTAATGAATCATCATAATCAGTTACTTTATTTACTTGGGAAATACCAATGCTACAGGTGATTGAAATACGCTGCTTGTCATCAGTAAATATAACATGCCCTGCCACGGCTTCTCGAAATTTGTTCGCAATTACAGAGGCTGCAGAGGCTGTGAGCTGCGGTAAAATAACAACAAATTCCTCACCGCCATAACGGGCCTTTAACGCAGTTGCCAAAAATTGAGACTCAAGAAGTTTGGTAAATTCTATCAATACCGTATCACCAAAATCGTGGCCATGCGTATCGTTTAAAGATTTAAAATTATCTAAATCAATTAACAAAATTGAAAAAGGTAAGTACTGCTCTGGGCGTGTTTGAGCAAGCTTTAAAAAATGAGAGGTAATAAAACGCCTATTTGCTATGCCAGTAAGGGGGTCAGTATAAGCATCTTGTTTTTGCTCTAGCGTAATATCGGCAATAGCCATGTGTCTTTTATGCCTAAAATACTCACCAATAAATGAGAATAAAAACACCATAGAAAAGGACGCTATAAAACGTGTTTTTTCTACGTTGCCATAGCTAACTTGACCAAAGTCAGGGCCGTATAAAATAACAATACAAGAAAACAGTAAGGTACAGCCTAACCAAGCACCTAATCTTACCCCTAAAGATGCAAACGTTACGACAGGATAAAACATTAGCCAATATAGCGCGGTATTATCTTTACCGCCGGTATAAACAAGTGCAACAAACATCATGCACACAATGCTCATACTTATTAATGCCACAACTTGCAGGTTACCCGTTTTTATAAAATAGATAGAACAGCTTATATTTGTAATGTTAACGATTATTAATGAAGCGGTCAGTAGTGGCGAATAAAGCTTATAATTAAAAAACACTAATACTGCGATCACCACAATTGAAATCCCAATCATGGTAAATAAAGAAAACGCTTTGCGTTGCATGTCTGAGCTATAAACACTGTCGATATTTATTAGACTGAGCCAATTTGGTTTATTCACATTTTTTTTAGTCATTAATTTTATACTTTAAACTTTTGAACCATATTTTCTAAAGCACTAAACTGTTGTTTTAGTTTGGTACATTCGTCAAGCGTGTCATTTAAGTTGGCCTTGCCTTGTATACAAAGCGAATTAATTGTTTGAATATCTGTATCTAATAACTTAACAACTTGGTTTTGTTCGTCTGTTGCAGTGGCCACAGAGTGATTTGCATCGTTAATTTGTTGAATCGCTTGTATAACATGGCTCATTAAATTGCCAACAGCATCGGCTTGTTGCACGCTTTTTTCACTGCCTTCAAGGCTTGTTTTCATAAGCTCTACAGCAAGGTTTGAGCCTTTTTGCAACTGACTAACCGTGTCTTCAATCTCTTGCGTTGACTGTTGAGTGCGGTGCGCTAATTGGCGAACTTCATCTGCTACAACGGCAAAACCGCGTCCCGCCTCTCCTGCTCTAGCGGCCTCAATTGCGGCATTAAGTGCCAATAAATTAGTCTGCTCGCTTACACCTTTAATAACTTCAAGCACTTGGCCAATACTGGCTGTATGCGTATTTAAACTGTTTATAGTTTGCTGAGCTTTTTCCATATTACCCGAGAGCTGGTGGATAGTTGTAACACTGTGACTTAATGCTTCTTGGTTTTGTGTTGAAAGTTCATCTGCATTTTTAGCAAGCTGCGATGCACTCTCTGCATTACTTGAGATATCCATTGATGTAGCTGAAAACTGGTTGATAGCCGCTGCAACACTATCGGTTCGTTTACTTTGATCATCATACATAGACAGCGAAGAATGTGTTTGTGATACCAAGCTCTCAATAGCTGTATCTAATTGCTTTGTAGACTCTTTTACTTGTTCTATTGAATGCTGAATTTTTTCGATGAAAATATTAAATGAATAGCTTAAATCGCCAAATTCATCGTCGTTTTCAACGGTTAAACGCCTTGTTAAATCGCCCTCACCTTGTGCTATATCTTTAATAGCATCGTTTAAACGATTCATTGGCTGCATTAAATAGCGTAATAAAAGCTGCATCATAATTATAATAGTGATAATTCCTATCACCATAAAAACAGCTGCGGTTTGGCCAAAATTAGAGACACTGGCATACGCTTTATCTTTGTCTATAACAACACCTAGGTACCAATCTACGTTTTTAATACCACTAATTTTTGTAAACGAAATAAGCTTAGACTCTCCGTTTATCTCGTACTGGGTAAACTCACTTTGTAAAGGCGTATTGGTGCCAAAGATGTCTGATGTATTTTTTAAGTTTAACTGAGCATTTGGATGGCTTAACACTTGGCCTTTGTTATCGAGTAAAAAACCATAACCGAGTCCTAAAAAGTCAATATCGTTGATAATTTTTGTCACGGTCTGCATATCAATATCGGCACCTGCAACGCCGCTAAACTGACCATTTTGGAGTATGGGTACTACCGCTGAAATTGTAAGCTCGTTAGTGGTTACATCAATATAAGGAGTTGTAAAAGCGGTATTTGATTTGTTTTCAACTAATTTATACCAAGGACGAGAAGTCGCATCAAAATCTGCAGGTAATACAACCGTTTGATCGTTTAATATAAACGTGCCGCTGGATTTACCTATATACGTATTTTTAAAGCTTCCAGCAAGCTCTGCTGTATTTAGTTGTGAAAGGGTGAGTGCTTTAGAATCATTAGCTTTATGGGTTTTAGCAATTGATATAACAATCGCCAACTTTGCATTTAACCAACTCGCTATATTTTGTGAAACAGATTCGGAATTTTGTTGCAATACCAAGCTTAACTGCTGCTCGGTTTGCTTGCGCATCGCAATGTAGTTATTAAAAGTAAATAACCCTAGCACCAAAACCAAAATTAAGGAGGCTGCAATAGTCACTTTGGAAGTAAATTTCAACGAGTTAAGCATATACACCCTTTTTATTATTTATCGTTATTAGCCTTACTGTTTTAGCAAAAATTTAGCTAAATGTCCTAGTAAAAGAGACTTACAGTTAGGTTATTGATGAAAAATAAGAATAAAGGATTGTAAAACAAAAGGCTTTCGTGGGTAACTGGCTAATATTAAATAATTAATGACTAGATTTATTTTTTATGGAACGTTCCCATTAAATATAGCTTTATAAGTGACTGAATACGTATTCAGTCACTCTTGTATAGTCTGTTATTTCCACTTATTTGCTAAGCGAACAACATTTAAACCATACCATGCAATAAATACATAACATAACATTGGAACAAAAAAGCTTTGCTGTATATTTACTGTATCAGCTATAAACCCTTGCAGTAATGGTACAAGTGCACCACCAACAATTGCTAAACATAACCAGCCAGAACCTTTGCTCGTCAATGATCCTAGTCGCTCGATTGCAACTGAAAATATAGTCGGGAACATAATTGAGTTAAATAAACCAATTACCAATACTGAGTATAAAGCGACGTCACCTTGAGTAAAAATAGTGATCAATAATAGCGCAATAATACTAAATGCATTAAACGCTATAGCTTTAGAAGGTGCTATCTTTTGTAATAATACAGAGCCTATAAAACGCCCTACCATTGCCCCGCCCCAGTAATAACTAATAAGTGCGGCCGCAGTATGCTCTTCAAGCCCTGCTATGTGCGCCTCACCAAAGTAGTTAACTAAAAAGCTACCAATGGCAACTTCCCCGCCTACGTAGCAAAATATAGCAAGTACACCCATAGTTAGGTGCGGTGCTTGCATTAACGAACGAGATTCAATTGCTGTATTATTTTCCTCTTTGTGGGCTTCAATTTCTGGAAGCTTTATAAAGGCAAATACAATAGCGATAAGCAATAAAGCGCCAGCAAGCATTAAATAAGGCACTTTTACAGATTCAGCAGTTGCTGCCGATGCGGCTAAACTACCTGCCGTACCGAAAAATAATAAACCACCAACATAAGGCCCAACGGTAGTACCAAGCGCATTAAGTGCTTGTGCTAAATTTAGACGAGAAGAAGCTGTTTTTTCACTGCCAAGAGCTGCAACATAAGGGTTAGCAGAAACCTGAAGTACAGTTACACCAGCAGCAAGTACAAATAAAGCGCCTAAAAATAGCCAATATTCATGTACTACAACAGCAGGGTAAAACAACATACACCCCATTGAAGCCACAATTAAACCAGTTAAAATTCCTTTTTTGTAACCAAATTGCTTAACTAAAAGCCCCGCAGGAATAGAAACAATAAAGTAAGCCCCAAAAAAGCAAAACTGTACTAGCATCGCTTCAAAAAAGCTCAAATCAAATACGCCTTTTAAGCGTGGTATTAGTACATCGTTTAAAACAGTAATAAAACCCCATAAAAAAAATAGGGTCGTCATTGCAGTCAGTGGAAACAGATAATTTTTATTTGGCTGTTCGTTGACCGCGAATGATTGGTTTGTATTTATTTCACTCACGTCGTTTTCACTCCATTAACAAGTTGAAAACGATTTTACATGTTTAAATATAAATTAGTCAGCGCACTTATGGAACGTTCCAGTGGCGTTATTCACATTGCGTGTTGGTCGCTCTAACAATTCGGTCTATTTCGCCACTGTTATTAAACTGATAAAGCCCTTCGTTTATATCCTCTAATACTAAAAGCCAATTATGTGCACGCTTACTAATGGCAAAATATAACGAGTTATATTGCAAAGGAATGCTTTCTTGCTCAATGGAAGAAAGCAAAGTCTGTTTTTCAGGTTTAGTTAAAGAGGAGTAAGCCACAGATGATTTCAAAGCTTGAGGATCGCCTATAACCAAATCAACACGTTTAGCAGTCAGTAGCTTAACAAGCTGTAAGTCATCAACAGAGGCGATAACTTCAAACTCACCATTGTCCATCATGGCATCAAACTCTGGCGTATTTTGATACCCTCGAACAACACCAATCTTAAGCCCTTTGAGCGAGTTCAAGTTTCCTGTGAAATGGTCTGTATCGCCTTTCCTTTTTAAAAAAGCAATTTCGCCACCTTTAAACGAATTAGATAAGCCGAGTAATTCTCGACGTGTTTTACCATCAACATAATCGGAGGGGGCTGTATCTTCTATAAAGTATTCAGGCATTAGTATGTCAGCCCTGCCTAGTTCTACATTTCGTACCGCTCTTGCCCAAGGCAAAAATTCAATATATACGCTGTAGCCCTTACTATTTAACAAGGCAATTGAAAATTGATAAACCCAGCCTTTATTACATACATTATTACCAATATAAGGAGGCCAATCGAGTGTGGCTAGATGAAGTGTTTGTTTGGAGTTTTTAGCTTCATAGAGCACCCCTGATTTATGGGAATGCCCAGTTAAAGTGTGTTGAGTACCATTTTGAAAATACTCAACCGATGTTTCAGCAAAACTATTACTAGTTGTTAGCAATAATATAAAATAAAACCAGCGCATTTTAGTATCTATTTGTGATTAATAGTGTTTTTAAGTTTAGCTACTACTAACACTTTTGCACAAATAAACCTTAACTAATCAGCTTTTTTGCCACCTCATTTTATTGTTTGTATCACGAGAGCTAATAATAGTATCGTCACTACTCTCAACGCCGCCTAATTTAGCTAAGCGGTCATACAAAACTACATTACAGGTTGCCGCTAAATTCATACAGCCAATAGTTGGAATATATACCACTTCATCACACCACTTTAAGACGTCTTTTGATACAGAACCATCTTCGGGGCCAAATACATAAAATGCATTTTCAGGATGTTTAAACTCAGGTAAAGGTGTTGCACCTTCAATAAGCTCAATAACCACAACCGTTGCGCCTTGTGGCTTTATTGCTTCTAAATTATCTGTTTCGGTTAAAGGAATACGCTCCACTACATTTTTTGTATCTGTATGGAACTTTTTGGCGTTTAAGTAGCGATTGCCTGTAAAAAAAACTTGTTTAGCGTCATAACAGCCAGCTGCTCGCAATACACCGCCAACATTAGTCGGGCTTTTAGGATTGATTAAACCAATTACGGCTTGTTGTTTACTCATTAATCTACGTCCTTTGTTGGCCATTCTGCAATGTACAAATCAAAGTCGTCGAGCTTTACATCGCAATCTTTTACTGTTTTGTCTTTTACAGAAATACCTAGCTCATGCATCTTTGTTTTATCACCATTATTTAATAACGGATGCCAAGAAGCCAAACCACGACCTTCATGTAAACGACGGTAACTGCAGCTTTGTGGCATAAAAAAGATGTCTTTAAGGTTTTCTTTTGTGAGTTTTACACAAGAAGGAACAAGCGTTTGGCGGTTTTCATATTCGCTACAACCACAGGTGTTGTTATCGAGATACTGACATACAATATTAGTAAATATTAATTGCTCACCTTCGCGTAACTGATCGGTGGCGGTAAATTCGTCTTCATCTTCGCTATCAATAAACGTATTTAAACAACATTTTCCGCATCCATCACAAATGGCTTCCCATTCGTTTTGACTCATGTCGCTTAAGCTTTTTTTAAGCCAAAATTGTGTATTTGCTAATTGTTGATCAAACATAGTTTACTCGTGCCCCCTAAAGAGCGCGCATTCTACCGTATTGCTGTAAATGGCGCAAAGCCAATACCCTTTCAAAGTACTGGCTTTGCGCTACAAATTAGCTTTGAGATTTAACCCAACGCTTAATTTTTTCCTCTAGGATTGGCATTGGTAATGCGCCATCAATTAATATTTGCGTGTGAAACGCTTTAATATCAAATTTATCACCGAGTTCTTTTTTAGAAAAATCACGTAATTCTTGAATTTTAAATTGCCCTAACTTGTAAGAAAGCGCTTGTCCTGGCCATGCAATATATCGCTCTACTTCAGCAATTACATCACTTTTAGCCATAGATGAATTTGCAAGCATGTAATCTATACCTTGTTGACGCGTCCACCCTTTTGCATGAAAACCAGTATCAAGCACTAAACGCATTGCGCGTAATTGCTCATCCGATAAACGTCCATACCACATATAAGGGTCGGTAAATAAGCCTAGCTCTTTGCCTAAGCTTTCTGCGTAAAGCGCCCAACCTTCTGCGAACACGGTATAGCCACCAAATTTACGAAAATCAGGTAAGCCCTCTATTTCTTGCTGAAGTGCTATTTGAAAGTGATGACCTGGGGCTGCTTCGTGAATCGATAAAGTTTCGAGTAAAAATTTAGGCTGCGCTTTTAAGTTATAAGCATTGATATAAAAAATACCAGGGCGAGAGCCATCAGGCGCCGGAGATGCATAGGATGCACCTGCTGCCGACTGCGCTCTGTAGGCTTCAACTGCTTTTACAACGTAAGGTGCTTTGGGTGCTATGTTAAAAAGTAGAGGTAAACGCGCATCTATTTTTTTCTTAACGTTTTCATATGCCGCAATTAACTCCTCGGGCGTGTCGTAGTAAAATTCATCTGAATCGCGTAAATGATCAAAAAATTCAGATAGCTCACCTTTAAAGCCTACGGTTTCTTTTACTTTTTTCATTTCGCTTAAAATGCGCGACACTTCACTTAAACCAATGTCATGAATTTCGTCTGCAGATAAGCTAAGCGTCGTGTTTTTCTTAATTTGGTATTCGTACCATGCTTTACCGTTTGGTAAGTCACTGTAACCTACGCTTTCTCGACTATTAGGAATATATTGATTAGCTAAAAAGTCACTCATACTTTTATAAGCCGGTACTAAGTGCTGCATAATCAATTGACGATACTGCGCTGTAATTTTTTGCTTTTGTTGTTCGCTAAACGATTCTGGTAATTTTTTAACTGGTCTCCAAAATAATGAGTCTTCGGCATTTTTAACTACATGAGCTGCAAATTGTGGCTGTAATTTTTCAGCAAGTGGTTTTGGTAACGTAATACCTAGTTTGATGCCTTGCGCCATTGAACGCTCTACACTTGCAAGCCACTTTACAAAACCTTCGCTACGCGAGATAAAAGCGGTGTAATCTTCAACGGTATTAAACGGCTGAGCACTTTGACCTGAACCAAAACCTGCAAAGGTGTTATGCGCACCCGCCATTTGATTTATTGGTAGTAAATAATCAGGGAACTGCATGCCTTCTAATTTAAGTGCAAGGTCACGCTCTAATATTTCAAAACTTAAAAGCGATTGCCCTGTTAACTGTGCTTTATCTATAAAGTTTAATCGCTGTTGATATTTTTTATAAAAAGCGGCTTTTTTTGCTCTATTTTCTTTTGAAATCACAGGCGTGAATTGATCGTTAAACTCATTACGACCATTGTACGTTGCGCTGATGGGGCTATATGTGAGCGATTCATCGTAATACTGTGCAACAAGTACATCGAGTTGTTGCTCTGCTGAAAGCTCTGAAACAATACCTGCTGATGCGTTAACTGTGTTTAACTGCGTACTGGTATTAGTCTGTGTACTAAGCTCAGTATTCATACAGCCACTTAAAGCAAACATAACGCCACTGGCAACTAATGCTAATTTAATTGATTTCATGATAATCCTTTTTAATATCGTTTTTTAATTATGCGCATTAAACCGTGCTTAATAAAGAAATTACGATAGATTGCATTCATCGTATTAAATTTGCACTTTTATCTGAACTTGTTACATTTCTATTAATTCAAATATGATTTAAAAGAAAAATAAAATGAAAAAACAACTACTCAGCACCTCTATTGCCTTACTTTGCTTAACCACTTTTAATAGCCATGCAGTTACATACCTATCGGCTAAAGCCATGGTTGATGTTAAAGATGGCAAGCTCATTAAATCACCCTTAATTACTATTGATGATGGCGTAATTACAAACATTGAACAAAATAAAAAACCAACGCTGACTAAAGATGATAAACACATTCAACTCCCTGATTTAACCCTTATGCCAGGTTTAATGGATATGCATGTGCATTTAACGAGTGACCCTACGGTGCCGCGCAGTGAGCGTTTAGGCCAGTCAGTTCCTAGAATGGCGATTAAAGCGGCTCATTTTGCTAAAAAAACCTTAGAAGCTGGATTTACAACAGTACGTAATGTTGGCGCAGAAGGTTACAGCGTCATAGCCGTGCGTGACGGCATAAATGCGGGTGACATAGTTGGCCCTCGTATTTGGGCTGCAGGCCCATCACTCGGCATTACTGGCGGGCACTGTGATAACAACCGCCTGCCTCCTGAGCTTAAATATACTTCAAGTGGCGTCGCAGACGGTCCATGGGCTGCGCGTATAAAAGTACGCGAAAATATTAAATACGGGGCAAATGCTATTAAGTTTTGCGCCACAGGTGGAGTATTTTCAAAAGGGACTAAAGTAGGTGCACAGCAGTATTCTTTTGAAGAAATGAAAGCCATTGTTGATGAAGCCCATATGCGAGATTTACCAGTAGCTGCTCACGCACACGGTACAAGCGGTATAAAAACAGCCATTAAAGCAGGTGTTGATAGCGTAGAGCATGCCAGCTTTTTAGATGACGAAGCGATAGCGCTTGCCAAAGAGCATGGAACTTGGCTTTCTATGGATATTTATAACACCGAATACACACTCACTTATGGCGAGCAAAACGGCGTAGACGAAGAAAACCTAAATAAAGAGCGCCAAGTTTCTAAAAGGCAACGTGATAGCTTTAGCCGTGCCGTAAAAGCGGGTGTTAAAATGGTGTTCGGTACCGATGCAGCAATTTACCCGCACGGAGATAATGCAAAACAGTTTAGCCGCATGGTTGAATTTGGCATGACAGAACTACAAGCCATTCAAGCATCAACTATTAATAGCGCTAAGTTATTAAAAATGGATACTCAGTTAGGACAAATTAAAACCGGATTTGCAGCTGATATAATTGCGGTAAAAGCAAATCCTCTTAAAAGTATTAAAACCTTAGAGGCAGTACCTTTTGTAATGAAAGCAGGTGTTGTTTATAAAAACCAGTTGTAAATACACGCTATTAAGGCTGAGTTTACTCAGCCTTAATAAAACTCTCACCTATATTGAATATGCCATAAAAGGGTCACCGCCCCCCTATTAGACTCGCTTTTGTCTATTAATTATCCGAACAGTTTTATTTAATCAAATAAAATGAACTTTCTATTCACTTTAAAAACAATAACCATTATCATTCGCGAAAATTCAATAACGCGAATAGTTATCACTCTATGAAAACGTTTAAGTACTCTCTTATTACTCTTGCTTGTTTAAATGCAAATGTGGCATTTGCCCAAAATACACAAGTTAATCCTGATATTGAACGCATCAGCGTATACGAAAAGCAAAACCGCGTGGTGATGAGCTCTGGTCTTGCTACTAAATCAGACATGTCTTTAATGGAAACTCCTGCACCGGTAGTAATTATTGACCGAGAACTGATTGAATCTCAAGGTGTAGATAGCTTACAAGATTTAGTTAGAAACGTAAGTGGCTTAACACAAGCAGGTAATAATTACGGTATTGGTGATAACTTAGTAATTCGTGGTTTAGATGCAAACTACACCTACGATGGTATGTATGGTGGTGCAGGCCTGGGGAATACATTTAACCCAACTCGTTCACTTACAAATGTTGAATCTGTTGAGGTTTTAAAAGGCCCAGCAACAGGTTTATATGGCATTGGTAGTGCAGGTGGCGTAATTAACCTAATTGAAAAAAAACCAGAGTTTGAAGAAAAACACAAAGTTGCGGCTGAGCTTGGCCAGTGGGATAGCTATTCATTATCGTTTGATAGCACTAACGCTATAACAGATGATTTAGCTTATCGTGTAATGGCTAAAACAGCGTCAAGTGACGGCTTTCGCGATTTAAAAGAAGATCGCGACGAAATTTATACCTCACTTAAATACGTGCTTAATGACAGACAAAACATCATGCTTTCTGCAGCCTATATAAAAGATGAAATAGCGGTTGATTCTATTGGTCATCCTATTCGTATTTACAGTGCAGAAACTGCAAACGGCTTAAGCGCGGGTGAAGTAACTGGTGCCGATTTAGTAAACGATCCGACAGTAAGCGGCGTACAGTTAAGTGATGCACAACGCGACCAACTTGCTAATTCATTATCTGCATCTGATGGCTTAACACCTTATAGCTTTGGCACAAATGGTATTATTTCACCAATGGCTGATGCTAACGAAGGTGAAGAGTTGCGTTTTAAATTAACGCATAACTATTACATTACTGACGATTTGTTTTTAAACCAGCAGCTACAGTACCGTAACTACACATCAAGTTTTGCGCGCCAAACAGGTGCATATAACTACGTCTATTCAACACGCGATGGAATAATTAATAACGACCCTCGTGCTCCATTAGTTGAAGACGGTGTACTTTACCCGTATGCAGCACGCCGCCAAGAATACCGCCAAGTAGAAGCAGATGAAAAATCATGGCAGTACTTCTTAGATTTACGTTATGACTTTATGTTAGGCGACGTAGATAACGAATTACTAGTTAACGCCAACTACGAAGATAGAGATATTCGTTTTAAACAATTCTCAATATGGGATCAAGATTACGTACTCACAAACAATGATGGTGATGTAACGTACCAAGGTTCTTTGCCGTATATTTACGATATAAGAGAACCAAATTGGCCAACCGGTAACTTTGAAGATTACGATCCGCTTAAAACAAGTGACTACAATAAAAAAGTACAAGCATGGGGCTTAGGCATTCAACATGTTGGTTACATAACTGAAGAACTTACAACGCGTATTGGTGTGGCATATAACCGAATTGAGCAAACTTATGAGCACTTTGGTGTTGATGAGCGCTACAGTTCTAGCCGTGCAGAGCCAACACCTGAAGCGAGTACATCAGATTCTGGCTTAACGTATAACCTTGGTGCAACGTATCAGCCATCTGAAGATTTATCTGTATTTGTAAATCATTCAAAAGGGCGTACAGCGTATAGTGTATTAGGCTCTGTGGCAGGAAACGAAGCTGACCGTGAAGATTCAGAGTCTATAAGTAACGACCTAGGCTTTAGATTTAAAGCATTTGATGACCAACTACTCGCATCTGTTGTTATATTTGAAAGCTCTCGTACTAATTTAGAATACGCAAACCCGCTTTATGACGCATTAACATCAGGCTCAGATGTACCTGAAAGCTATTATGATGGTAAAGAGCAAACAAAAGGTGTTGAGCTTGATTTAAATGCTTACTTGAACGATAAATGGAAAGTAAACGTAAACGGTATTTATCAAGATGCACGTGACAAAAGTAATCCTAATAGCAGCAGTTACGACACACGCCAAAAAGGTGTGCCTTACGTAACAGCAAGTACGTGGGTAACCTACTACGCAGATATGTTTAATTTACCTGAAGCTGTAAATATAAGTGGTGGTATTACGTTTGTAGATAACAGAAGTACTAATTCAAGTTCATTCTCGATTCCTGATGGTTATGTACCAAGTTATACGACTTACGATACAGCTGTATCGTATACAACTGATAAATGGCATATGCAGTTAAACTTAAATAACTTGTTCAACAAAAAGTATTACTCAAAAGCGATGTTTTTAGGTGGTATGCCAGGGGAAGAGCGTAATGCAAAACTAAGTTTTAGTTACACACTTTAACTAGCTAACCTGAACTCTGGATAATAAATCTATCTCAAGCAGCTATTTTCAGCGCTCAGGTTAGTTAAAGACTTAAAAAGCACGGTTTTCTAATTTAGAAGCCGTGCTTTTTTGTGTTTTATAAACGCTTAATCTAAATTAAATGGTAACCACTATGCGACCGTTAATTTCACCTTTGAGCATATCATCAAAAATTTCGTTAATGTCCTCTAAGCGTTTTTCTTCAATAATCGCTTTTACTTTACCTTGCGCTGCAAATTCCAAGCATTCTTGCAAATCTTTACGTGTACCAACAATAGAGCCAACTACTGAAATGCCATTAAGCACAGTATCAAAAATAGGAAGTGGCATATCCTCTGGAGGTAATCCCACTAATACGCATTTACCGCCACGGCGTACACTTTTATAGGCTTGTTCAAATCCAGCTTTAGACACTGCAGTACACACAACGCCATGCGCACCACCTACTTGTTCAAAAATAGCTTCGCTTGGAACCACCTCTTTAAAATCGAGGGTGATATCTGCGCCTAGCTCTTTAGCAAGCGCGAGTTTTTCTTTACCTGTATCAACAGCTATTACATTAAAACCCATTGCTTTAGCGTACTGTACTGCTAAATGACCAAGCCCGCCCACACCAACAATAGCAACCCACTGCCCTGGTTTAGCACCGGATACTTTTAATGCTTTATAGGTTGTAACACCTGCACAAAATAATGGAGCAGCCTCAGAAAAACCGAGTTCTTCTGGTATTTTTACAACGTAGTCACCATGCGCTAAACAATATTCTGCATAACTACCGTCAATAGAATAGCCAGTATTGTGCTGCGATAAACACAGTGTTTCTTTACCATCTAGGCAAAACTCACAGTGCCCACATGCACTATAGAGCCAAGGAATACCGACTCTATCGCCAACTTCTAAGTGCTTAATGTTGCTTCCGACTTTTTCGATAACACCGACACCTTCGTGCCCTGGTACTAATGGCATTTTTGGTTTTACTGGCCAATCCCCATGACAGGCATGTAAATCGGTATGGCAAACGCCACAGGCCGCTATTTTTACTAAAACATCATTTATTCCCACCTCAGGAATTGGTAAGTCTGTTATTTCTAATTTACCTTTGTATTGAGTATTAATTGCAGCTTTCATAGTCATTCCATCGTATGTGAAGAAAATTAAAGATAAGGATTTATTTATGTATTGTTGTGTACAACATATCCTAATATAGATGTATAAATATTAATCTAAATCATATTTTAGTCATTTAAATTAACTTATAAGCCTGCTAAGAACTTGCTATCCATAATGAGCGTGCTAGCATTTACTTTCTGAAATTACTGAAAGTTACTAAGCTATGAGTTTATCCGAAAAGAATTTTGCCTTTGTAATGCATTGTGGTGAGATGGGCAGCCGATGGGGATTCAATCGTACGATCGGACAAATGTGTGGTTTGCTGATTATTACTAAAAACCCAATGACAGCTAATGAGATTGCAGATGCGCTTAGTATTTCTCGCGGTAATGTAAGTATGGGCATTAAAGAGCTGCAATCGTGGCAGTTAATTAAAGTACAGCATATTCCTGGCGATCGTAAAGAGTACTACGCCCCTGCTGGCGATATTTGGGATATGGCAAATCGCGTATTTGAAGAACGTAAAAAACGTGAAATTGAGCCCACCTTAACACTACTACGCGATAACTTATTAGACGAAGCCAGTAACGATGATGAGCTTTATGCACAAAAACAAATGGGTGAGATTCACAACCTACTTGAAACCGTCACTAAATGGTCATCAGAACTACAGCGTTTAACGCCAGAGCAACTTAATAAGCTAATGAAGCTAGGTTCTGGAATTGGTAAAGTTATTGACCTAAAAGAAAAGATATTCAAAAAAGAATAAAGCCGCAATTGCGGCTTTATTTATAGGTATATTTTAAAAATTAGATTTTTGGATAACCAATTCTGTCCGACAAGTAACCTACACTAGTAGCAAAGTAATACGAGCGATTCCAATGCATAAACACTTTGTAGTTATCGTACGCTAAGTACATACGACCATTTATATCATCAGGCATAACCAGCGCAGCACGTACGTCTACATTAGGTAAATCAGAACCATCAGCTTTACGAACACCCAGTGCTTGCCAATCAGCTAATGAGCGCTCTGAGTCGTTCCAATATTCTAACCACTGCTTGCGAGTTTTTGTACCACGCACTAAAACGTATTTACTATCAAAGTTTTCAGGTAACTGAACTTGGCGACCCCACGTAAGAGAGTCATTCCAGCCTTCTTGCTTTAGGTAATTAGCAATTGAGGCAAAAGCATCTTCTTTTGTAGTCCAAATATCTTTACGACCATCGTTATTGTAATCAACCGCGTAAGCATTAAAAGAGGTAGGCATAAATTGCGTTTGCCCCATTGCGCCTGCCCAAGAGCCTTTAAATTTATCAAGCGTTATGTGGCCCGACTTTAAAATATCCAGTGCAGCCCAAAGTTGGCGCTTATAAAGTGCTTCTCGGCGTCCATCAAAAGCAAGTGTCACTAATGATGAAATAACGTTATGACCGCCTTGAATTGTACCAAAGTTACTTTCAAGCCCCCAAAGCGCGACTATAAAGCGTGCTTGTACACCAAACTCTTTCGCTACTTTTTCAAGTACCTCTTTGTTTTCTGCGTAAAGCTTACGTGCGCGGTCAATTTTCCATTGTGGTACACGTTTTGGTAAATACGTTTCAAGGGTTTCTTTAACTTCTGGCTGGTTTTTGTCAGCCGAAACCACTTTTTCTTTATACGTTGCTGTTGCAAACGCATCGTCAATAAGTTTGGCTTCGTAACCTTTTGCGATAGCTTCTTGCTTTAAATTCGCTAAATAATCTTGAAATTCAGCCTGAGTTTTTGCCATAACAGGTGAGCTTAAACATACACCACATAATATAACGATAAGTTTTTTAATCACTATCAACTCCATTGTCTTTTCGTAATTGGCTTAGCAAATTTTGCTCAGGTGGTGGAATTTGTAAGTAGTAGCCTTTATCAGGATTTGATAACGCTGCTTTTACAGTTTCTAAATCTGCCCCACCTAAATGCTCACGTTTTGCTAAATTGATGATCATCACATAAACAGGTTGACCAAACATAGCCATCAAAGGTTCCGGAACTTTACTAAAATCATCTCTTTTTTCAACAAATAAGAACGTATCCGCTTTTTTCTTACTTTTATATACTGCAGTGAGCATTATGGCCCTATAAATTCTTGCTTAACAATGCCGCACACTATAACATGAGAGTAATAATAAGTTAGAAAAATTAGATTAGAAATTTCAATAAAGGCCCTATTCAGCCTACGTTTATCTAAAATTAATTTCTAATCAGACAAATCAATTGAGCGTGTATGTCGGACCAAATTTTTGAGTTAAAAGGGAATCTTTTTACGTTATCAGTTTTGCATCTTTATAGTACTGATATAAACCTTTTAGCAGAACAACTGTATGTAAAAATAGCCCAGGCCCCTAAGTTTTTTGAGGGTGCGCCTATTGTCGTTAATTTAATTGAAATTAAAAACAGTTCACTTGATTTTGTTCACTTAAAATCATTAATCGAGCGAATGAGTTTTAATGCGGTTGGTGTGTGTAATGGCTCAGATGAGCAACATACTCAAGCAAAGGCTGCTGGCTTATCTGTTTTAAATTATTCACAAGACGTTAAGAGCGAACCTGTTAAACAAGAGCCCAATACATCGATTGTAGAAAAAACGGTGCATTTACCAGCGCAAATTATCAGCGGTACAGTTCGCTCTGGACAACAAGTTTATGCAAAAGATAGAGATTTGATAGTACTTGGCGCAGTTAGCCATGGTGCGGAGGTCATTGCCGATGGGAATGTGCATATTTATGGCACGCTACGCGGTCGCGCTATTGCAGGCGCAAAAGGTTTTAAAGAAGCACACATTTTTTGCCAAAAACTTGAAGCCGAGCTGGTTTCAATAGATGGTAATTACTGGATCAGTGATTCGCTACAAGGTGAACATTGGGGAAATGCAGTGCAAATACAACAAAAAGACGAATCATTAGAAATTTCAGCTTTGGTTAAAGGATAAATCTCATGGCAAAAGTAATTGTCGTTACCTCAGGTAAAGGCGGTGTTGGTAAAACAACATCAAGTGCTGCAATTGGCACAGGCTTAGCGTTAAAAGGCTATAAAACAGTTATTATCGACTTTGATATTGGTTTACGTAACTTAGATTTAATTATGGGTTGTGAACGCCGCGTTGTTTATGACTTTGTAAATGTAATTAATGGTGAGGCAAACCTTAACCAAGCGCTTATTAAAGATAAACGTGTAGATAAATTATTTTTACTACCTGCTTCACAAACTCGTGATAAAGATGCTTTAACACGTGAAGGTGTTGAACGCGTACTAAATGAACTAAAAGAAGACTTTGATTACATAGTATGTGATTCACCAGCAGGTATTGAAGCTGGCGCTATGATGGCGATGTACTTTGCTGATGAAGCAATTGTTACAACAAACCCAGAGGTGTCGTCAGTTCGAGATTCAGATCGTATTTTAGGTATTTTACACAGCAAATCAAAACGTGCTGAAGAAGGCCTAGAAAATATTAAAGAACACTTACTATTAACACGCTATAACCCTGGTCGTGTTGAAAAAGGTGAAATGCTATCGGTAGAAGATGTGCAAGATATTCTGTCAATCCCATTATTAGGGGTTATTCCTGAATCGCAAGCGGTATTAAGTGCTTCAAACTCAGGCCAACCTGTTATATTGGATACAGAATCTGATGCAGGCCAAGCTTATTCTGATGCAATTAACCGCTTACTAGGTGAAACCGTCGATTTTCGCTTCTTAGACGTTGAGAAAAAAGGCTTATTTAAACGGATTTTTGGAGGTTAACGTGTCTTTACTTGACTACTTCCGCTCAGAAAAGAAAAACAGTGCGTCACTAGCAAAAGAGCGATTGCAGATCATTGTCGCGCACGAGCGTTCTCAGCGAGGAACGCCGGATTACTTACCACAATTAAAACAAGATATTTTAGATGTGATCCGTAAATACGTGAACGTAAGTACCGATGCAGTTCAGGTTCAGTTTGATCAAAACGAAGACGATTTAGCCGTACTTGAGCTAAACGTTACACTACCTGATGAAGAAAAGAAGTAATTGAAGAAAGGGCGCTTTATAAGCGCCCTCTTTATTTTCATTTACTTTTTAATAACTTTCTAAATATCTACGTTTTAATCCCTTGCATGCAACTAAAACTTTTTCACTATGTAACACAAAAATTATAGATAATACCAATTCGCTTAATTAAGTGATCTATTTTGAGGATGGAAAAACGTGTTGATAGCTAGGCAAAAAAATCGCTATTTAGTTGTTCTAAATGAGATTTTTTAACACAGGTAACGACACGTTTAGCGCCGCAAAATGATTAAGTATTATTGCGGATTGGTATAAGTATTACACAGTAAAAAAAATATCTAGTCTTAAGTATCCCATTCTTTTAAAGCGTCTTTAACATAGTTATAGCGCCAAGAGCTTAATAAATCAGGCTTAATATGGCTTTGTTTTTGCTCATTAGTTAACTTCCAATTCCAACTAATCAATTGATTAATTTGCTTTTTAGAGGCCATAACGTCTTCTGGTATATTGTGCTCTTTAGCGACTTTAGTGATCTTTTGTTTAATATCTTTGGCTACTTTTTTATAAGTAGGAAAATCAATTAAGCGCTTAAGTACTTCAGGATGCTCAGCATCTGGTACTGCTTTGGCAACTTCAATACACTTGATTATATCTACACCAGAGCGATTAACCTCAATAGCTTCAACTCCTGGGATTTGACGTAGAGCATTTAAACTTGAAGGACCACGTTTGGCAATTTCAGTCATGTTATGTTCTTTTAACACAAAATTTAGCGCTAAATTTTTCTTAATGGCTTTGTTTCTGCGCCATACAGCAAGTTCTTTTAAAACCGCAAGTTCGTGCGGTTTGAGTTGCCATGCATTTTTAATATCTTTATATAAAAGCTCGTCTGGTGTTTGAAACGCACGTTTTTTAGCTATCAGCTCACTCTCGTTTATTACAATGTCAAAGAACCCAGCGGCATTAATACGCTCTATAATCAGCTCGAAACACGGCAATAAGTAAAAAGTATCTGCAGCAGCATAATCTAACTGTTTTTTAGTTAACGGACGTTGCAGCCAGTTAGTGCGTGACTCACTTTTATCTATTTCAATACCTTGCAACTCTTTTACCATAAGGGCAAAGCCCATACAGTTACCTTCCCCAAGTAACTGCAACGCAAATTGTGTATCAAAAAGTGGGGATGGAACAAAGCCTGCGTATTTTTGAAAAACCTCAATATCTTCTGAAGGAGAATGCAGTACTTTTAAAATACTAGGATCTTTTAGTATTTCCCAAAAATCGAATAATGAGAGCTCAGCTAACGGATCGATAAGCGCTAAATGCTCACCATCAAAAACTTGGATAAGTGCAACTTCTGGATACAAAGTGCGACGACGCATAAACTCAGTATCAATAGCTAAAATAGGCTTATTTTTTATTTGTTCAACAAAAGTGTTCAGTTGATTTTGGGTTTCGATCAATTGGTATTGCACTTAATCTCCTACAATAAAAAAGCCGACATATGTCGGCTTTTTTATAGGTTGCTAATCTTTCAAGGCTCTTCGGAGTATTTTACCTACGTTAGTTTTAGGTAACTCATCCCTAAACTCTACCAGTTTTGGGACCTTGTAATTAGTTAAATTATCACGACAGTGACTTATTATATCTTTTTCAGTTAAAGAAGGGTCTTTTTTAACAACAAAAACTTTAACTTGTTCGCCACTTATATCGTGAGGAATACCAATAGCAGCAACTTCAAGCACACCTTCGTGCATAGCCACTACCTCTTCTATCTCATTAGGGAAAACATTAAAGCCAGATACAATGATCATGTCTTTTTTGCGATCTACAATAAAGAAGAAACCTTCATCGTCATAAGTTGCAATATCACCTGTTGCAAACCAGCCATCTTTTAAACATTCAGCTGTTGCATCTGGTCGATTGTAATAGCCCACCATAACCTGCGGGCCTTTCACACACATTTCACCCGGTTCACCTTTAGCGGCCTCTTCACCGTTATCAAGTATTAGCTTAATCTCAGTATTAGGCGCAGGCAAACCAATAGAGCCGTTATATGCTTCTAAATCATAAGGACTAATAGTTACTAATGGAGAACATTCTGTAAGGCCATAGCCTTCCATTAATTTTGAGCCAGTCACTTTTTGCCACTTTTCAGCAACAGGACGTTGCACGGCCATACCGCCACCAAGTGACATTTTTAAATGACTGAAATCAAGTTCAGCAAAACCTGGTGTGTTTAATAAACCGTTAAATAACGTATTAACACCAGTAATAGCTGTAAATTTATGCTGACCTAGCTCTTTAACAAACCCAGGCATATCTCGTGGATTTGTGATTAATATATTTAAACCACCGTACTTCATAAACGTCAGGCAGTTAGCTGTTAAAGCAAATATATGATAAAGCGGTAAAGCGGTAACAACAACTTCTGTACCACGATTTAACACTTTGTCTAAACAGCCTGAAACTTGCTCAAGGTTACCAACCATATTGCCATGGCTCAGCATTGCCCCTTTTGATACACCTGTTGTGCCACCGGTGTACTGTAAAAAAGCAAGATCGGACAAGCTCATTTCAGGACGTGTATATTTAGTTTCGTCTGCAGCTAGAACGTCTGAAAAGTTAATTGTGTTTGCTAAGTTGAACTTTGGCACCATTTTTTTAATGTGCTTAACAACAAAGTTGACTATGTGCTTTTTAAGCCCACCAACCATATCGCCTACTTGCGTTACTACAATGTGTTTAACATCAGTGTGTGCAAGTGACTTTTCAAGTGTGTCAGCAAAGTTTGCTAAAATGAAAATAGCAGTAGTGTCAGAATCCTTTAACTGATGCTCTAACTCACGCACAGTGTAAAGTGGGTTAACATTTACAACCACACAACCTGCACGTAAAATACCTAAAATGGTGACTGGTGTTTGTAGTAAGTTAGGCATCATTACGGCAACTTTGTCGCCTTTTTTAAGACCTAAATCATTTTGAATGTAGGAAGCAACTTTTTTTGTTGCTGTATCTATTTCGCTATAAGACAGCGTTTTACCCATATTAGTAAATGCAGGTAAATCGGTGTAGTCAGTAAAACTTTTTTCGAACACTTCGAGTAACGAGTTGTAATGCTCAGGATCGATTGTTTCAGGCATACCCTCTGGGTAGCGCTTAAGCCAGATTTTTTCCACTCTTAGCCCCTGTTTATAATTATATTTTTATTAACCTTAATCTAAGTAAGGCGCTTTAACAATTGAGCAAATACTCTAATGGAGGAATAATCCCACATTTTACGTAAACTTACAATTAACATGCACCATTTTGCAGCATAAAGTCTTGAATATGCTTAAAACATAGTTCACTACTTTGCATATGACAGTGGTGCCCACCATCTACATTAATTACCTTTAAGCTATTGTAATAACTAATATACTTTGCCAGATTTTGTTTTACAAACGAATAACCTTCGTTACCTAAAATTAATTGGCACGGTGCAATTAAATCTTTTATTGCACCAATACATTGCGCTTCATCAAACCTAAAACCTGAGTGATTTTTGAGCTTTGGATCTGTTGTTAGCGCAAAACCATCTGAAACCTGTTTAATATTTCGTTGCATTAAGAGCTTAATAAGCTCGCTATTCAAATCGGTTGTTTGAGCACGTGCTTCATAAATAAGCTCTTTCGATTTATAAACTCTCTGCTTCTTATTATTTAAACGCGCTCTATTTAATACTGCACTTTTTAGCTGTTCACATACGCCTTCGCTGGGAGTTGTAACACACCCAATCCCCTCAATAAAGGTAACAGATTTTACATAATCACCAAAGCAACTAGCAAAAAGCCCTACAACCATGGCTCCCATCGAATGCCCAACTAAATGCACTTTTTTAACACCAAGCGCATTAATAAGTTGGTACACATCATCAATATAATCAACAAAATAATAATGTGCATCATCACTTCGCCAAGATGATAAACCATGCCCGACAAAATCAATACAGTACCAAGTGTGCTTTGGCTTAGCTTTACTTAACATTGGTATAAAACTGTGGCAGTTATCTAACCAACCATGCAACGCTATTACTATTTCATCCCCAGAACCTACTTTTAAGCCATGAATATTCAAGTTATTGGTTTCAATATTAAATGGCTGCACGGCAAGTCCTTTATTAATTTAGAGCATCATTATTTATAGCATACAAGTTGTCAGACCACTAACCGAGAAAATGGTGCCAAATTCGCTATTTAATTATCTTGATGTTCTAAAGAAAGTAAAAAATATAAAATAAAATTTAAACGATATCATAAGCTTAATTACAAAAAAAATAAGCTGATCTTTTTAAATATATTTGCTTTGTATGCCTTTTGAACAATTAAAAGGTGATAGCATCATATGTAGTTAAGCTATAACCAGTATAATTAAAATAAATAGAACTAACAGCGTTAACTACAATTCTATTCATATAACCCTAAATTATAAATATCTTAGATATTCATTTATTTATCATACTATCTGTATACAATATCAGCGGCTATTAAATAAGGTACACTCATAAGGTACACAACCATGAAAAAACAGATCAGCTTATTAGCGCTTTTATGCACCGCTTCTGGTGCTTACGCAGAATCAGCACCTAAAAATGTAATTTATATGATTGGTGACGGCATGGGTCCGGCTTACACCACGGCTTATCGCTATTTTAAAGACGACCCTGCAACAAAAGAAGTAGAAGGCACGGTTTTTGACACTATTTTAAAGGGTATGGCTCGTACCTACCCTGATGACCATACTTATGTGACAGACAGCGCAGCAGGTGCTACAGCACTTAGTAGCGGTCATAAAAGTTACAATGGCGCAATTGCAGTAGATACAGACAAAAAATCAGTTAAAACCATGCTGGAAATAGCAAAAGAGCGCGGTATGACAACAGCGCTTGTAGCAACTTCACAAATAAACCATGCAACACCTGCTAGCTTTACAGCTCACAATGAATCTCGTTACAACTACGATGATATTGCCAACGATTATATTGATAATAAGATTGCTGGTAAATTACCTGTTGATTTAATGCTAGGTGGCGGTACTAAATATTTTATTCGTGACGACCGTAATTTAGTTGAAGAATTTAAAGCGGCAGGTTACCAATACGGTGACGATATTAATAATCTGGGACAAATTACACAAATACCTGCCATAGGTTTGTATGCAAGCAAAGGCTTGCCATTTGCCCTTGATATGAACCCAACTCGCCTTACTCAGTTAACATCTAAAGCGCTTGGTTTACTAGATAACCAGAATGAAGAAGGCTTTTTTGTGATGATTGAGGGCAGCCAAATTGATTGGTGTGGTCACTCTAACGATATAGCGTGTGCGATGGCTGAAATGGACGACTTTGCTAAATCAATCGAAAAAGCAAAAGCGTACGTTGATAAAAATAAAGACACTATACTTGTAGTTACAGCCGATCACTCAACGGGCGGCTTAACTATTGGTTCGCACGGCCAATTTAAATGGGAAACAGACGTAATTAAAGGTGTTAAGGCAACGGCTAGTAAGTTAACAGACAAACTTATGGAGTCTAAAGACTTAAAACCAGTATGGACTGCTAACACCAATATTGAATTTACAACTGAAAACCAAATCAAACTTGAGCAAGCTAAAAAAATGGGAGAAAAAGCGCTTAATTTAGCTGTTAAAAGTATTATTAGTGATGCAAGCTTTACTGGCTGGACAACTGGCGGACATACCGCTGTAGACGTTCAAGTATTTGCCTATGGCAAAGGCAGTGAGCAATTTATCGGCTCACAAAATAATACTGATATTGCAGATAAGCTGATTGGCTTTATTGAGCAGTAAATTTCACCTCGTTTTGAACACAAAAAGCCCGAACACATGTTCGGGCTTTTTATTGAATTTTATCGCTGTATTTATCTAAAACGCTCAATTAAGCTTTAAGCGTATATATCAACACCTATTAAATTTTGTACTTCGGCTCTGCGTTCTAAATTAGCAAATTCAGTATAAGTAGAAATCGCTTTACTTACTTGAGCTGTCGGTTGGTCGTAAATTGTTTGGCTGTATTCATTGCTTTTAGCACTGCTTTTAAACAGTTGATTAGCTAGTTCGACGCCCTCGACACTGCTTTTTACATAATCGGTATTCGTTTTTTGAGCAGCCGGCTGGTCTAATAAACTCTGTGGTTTATTAGTAACAACTTTAGTAGGGCTAACCCTACCCGGAATATCCCCGGTAAAAAAACCTGAACCAATAGGCAGCGTCATTACGCGTCTCCAACCTTAATATTGTATAAAATTATGATTTAAAAACAACCAATTTGCAAATAATATGATTAGTCACGCCCTGGTAGCTTTTTCCACGTTACCGTATCTCGCACATATTTAGGTTGAGCGTCACTCGCTTTTACAACGTCACCCGCTAAAAACGCGGCTTCAACATGCGCTAACATATAACGCGCATCAGGCAATGTAATATCAGTATTAATTGTCACGTTTTCAAAGTCATTTAGCGCATCAGGATAGGTTTTAAAGCCCGTGCCCACAGCTACAGATGGCTCAGTGGTCGCTATATAGTCATTATTTAGTAAATCAGGTTTTATAACGCATTCTTGGTTAACTAAAAGCATTAGATTATTTTGCGCTTGGTAATGTGCAAAGTATATCTCCCCCATACGCGCATCTATACTTGGATAAACACTCAGGCTGCCTTTTTGTTCAAACGTTTGTTGAGCCATAGTAGCCAGTGTAGACACACCAACAAGCGGCAAATTAGTTGAATACGCTAAGCCTTGCGCTATAGCAACACTAATACGTACACCGGTGAAACTACCTGGCCCCTGGCCAAAACCAATTACGTCTAAATCTTTTAATTTACAGTTTGCTTTAGTTAAAAGTTCATCCACAAGTGGAAGTATTTTTTGGCTGTGCTGCTGCGGACACTCTTCAAAATGATGAAACGTTTGGCCCTGGTAATGTAAAACAATTGAAAGTGCTTCAGTTGAAGCATCAAGGGCAAGGATATTACTTTTGATCATTTTAGTACTCTAATTAATTTGTTTTAAAAATGTATTGGCATCTTCTAAGCTTCGCGTGCGGCGCATCGGTGGTAAGCTTTTTAAAAATACTTGGCCATATTGGCGTGTAACTAAGCGATTATCACATATTACAAGTACGCCTTTGTCTTTACTATCTCGAATTAAACGCCCTACACCTTGCTTTAGCGCAATTACAGCCTGCGGTAATTGTATGTGTGAAAAAGGGTCTTTTCCCTGCATTTGGCAATCTTGCATTTTAGCTTGTAGCAATGGATCGTCAGGGGCTGCAAATGGCAATTTGTCTATAATAACACAACTTAATGTACTGCCGCGTACATCGACACCTTCCCAAAAAGAAGCCGTGCCGAGTAATATCGCATTACCATGGCGAGTAAATTTCTCTAAAATTATACGCTTAGACATTTGCCCTTGCATATAAACTGGGTAGTCTATTTGTGTAGTTAGCCCTTCGGCCACTAAGTGCATCATTCGATAGCTAGTAAATAACACAAAACAACGCCCTTGTGCTGATTTTATAAGCTCAAGCGTTAGTTTTACAATTGCATGTGGCATATTATCAGCGTGCGATTCGGGTAAGTAGCGAGGTAAACACAGCAGCGCCTGATTAGGGTAGTCAAATGGGCTATCTACCATCATGCTTTGTTTTGGCTTTAAACCTAGGCTTGCATTAAAATGCTCTAGTTTGTTATCAACCGAAAGTGTTGCAGAAGTGAATACAAATCCTGCGCCCGTGTCTTGCATCATTTGAGCAAACTTAGCTGATACATTCAATGGCGTTATATTAATTGTTAAATAACGGCGCGTTGTTTCATACCAATAACTAAAGCCGGTTTGGGCTGTATCAAAAACCCGCTCTAACTGCCCTTTAAACGCAAGTGCACGTTCAAATGGATGCTCAATTTTGTCGCTTCTATCTAGGCAAAGCTTGAGTACTTGATAAACAAAATCTAAATCACTGATCACACGATGGAGCGCCGCGCAAATTTGTTTATCGCTTAGTTTTTCTCGCCAATCGCCACGGCTGCCATCAACACCAAATTGTAAACGTAAATCAGCAACGCTTGTCTCAAGCTTGTTTAAGCTTTTACCAAGTTGCAGCATATCGGGAATTTCAGCTCTATAAATAGCACGTAAATCATTAATTAAATCTACCAACTTTTTAGTGCTAACACTTTCACCAAAGTAATCGCTGGCAATTTCGCTTAACTGATGGGCTTCATCAAATATGTAAGCATCTGCTTTTGGCATAAGTTCAGCAAAGCCACTTTCTTTTACAGCCATATCAGCAAAAAACAAATGGTGATTAATTACAACCACATCGGCATCGGCCGCAGTTAAACGTGCTTTGCGTATATAACAGCTTTGAAAATCTGGACACTCTTTACCTAAACAATTATCGGCTGTTGAATTTACATAAGGCAGTACTTTGGCATCATCTTCTATACCTATACAATCAGCCAAATCGCCCGATTGTGTTTCGCTTGCAAACTTAGCTACCATAGCTAGTTGATGCATTACGTCAGAGTCGTCAGTAGGTACATGTGCAACATGTTGATTAAGTCGGTAGGTGCATAGGTAATTGGCGCGCCCTTTTAATAAGGCGGTTTTTTTTGAAGCACTTAAAGCTTTAACTAGTTGCGGTAAATCTCGGTGATAAAGCTGCTCTTGTAAAGCTTTAGAACCTGTTGATATTATTGTGCGCCCTTTTGACTTAAGTGCAGGGGCTAAATATGCAAATGTTTTACCCGTACCCGTACCTGCTTCAACAACTAATTGCGAACTGTTTTTTAATGCATCCGCAACAGCTACTGCCATATCAATTTGTGGTTGGCGAGGCGTATACCCATCTAAAGATAACGCTAAAGGCCCGGTTGCACTAAACAGCTGTTTGATAATACCAATCACTTTAAAATAAATAATAGCGGGATTTTACGTAAGCAAAGCATTAAGGGCAAGTAATTACAAAACCCACTTTTACTTTACGAATTAATACGCACTTTAATAGTGAGATTAATCATTCGATATTACAATACACTGTGTATTTATAACGTACATTTAATTTAATAATGACAATATTTACAAAGCCTAATTTTCTATTAACTCTTACTAAAAATAATCCGTATTAAAAGCTATATTTAGGCATAAAAACTGTGACTCTGAAATATTACAGGAGTAACATATGCCGCGTTTATACTCCCCTTTTTCGTTTGTCGTTAAAAAATAGTAAGGTTAGCCAATGAATGCTTGGTATCTCATTTGTTTTCTCTCTGCCATTGCAATTTTTATTGCTTTTGCAAACCAATATATCCTCAAAATGCAAACTACAATTGCCATTACTACAGGCTCAGTTGTTATTTCTTTATTATTGATTATTGCCGTTAAATTATTAGGCGATCAAAATGCGTTAGCCATGACCCAAATTGTTTCCAGTATTAACTTTAACGAGTTATTACTCAAAGGTATGCTCGGATTTTTACTTTATGCTGGCGCATTGGAAATTAACCTTATGGCGCTTCGTAAACAGCGCTGGGAAATAACCGCACTAGTGCTATTTTCTACTATTGCTTCCACTTTTATAGTCGGTTATTTAAGTTTTTATCTATTTGCCTTATTTGGCTTTGATGTACCGTTTATATACTGTTTATTATTTGGCGCGCTTATTAGCCCAACCGACCCTATTGCTGTACTTGCTATTATTAAACAAATGCGAGCGCCAGAAGGAATCTCAGTTCAAGTAGAAGGTGAGTCGCTATTTAACGACGGTATTGGTTTAGTAATATTTACGACCATTTTTTCGGTTGCTTTTTATGGCACCGATGCACAATTTGGCGATATAGCAGAACTCTTTTTTGTAGACGCCCTAGGCGGCATTGCGTTTGGTTTGGTTATCGCTTTGGTTGGCCACTTTTTAATTATTAACAGCCGCGATGTAAACATTCGCTTATTGATAACCTTAACTATTCCTACCGCAGGTTTTGCTGCTGCAAATATTTGGGAAATATCAGGCGCACTTGCCATGGTTACGAGCGGCATATTAATGGGTAACATTACTCGTACTAAAGCAACTGAGCGCACGGGGCCTGAAGACACTCGTTACGTAAAAGATTTTTGGCATGCAACCGATAGCTTTTTAAATGCCCTACTGTTTTTAATAATAGGTATGCTAATAGTGACGATGCCAATCACGCTTGGTGAAATTGGCTTAGGCTTACTAATGGTACCTGCAGTATTACTAGCACGCTTTATTAGCGTAGGCGCACCCTTTGTCATCTTTAAACGCTTTAGAAGTTACGATAAACACAGTGTTAAAATTTTAACCTGGGGTGGGCTACGCGGTGGTCTTGCACTGGCAATGGCGGCAGCAATTCCACGCGAGCAAGTTTTTGTAGGTGGCTCTGACTTACATAACCTAATCGTGATTGTTACCTACGTTGTGGTTATATTTTCTATTATTGTACAAGGCTTAACTATTTCACCGCTTATTCAAAGCAGTATTAAATCAGCTGAGCAAGCAAAGTAATAAATGCTTTGTGAGCAATCAACTCAGTAACCAAGTTATTATATAAATCACTTGGTTACTGTTACTCACGTGTTACAAAAACACTTTAAAGTTCTATAAATTGTTATCCTTTTTATTTATCTTCTTTGTTTAAATTAATCCGCTTGAAATGCAAATGAAAACAATTATAATTTTGGCTTTTCCTCTGTAGGGCTTTTCAATGTCCAAAAATAATTCTCACGTGTTTTTAAATTTGGTATCTCTGGGCAAACGACAACTTCATTGTTTTATTGTGCTTTTTATAATGGCTATGGCAAGCTTTAATGTGTCGGCCTCACCTAATGAGCAAACAAAAATAAAACAAATTGCACAGCTTGCAGAGTATGTAGGTGTAGATTACGTGGCAGCTGTTGGAAATGGTGAAATACTAGACCCAGACGAATATCAAGAAATGACTGAATTTTCGCACGTTATTATTGAGCAAGCTGGACAGCTATCAAGCCAAACCAATGAGTTTGATACAGTAAAGGCACAAGCTAAAACACTGCATACAGCGATTGCCAATAAAGCGAGTGTTGCCGATGTACGTGCAGCAAGCTCAGCGCTTCGTGAGTCGCTGCTTACATTTATGCCACAACTATCGTTACCTACATCGCTGCTTCCGGTTGAGCAAACTAAAGCGCTTTTTGCTACTAACTGCTCAATGTGTCACGGCCCTAGTGGTCAAGGCGACGGTCCGCTTGCAAAAAATTTATCGCCAGAGCCTACCAACTTTACCGACGAAGAGCGCGCAACAAACCGCTCATTAATGGGGTTGTTTGACGCTGTAAGTAACGGCATTGACGACACACCTATGGTTGCTTTTACCCAATTTAATGAACAACAACGATGGTCTTTAGCTTTTTATGTAGGTAGCTTGGCATTTAAAGATGTTCAAAAACCACAAAATGTAGAACAAAACATTACCGCTTCGCAGATTGTAAACCTAAACCCTGCACAATTATCGGCAGGTCAAAGTGAGGCACAAGCACATTACGTTAAATGGCTTCGTGGTAATCCAGAGCAATTATTTAGCGCTAACAAAAATCCGATAACAGTTACTCGCACGCAGTTACTTGCAGCGCAAGCTGCGCATGCTAAAGGCAATTACTCACAAGCAAGTGATTTAGCAATTAGCGCATACTTAGATGGCTTTGAGCTTGTTGAAAACAACTTAAATGCCTACGACGAAACACTGCGTAAAAACATCGAAGTACAACTGATGAACCTACGCCAAACATTCAAAAACGAAAAAGATACAGCCGTCGTTGCCGAAAAAGTAAATGCCGCACTAACACAACTCGCTAAAGCAGATAGCATGCTAAACGAAACCAAGCTAACTGATGGCGCTCTACTTTCAGCGAGTTTAATAATATTACTGCGAGAAGGCTTAGAGGCACTCTTAGTTATTATTGCCCTTATGACTGTGCTTATTAGAACGAAACGTCAAGATGCGCTTAAATACGTACATGTTGGCTGGGTAACCGCACTTATTGCCGGTGGCTTAACATGGGCTGCTGCGCAAACATTAATAGAAATAAGTGGTGCAAGTCGCGAAGTTATGGAAGGTGCTGGTGCATTGTTTGCCGCTGTAATCTTACTGTATGTTGGCGTATGGATGCACAGTAAAACAAGTGCGCAACAATGGCAAAAATATATAAAAGACAATATAGATAAGCGTCTTGAGTCGGGAACACTTTGGGGATTAGCGGGGCTTTCTTTTATTGCCGTGTACCGAGAAGTATTCGAAACCGTATTGTTTTATCAGTCTTTATTAACGCAAAGCTCGCCTGCTCAATATTCATCTATTGCATCGGGTTTTGCGATAGCTATAGCAATACTAGCTATTATTACGTGGGTATTAATTAAGTACTCAATTAAATTACCGGTTGCTAAGTTTTTTGCAATTACCACTTATTTATTATTTGCACTCTCGTTTGTGCTTATGGGCAAAGCCGTTATTGCATTACAAGAGGCCGATATAATAGGTATTGCGTCGCTACCAATGAGCTTTGATATAGCATGGCTTGGTATTAAGTCGACATGGCAAGGTATTGTGGCTCAGGTATGTGTGTTCGCTATATTTAGCTTTTATATATTTAAAAGCAAAAACCAATAGTAATGCCTATCTGCTTAAGAGTTTAAGCTAATTGGCATAAGCAAAATACATAGTAAAAAGGCCCGCAAGGGCCTTTTGAGTTAATTGCTTATGTATTTAGTAAAGTTGGTATTATCAAGCCCACGTATCTAAATGGGGGTTTTCGTCATCATCTACGTTAGACTTTTTTTTACTATTTTGGTCGTCAAGCATATTGAGCTTTTTCTTTTTTTGTAACTCACGCCTTTTTTTATTCTCTAGCTCAACTTTTTCAGCGGCCGATCCACTTTGCACACCCGCAATATGAAAAGCACTTTTTGACTCAACTTCTAGTCTGGTTATTCTTCCTAAATAAGGAATCATGATATCCATACACACTTCCTTAGTTTACTGTTAAATTATCTAAACGCTTGGTTTGGCTAATAAACAAACAAATATATGCAAAAAATGCACTTCCCTTCTTAATATTATCGACAGTTATAAGATATGCTTTAATTAAGCTAAAAAAAACTTGCCATAATATGGCTGTTTATGTTTTTATGAATGCGAAATTTATTTAAACAGATAACAACTGAACGTTACTATAACAACGAGCAGTTAAATAGGATAAAAAATGCGCTTAAACCTGACAACAGTACATCATCACCACCATTCACCGGAATAACCTGTCAGGTCTTTCGCTGAGAGGTTATTCCTAAAAGGAACCTCTGGCGATTCAAAAAACATTGATTCATTTTCGCCCTGAGGTTCCCCTCGGGGTTTTTAGTTTTTAAATTAAAGGAAAATGAATAATGAGTAACACAAATCGTCTACGTATCGCCATCCAAAAAGGCGGCCGCCTATCTAAAGATTGTCAAGATCTGTTAAAACAGTTAGGTGTTAAACTTAACCTTCGTGAACAACGCTTAATTGCACACTCAACTAATATGCCAATTGACGTACTACGTGTGCGTGATGACGATATTCCTGGTTTAGTAATGGACGGTGTATGTGATTTAGGTATTGTTGGCGAAAACGTACTAGTAGAAGTTCAAGCAGAACGTGAACGCCAAGGTGTTCCAAGCGAAGTAAACAAACTTTCAAAACTAGATTTTGGTTACTGTCGTCTTGCACTTGCTTGGCCACAAGAGCTAGGCGCTCGCGATAAGAGCTGGTTTGAAGGCAAACGTATTGCAACTACCTACCCAGAAATTTTAACTCAGTGGTTAAAGCGCGAAGGCATCAACGCAAGTACAGTAATGCTTACTGGCTCTGTTGAAGTAGCACCACGTGCAGGTTTATCTGATGCAATTTGTGATTTAGTATCTACTGGCGCAACACTTGAAGCTAACGGCTTAATTCAAGGTGATACAATTTTAGAATCAAACGCATGTTTAATTCAAAATAAAGATCTGCAAGACGCTGACAAACTAGCACTAATCAATAAGCTTATGCCGCGCCTACGTGGTGTTAGACAAGCTAAAGAAAGCAAATACATCATGCTACACGCACCAAAAAACAAACTTGATGAAATTTGTGAAATTTTACCTGGTTCTGGTCAACCGACTCTACTTGCCCTTGCGGGTAATGAAGAATACGTAGCACTGCACATGGTAAGCAGCGAAACATTATTTTGGGAAACAATGGAGCAGTTAAAAGCCCTAGGCGCTAACTCTATTTTAGTTATGCCAATTGAAAAAATGATGGAGTAAGTACCATGCTTCGTTGGAATGAGGAATCTTCACAAGTACAAGCAGCGGCGCTAATGCGCCCTGCAGTTTCTGTAAGCGCAAAGGTTGAAGCAATATGCAAAACTATTTTAGCTAATGTAAAAGAGCAAGGCGATGAGGCCTTACTTAGCATGGCCAAAGAGTTTGATAATAGAGCTAACCCACGTTTGCGCGTACCGCTAGATGAAATTAACGCATCTGAGCAAGCACTAAGTGCAGAGCTTAAATACGCAATTGACACCGCTTATGCAAATGTTAAACGTTTTCACGAAGCGCAGTTGCCAAAAGATATTAAATTATCAACCCAACCAGGCGTTGTATGTGAACTGAAATATCAAGCCATCGAAGCAGTCGGTATTTATGTACCCGGTGGCAGTGCTCCACTGCCATCGTCGGTTATTATGCAAGGTGTATTAGCACAGTTAAGCGGCGCTAAAACCGTTGTACTAGCTACGCCGGTACAAGGTGATAAAGCAATTAACCCTGCTATTTTATATGCAGCTAAGTTATGTGGCATTACTACTTTGATAGAAAGTGGTGGCGCAGGCGCAATTGCAGCAATGGCTTATGGCACCGAATCGGTTCCTAAAGTAAACAAAATTTTTGGCCCAGGTAATAGCTTCGTAACAATGGCTAAACAGCTCGTTGCGCAAACTATCCCAGGTATGGCAATTGATATGCCAGCAGGTCCGTCTGAAGTATTAGTTATTGCAGATGAACGTGCAAACCCAGAATTTATAGCCGCCGATTTACTCTCACAAGCAGAGCACGGCGCAGACTCGCAAGTTATTTTATTATGTAACAGCGAAAGTATTATAGAACAAACTCAGCAGGCACTTACACGCCAGTTAGCTAATTTGAGCCGCAAAGAAACAGCCGAGCAAGCGCTCGCTAATTCTTCACTTATTTTGGTTGATTCTGTTGAGCAAGCATTTGATGTATCGGCGCAATACGGCCCAGAGCATTTAATTTTACAACTAGGCGATGCAACACCTTACCTAGATAAAGTTAAAAATGCAGGCTCAGTATTTGTAGGTGACTACACACCAGAATCTGCAGGCGATTACGCATCGGGTACTAACCACGTGTTACCAACATATGGTTACAGTGCAACTTACTCGAGTTTAAACTTGCTTGATTTTTTCCGTACATACACAGTGCAAACAATTACTAAAAGTGGTTTAACGCAGCTTTCAAAAGCAATTTTACCACTTGCAGATGCAGAAGGCCTTGATGCCCACGCTAATGCGGTTTCAATTCGTTTAGAGGCAATTAAAAATGAGCAATGAGAGCGCACAAGCGTCTAGCTTATTACCTAAGAATATTGCAGCCCTTGCTGCATACAGCTCTGCAAAAAGTGAAAAGCTAACCGGTACTACGTGGCTAAATGCTAACGAAAGCCCGTATGCTAAAAATCTTGAACTGAGTATTGAGGATTTAAATCGCTACCCCGACCCACAACCGCAACTGGTTATTGACAGGTACGCAGCTTATACAGATCTTGAAAGCGAAAATGTATTAATGACGCGCGGCGCAGATGAAGGCATTGAGCTTTTAGTGCGCACATACTGTGAGCCAGCTAAAGATAGTATTGCGCTATTTTTACCAACTTACGGTATGTACAAAGTTACCGCCGATACACACAACGTTAGTATTAACGCGCTTACCCAAGAATTATTATTAAGAGGCAGTGTTGATGAAATAGTTGCAGCTGTTGGCAGCTCAAAACTGGTATTTATTTGTAACCCAAATAATCCAACTGGCAGCCTAACACCACTTGATAAAGTAAAAGCGATTGCAACAGCACTTATGGGTAAAGCACTGGTTATTGTTGACGAAGCCTATATAGAGTTTTGCCCAGAGCAAAGCGCCACAAAACTTATTAATGAGTTTAGTAATGTAGTGGTTCTGCGCACGCTTTCTAAAGCCTTTGCGCTAGCAGGGCTCAGAACGGGCTTTACCCTTGCACAAGCAGCAACACTAGCGCCAATTCGTAAAGTCATTGCGCCGTATCCGGTATCAGGCGTTGTAGCAAGTATTGCAGCGCAAGCAATTGCACCCGATGCAATTACATCAATGCGCCGCCAAGTCACTATTTTAAATAGCTTAAAAGCTAAGTTGGTAGATTGGCTAAACGCCTCCCCTGCTGCATTAAAAATTCTCACTGGTGAAGGTAACTTTGTTACTTTAAAATTAGCCGATAAAAACTACTTTAAAATTGCACTTGAGCAAGGTTTGGTTATGCGCGCTTTTACACTATACGGTGAAGACGACTGGCTACGAATTTCAATTGGCAGTGAACAAGAACTTGAACAAGTAAAAATTTGGTTAGATGGCTTACAAACGCCGGCTACCGCAGCATCTTTAGCAGGAAACGAAGTATCATGAGTAACCCCTATTTATTTATAGACCGCGACGGCACTATTATTGAAGAGCCAATTACCGACAAACAGGTAGATAGCCTTGAAAAGCTAGCATTTTTACCTGGTGTTATTCCTGCTTTATTACAATTACAAGCCGCAGGTTACCGTTTAGTAATGGTGTCTAACCAAGATGGTTTAGGCACAGATAGCTTTCCTACTGCTGATTTTGACATAGCACAAGACAAAATGATGGACATAATGCAAAGCCAAGGCATTAGCTTTGACGAAGTATTAATTTGCCCTCACTTTAACGAGCAAAACTGCGATTGCCGTAAACCTAAAACCGGATTACTTACCGAGCTTATGCGCTCAGGCAAAGTAGATTTAGCACGCTCTTTTGTTATTGGCGACCGCGAAACTGATATTGGCCTTGCTCAAAACTTATGTTGTGAAGGTATTTTATACGAAGGCGATTGGAGTGCGATAGTAACTAAATTGACTACCGCAAACCGTGAAGGTCGTGTTACACGCAACACTAAAGAAACCCAAATTGATGTAGCCATAAACTTAGATCAAACTAAAAATGGCAGCATAGACACCGGACTTGGCTTTTTTGATCACATGCTTGATCAAATTCGCACCCACGCAAACATTGGTTTAAACATTAAAGCTAAAGGCGATTTACACATAGACGAGCACCACCTTGTTGAAGACATTGGTATTGCTCTTGGTGTCGCACTTAAACAAGCGCTTGGCACTAAATCGCAAATTGCACGCTATGGTTTTGCCCTTCCTATGGACGAGTGTAAAGCTGAAGCACAAATTGATTTATCGGGCCGTGCATCATTTGTATTAAACGCTAACTTTAGCCGCGAAAAAGCAGGCGACTTAGACGTACAAATGGTTGAGCACTTTTTCAAAAGCTTGAGTGATAACGCCGCTATTAGCCTTATTTTATCGGTAAGCGACGGTAACTGTCATCACCAAGTAGAAGGTTTATTTAAAGCGTTTTCACGTGCTCTTCGTATGGCAGTGGCACAAGACACGACCCAACAAACAGCCAGCTCTAAGGGATGTTTATGATTGCCATAATTAATACCGGTTGTGCCAATATAAATTCAGTACGCTTTGCGTTTGAACGCTTAGGGCAAACACCAACAGTAATTACTTCACCAGAGCAATTAGCGGGTTTTGAGCGCGCTATATTGCCAGGTGTAGGCCACGCGTCGGTTGCTATGAAACGCCTAGTAGATAACGGCTGGCAACAAGCTATAAATGAATACCAGCGCCCGCTTATGGGCATTTGTTTAGGTATGCAGTTACTGTGCGAAAGCACCGAAGAAGGTAACGTACAGTGCCTAGGTAAAATACCAGGGCAAGTAAAAGCGCTTGATGTAGGCAATTTAACGTCGCCGCATATGGGTTGGAATAACTTAAGCGTTAACAAAGAGCATGCATTAACTAAAGGGCTAACGCTTGATGAGCAAGTGTATTTTGTTCACAGCTTTGCGCACACCGTAAACGACGCCACACTAGTGAGCGGCGAATATGGTCAAACCTTTTCAGCCATTGTTGCTAAAGACAATTACGCAGGCATGCAATTTCACCCAGAGCGCAGCGCAAAAGTTGGCGCACGTTTATTACAAAATTTTGTTGATTGGCAGTTATAAGCTGCCCATTAACTAACAAAAAAGAGATTATTTGTGATTATTCCAGCATTAGACGTATTACAAAATCAAATTGTGCGCTTGTACCAAGGTAAATACGACACAGCACAGTTTTACCCTTTCGAACTTGGTGCGCGTTTAAAAGAATACGCCGACAGTGGCGCAGGCAAGTTACACCTTGTTGATTTAGAAGGTGCACGCGATCCAAGTAAAAAACAGTGGAAACATATTCAAGCTGCAACCAAAGCACTTAACGTACCGTACCAAGTGGGCGGCGGTATTCGCTCAGAGCAAGATGTAAGTGATTGGCTAAAAGCCGGTGCAAACCAAGTTGTTATTGGTTCAATGGCAGTAGAAAAACGCGAACAGGTAAAAGCCTGGATTGAGCAATTTGGCGCAGAGCATTTTGTAATTGCTCTTGATGTAAATAAAACAGCCACGGGCTGGGCACCAGCAACGCACGGTTGGTTAAGTGAATCTGAATTTGGTTTACTTGAGCTGGTAGATTTTTATGTAAGCTTAGGTGTTATTGATTTTTTATGCACGGACATCAGTAAAGATGGCACCATGACGGGCCCATCGTTTGAGCTTTACGAAGATTTAACTCGCCATAACAGCACAATTAAAGTGCAAGCCTCAGGTGGCGTAAGCTCACTAGATGACATTAAAAAGCTTAAAGAGCTTGGTGTGGGCGGCGTTATTTTAGGTAAATCATTGCTTGATGGCGCATTTAGCGTTGAGGAGGCATTGGCATGTTATCAAAACGCATAATCCCGTGTTTAGACGTTAAAGACGGCCAAGTAGTTAAAGGCGTTAAGTTTAAAGGCCATGAAATAGTTGGCGATATTTTAACAATGGCTAAAGCCTACAGCGAAGCTGGCGCCGATGAACTGGTTTTTTACGAAATCAGTGCAAGCGTTGAAAAACGCCTACTTGATGTAAACTGGGTAGAGAGCATTGCACGTAATATCGATATTCCATTTTGTGTAGCGGGCGGTATTAAATCAGTGGCTGATGCAGCGCGGGTACTTGAGCGCGGCGCAGACAAAATAAGCATTAACAGCCCTGCTATTGCGCGTCCTGAACTTATTAAAGAATTACACGATGAGTTTGGTAAGCAATGTGTTGTAGTCGGCATTGACAGCTTTTTTGATGAAATTACCGGCGAGTATTTAGTTTACCAATTAACCGGCGATCCTAATGCATCAAGCCGTACGCGCTATAAAACACAAGAATGGGTTAAACGCGTACAAGACCTAGGCGCAGGCGAAATTGTATTAAACTGTATGAACCAAGATGGCGTTCGTAACGGTTACGACAACGAGCAACTAAGTAAAATTCGCGATCTGTGTGACATTCCTTTAATCGCCTCTGGCGGTGCGGGTAGTATGCAAGATTTTGTTGATGTATTTAAACAAAGCAAAGTAGATGGTGCATTAGCTGCCAGCGTTTTTCATAAAAATGTGATTAACATTGGCGAACTAAAACAATTTTTAACAGATAACCAAGTGGCAGCAAGATTATGCAAGTAACACAACAAAACCAAGCTCAGGTCGATTTCGCTAAAAGTGACATGATCCCTGCGATTATTCAAGATGCCCGCTCTGGTGTTATTTTAATGCAAGGCTTTATGAACAGCGAAGCACTCGCTGTTACGCTTGATACCAATAAGGTAACGTTTTACTCGCGTTCAAAATCGCGTTTATGGACTAAAGGCGAGTCATCAGAAAACTACTTAAACGTAGTATCTGTGCATACAGATTGTGACTACGATTCAATTTTAGTACTTGCCAACCCAGAAGGCCCAACGTGTCACTTAGGCACACAAAGCTGTTTTGGTGATAAAGCAAAACCAAGTTTAAGCTTTTTAGCACAGTTAGAAGATGTGATTGTTGCGCGTAAAAATGACGACCCTGAAAAAAGCTACACAGCGTCATTATTTGCAAAAGACTTAAGCCGTAGTTGTCAAAAAGTAGGTGAAGAAGGCGTAGAAGTTGCCCTTGCCGCTATGAAACACGATAACGATGAGCTAACAAACGAGTCTGCTGATTTAATTTATCACCTGACTGTATTACTACAACGCCAAGGCTTAGCCCTTGAAGATGTAGTTAAATGCTTGCAAGGTCGCCATAAATAGCATTAGTTGTGACTAACAAAGAGGCTCATATTTATATGGGCTTTTTTATTTTTACAGTAAATCACGTGTGATATAGTGCGTGGCTAAATTAATCGGTTACTGTGAACTATGAAAAACTATATTACTCCTTCTATTGTCGCATTTATTTTAGTCGTCGCGTTTATTTTAGCGGGCTGTACCAGCAAAACTAATCAGACTACAACTACAGCAACCACTACTACAACGAATCAGTCTGTAAAAACCACAGTAACACCCGATGAATGCAGCACCATAAATAACCTAATAAATGGTTATGAGTCTGGTTTTAATTCAATCAAAACAGATAAAGTAAATAACCAGTTTACTAATCAATGGCGTACTAATACTCATATAATTGGAGCAAACTGTACAGTTACTTTAAATAAGTCAGAGCAAGCAAGCTACCAATGCCAAACACCTGTTAAAACACAAACGCAAACAATAAAGTCTCATCAAAAACTGGCTAAGCAATTGCGCCAATGCTTAACCAAAACAGGTTGGTTGGAAAGCCAAAAAGAAACAGCAAGTTCAATTTACAGCACCTTTGTACTTGATACTAAAACCCCTGTCATTACACTTGCTACCAATCAAGAAGGTAATGGGTTTTCTACTCGCTTTGAAATTGCTCCACCGTTAGGACTTTAATAATGCGCCAATTAAATCAAAACAAAAAACCATCTAAATTTAAAACTGATTGCCTAGGAATATGCGAAAGGCGCAGCGGTTACTGCACCGGGTGTGGGCGTACCAACGAAGAAATTTTTGATTGGATAATATTATCTGAAGATGAAAAAAAAGCGATTTTAGAAACACCACGAGCAGACGCTAACTCATAACAAATAAAGCCCCTAAATGTTAAAAGTAACAGTTAATTGATTAACTAAAAACTTTTAACTTGTTGTGGCTATTCATTTTAGTTGCGCTAATACAGCTTTCGACTACTTGCTCAAATGAGTTATTAATATCTATATTTATAACATTGGGCTCATCTTCTTTTGGAACTTCTAGCGCTTCAAATTGGCTTTTGAGTAAATCAACAGGCATAAAATGCCCTTTTCTGTCCTGCATACGGCTTTTAACCAGCTCAAAATCACCAAAAAGATGTAAAAAGGTAATGCCTGTATTTCCATCACATATTTGTTCTCGGTATTTCTTTTTTAATGCTGAGCAGACTATTACCGCGACTTCATTTTTCTTTTCAATGCTAAATGCAGCATCACGTATTCTTTCGAGCCAAGGCACACGATCAGCATCATTTAAAGGCTGCCCAGATGACATCTTTAATATATTAGCCTTGGGATGTAAGTCGTCTCCGTCGATAAATTTAGCGCCAATGCGCTTTGCTAATGCATCACCCACACTTGACTTTCCTGTGCTTGAAACCCCCATTACAATATAAATACGACCTACATTTGTGTTACTCATGTATTTACCCTCGCCTTAATTTAATAATTAATTATTTTCAATGTATATATTATATTGAGTTACAGGTAACATGTTACGCGTAACAAATACGAAAGTGAAGTTAAACACACACTAAACATCATAATTCACACTGAATATAAGTAGGGAAAAATGTCAGATTTATCATTAATACTAACAGCGGTAGGCTCCATATTTTTATTGCTTTTTTTAGTAATGAAAGTACGACTACATGCTGTCGTCTCTTTGATCCTTGTTTCTATGATTGCAGGATTATTCTCCGGAATGAGCCCAGAAATAATTGCCGCTACAATTCAAAAAGGAATGGCCGGAACACTAGGCTTTGTAGCGGTGGTGGTCGCTTTAGGCGCCATGTTTGGCAAAGTAATGGAAGAAACCGGCGCGCTGGATCGCATTGCCCACACACTTTTACACCGTTTTGGAGAAAAAAACGCTAATTGGGCGCTTACCTTTACGGGCTTTATTTGTGCCCTCCCCCTCTTTTTTGATGTAGCCGTTGTACTTTTAATCGGTATTGTTTTTGCTGTGGTACGAAAAGGCGGTGGCAGCGTTGTTAAAATTGGTATTGGGCTACTTGCTGGGATAGCGTCTTGTCAGGCGTTTCTTATTCCTGCGCCAGGGCCGATTTTGGTTGCCTCTCAATTAGGCGCTGACTATGGTTATATGATTTTATTTGGCCTTATTGCTGCCATACCGGCAATGATTATAGGAGGTCCAATTTGGGGCTCTATTATTTCTAAATCTATTCATGTAGAACTCCCACAGCACGAACAAATCGACGATAACCAAAGAGTTGGTAAAGGGACGCCTAGTTTTGGATTAGCATTAGGTTTAATTGCTCTGCCGTTAATTATGATTAGTTTAAATACTATTGGTAGCCGCTTTGTTGAAAAAGACTCTGATTTATATAATTGGTTAGCCTTTATAGGTCATCCATTTACAGCAATTTTAGTTGCCTGCCTAATGGCATTTTATTTGCTCGGTGCAAGGCGCGGTGTCCCTAATGCTAGAATCATGGAAATTTGTGGTAGTGCCTTACAACCTGCAGGAATTATTATTCTTGTCACTGGTGCCGGTGGGGTATTTAAACAAGTATTAGTTGATTCAGGAGTAGGTACTGCACTAGGTAATTACTTAGCTGGCTCAGGATTACCGATTGTAATACTCGCTTTTGTATTATCAGCCGCTGTGCGGGTTATTCAAGGCTCTGCGACAGTAGCTATGCTTACAGCGTGTGGCTTAATTATTCCAATGCTTCAGCCTTTAGGCCTTGATGGAGCGCAGCTTGCCGCTGTCACTATCGCTATTGGTGGGGGCTCTATTGTGCTCTCCCATGTAAACGACTCAGGATTTTGGTTAGCGAGTCGCTATCTCGGTTTGAGCGAAATGCAAACTCTTAAAACGTGGACGGTAATGGAAACTATTATTGGTACTGTTGGCGCACTTGTCGCTATGATTATTTCTCTGTTTTTGTAAAATTACAGTATGTAGAGTTATCATCACACATATAAAAATTACCTGAGCCTTTTGTTATTTAGGCTCAGGTAATTAGGCACAGGTAATTAGGCTCATATAATTAGAGTATTTAAACACTTTCACCTAGATGAACTATATAACCAGTATCAATTACTTGCTTATAATTAATCCTAGCATCCAAATCTGAATTAATCCGGCTCAACAACTCTCTTCCCGCAACATTACCTATCTGATAACGAGGGGTGATCACACTTGCTAATTGAGGCACCATTGCTTGGCCAATATCATGGCCATGAAAACCCACAACCCCCATTTGGCTAGGCACTAAAATGTTGTTTCGCTGGCATTCAAAAATAGCCCCAATTGCTAAATCATCATTAGTACAAAACAAACAGTCAGTATTTGGGTAGTCAGTACGCGCTTTTTGTAAAAGTTCAGCACCTAAACTATAAGATGAAGCTTGATCAGTCATCACACTTTTAGGCGTAAAACCTTTAGCTAACATAGCATCTGAATAACCTTGAAATTTTAGACGTGTTCGTACATCGAGCCTTGCACCTATATAAACAATATTGCGATAGCCTTTATTTAAAAGTGCCGTCGTCATATCAAAAGCGGCTTTAACATTATCAAAACCAACCGCTTGCTGCATAGGAGAGTGATGAGTATCCATTATTTCAATCACAGGTACGCCTGACGTTTCAATCATTTTTAGCGTTCTGTCTGTGTGTGTGGTTTCTGATAAAATTAAACCATCAACGTGATACGACAATAGATACTCAACCCGTTTTTCTTCAATTTCAGGGTTGTAACCATAATGGGCTAACATTGTTTGATATCCTGCAGGCCCTGTCACATCTTCAATGCCTTTTATAACTTGAGCAAACACGTGATTCGTTAACGATGGGACTAGTACACCAATAGAGTAGCTTTTAGCATTAGAGAGTAAATCAGGGGCTTTATTTGCAATGTAACCTAGCGTATCAATAGCTGCACTAATTTTAGTGCGAGTAGACTCTGATACTTTTTCGGGATTACGTAAATAACGACTCACCGTCATTTTGGTTACACCAACCGCATCGGCAATATCTTGAAGAGAAGAACGCTTGTTTTTTTTCATCACACACAATTAAATAAAATGTTACTTGTAACATACCAACTATTGTGAAAAATCACTACTTTTAGCCATTTTTATTTAGGTTATCGCTAAGCGATTACCCAAGAGATTTAAATAATCTAGACCTATTTTACTGTATTTGTACCAATAACATTAAACAGAGGCTCAGATACTCCGAGCCTCATCGTAATTGAAAACTTATAGCAATCTCAACAATTGCGAACCAGGTAGGCCGCTTTGTGGTAATAACGCGGGGGTAACTGCAAATGCTTCTGGGATTTTACTTTTGATTTCATCCATCTTTTTACGGTTATTTTGTTTATCATAAACATAATATTTAAGGATATTTCCGTATACATCGTCTTTTGCATCAACCTTCTCTAGGGTTTTTAACGCTTTATCGTAATCATCAAGGTAAATGTATGCCAGTGCTAAGTTATCAGCAGAGCCAACATGTAGTTTCCCTTCAAGCTGTTTTGATAAATCTTCAAGCTCTGCAACAGCAAGCTCATAACGCCCTAGTTGTATATACGCGGTTGCTAGTGAATTTTTTAAAAAGTAAGGCGGGTTACTACCAGGCTCATACCATTTTTCGTAAGCACTCAGTATATCTTCATATTGCTCAAGTTTAGAGTAAACGTGATCTAGCAGCCTAAAGCTTTGTAGTTTAATTTCAGCTTCTTCAAAACCAGCAAGTTTATCTCTATTTAAGTGCCATTGTTGTATGCCTTGCGCAGCTTGGTTTAACAGTTCAAGGGTATCACTTTTTGCCCCAGCAGCACTTTTTAGAAGCTGTGCAAGTTGTTGTTTATATTCTTCACTTTTAACAGGAGCCTGAGACGTATTATTACTTGGCTGCTTGTTATCTGAACTACCATCTACAATTTGCGCTGCAGCTAAAGCACTAAAAGACATTGCCGCCGCAACCATAACCAAATATTTACTTTTCATTGTTTTTTCCTTGTTTAACATTTTGATCCTCTGAATATTAAAACTCTTAGAATGAGCAATATTCAAAAGTGGGGGGGTAAAAAAGTTAGGCGAGCTTTTAGCACTTTGCTCTTGTAGCAATAAACTGGCTAAATCCAATTGGTATTTACCTTTTAGCTTTTGCATACACAACTCATCACAGCTAAGTTCGAGTTGCTCTTTTGCTAAACCAGTTAACTTTAAGCAAATAGGATTCCACCAAAAAACGCTTTCTATAAAACAAATAAGCCACGTCCAATAAATATCACCTTGTTGTAAATGAGTTACCTCGTGTTGAATGACTGAATCTAATTCTTCACGATTTACCATCGTCGACTCTAGCCAAATAACAGGCTTTATTAACCCGGTAGCAAAAGCAGGCTCTGTATGGGTTGTTAGTCTAATTGGATACTGATTGTTAATGTGTTTAAGTTCAGGACTTGGCTTTGAGTTAATGTATAAGTTTTTTATAAGCTTTACATAAAGGCTCATGCGTAATGAAAACAATCCAAAACCAGCTAAAACTAAAACCATAAAAACATTACTAAGTGATGGCAATAAGTCCCATATACTCATATCGCTTTGTAATTCGTCCTTAGTTGCTACTTGTTCAGCATTTGGTATTAATGCTTTAACATTGGGAATCAATTGCGCCACGTTGAATGTGTAACGATTTGCCACTTCAAATAAGGATAACTGGGAAAAATATTGCCAAGGGACAAACCAACATACCAAGGCAGTCATTAAAATGTAAAAGTTTAATCGTGCTGGGGCATTTTTTAGCCCTTTTACTGTAAGCAAAATACATAAGCTAATAAGTGTGCAAGTTAGTAAATAATCCGTCATTACCCTCTCCTTTAATCTAACTTCTTATTTTTTAAAAGCGTTTGTAAATATTCTATATCTTCATCATTTAGCTTTTCTTCTTTAATAAAGTGGGCAATTAAACTACGAGAATTACCTTTAAAAAATCGTTGCATAAAACTAGGCATAGCTTGCCCCGATAATGTGTCTTGAGTCACGATTGTTCTAAAAACAATAGCTCGACCTTCATGTCCACAGCGCTCAATCGCCCCTTTGTGTTCTAACCTATCTACGATAGTTTTAACTGTTGTATAGGCTACTTTTTTATCTTTTTGCTTATCAGCTAAAAGCACTTTATGTAGTTGACTCGCGGTACAGGGTTCTTCCTGCCAGAGCAGCTGCATAATATCCATTTCAAAATCACTAAGTTTCATTGTCGCTCCTATTACTACACTTCTAGTGGTACTGTTACAAATGTAGTAGTAACTAATCTTAGTGTCAATACAAAATTGACATGTGAATGAAAAACAAACGATAGAAATATAAAAGTCTTAGGGAGGTTTTATAAAAAAGGTATATAAAACAAGGGTGTATACTTGTTAATTGGTTTTAGAAAAACATAAAAAACGATAGTTTATTTTCAACTAACGCTTTTTATGCTTTAAAGTTTTTTATGAAAGGTAGTGAGGTAACTATGCTTTATCGAGCGCTTGGCTTACATCGGCAATTATGTCAGCAATGTTTTCAATACCGACTGACAAACGGATTAAATCGCGACTTACACCCGCATTAGCAAGCTCTTCATCATTTAATTGGCGGTGTGTAGTTGACGCAGGATGGCACGCAAGCGACTTGGCATCGCCAATATTAACTAAGCGTAAAATCATGTTTAGCGCATCAATAAAACGAGTACCCGCTTCTAGGCCACCAGCAATACCAAAGCTTAAAATACCCGATGCTTTACCACTGGTAATTTTTTGGCTCATTTCGTTATACGGGCTTGATTTAAGCCCTGCGTAATTAACCCAAAGCACTTTTGGATGATTTTCTAAATACTCAGCCAAGTGCTGTGCATTCTCGCAGTGGCGATCCATTCTTAAGCCTAAGGTTTCAAGGCCAATTAAAATGTCAGATGCGTTTTTAGGCGCAAGCGCTGCGCCAGTATTTCTAAGTGGCACTACTCTACAACGTCCAATAAATGCAGCTTCAGCAAAAGCTTCGGTATAAACCACATTGTGATACGACGGATCGGGCTCGTTCATCATTGCAAAGCGCATGGCATTCGCTTTCCAATCAAATTTACCTGAGTCGACAATCATGCCGCCAATAGCAGTACCGTGCCCGTTTATATACTTTGTAAGTGAGTGAACCACTATATCGGCGCCCAGCTCAAATGGGCGGCATAAATACGGCGTAGCCACGGTATTATCAACAATAAGCGGCACACCTTTGCTGTGTGCAATACGTGCTAAACGTTCAATATCAACAATATTACCTGCAGGATTACCAATAGATTCACAAAAAACAGCGCGGGTGTTGTCGTCAATTGCATTCTCGAACGCGGTAAAGTCATCGGCTTTAATCATGCGTGCTTCAATACCTTGCCTAGGTAGTGTATGAGCAAATAAGTTATACGTCCCACCATATACTTGGCTGGTGCTGACAATGTTAGTACCGACTTCGCACAAACATTGAATAGCATACGTAATAGCAGCCATCCCAGAGGCAACAGCCAGCCCACCAATGCCCCCTTCCATCGCGGCAATACGTTGTTCAAGTACTGCATTGGTTGGGTTCATTATGCGGGTGTAAATATTTCCAGGTACTTTTAAATCGAATAAATCAGCGCCATGCTGCGTATTATCAAATGTATAAGAAGAAGTGTGATAGATAGGCACGGCAGCCGATTTGGTCGTAGGCTCAGATTCGTAACCGTGGTGCAGTGCTAATGACTCTAATTTCATAATTATTTCCTTCAATTAATTTACCACTAAGCTAGCACTTCTTGGTTATAAAATGCACATGAAATATATTAAAGGCTGTTAGGTGATTTGATTTAAGTTAAGGCGGTTAATAGCTATGAGTTCAAGGATTATGTTCTTTTGAACTTTTTAGAAAAACCATATAAAAAAACTTTATATGGCTGTGTTCTTCCATTAGGTAGTAAGTTATTTTAAGGTTATATTTAATGAATTAGTATTAAGCACTAAATAAAACAAGCTTAATCGAAATATGTATTAGAAACTTTAGAGGACAACATAAATTACTAATATTATTTGTATTGTATGGCTCGAATATATTCAATAAGTTGGTCAACAGGAAGCGGCTTTGAGAAAAAGTATCCTTGAATCCTAATACCTTTATATCTAGATAAGTGTGTAATTAGCTTTTCATCTTCTACCCCCTCTACTACCACTTTTTTGCCTAAGTCATAACAAACTTTGATAATGGTATCTAAAAGCTTTCGTTCTTTCGTATCTTTATCCGCTCCAAGAGTAAACTCTCGATCAATTTTAATAATGTTCGCGGGCTGATTAGCAAGATATGACAAACTTGAAAAACCAGTCCCAAAATCGTCTATAGCAACATTCAAACCTGAATTAATTAATTCAAGTAATGTTTTCTCTATAGATGTCTTTTCTTGAAAGGAGGACTCAGTGACTTCAACAGTGAAATTTTTATATGTGATTTTATTTTGAGTAAGTAAATGGAGTAAGTCGATAGAAAAATTGTCTTTAATAATCTGCTTGGTTGAAAAATTAACTGCTACGGTTATATTTTGCAGTTGCGAATGTTTTTTTATATCGTGAAGGACTTGATTTAAAACTTGTTTACCTACTTGAACTATTTGACCCGTAGTTTCTGCTACAGGGATAAATTTTGCCGGAGAGATCCATTCACCGTTACAACACCACCTAACTAGCGCTTCAACACCTACAATTTGGTTCCCATTCAAGTTATGTATAGGTTGGTAGAACACTTCTAATTCGTTGTTTTTTAGAGCCGTGTGTAAATTATTTCGGATAATAATTTTTTCGCTGTGTTTATCATCCATTATTTGTTGATAAAAGTGTATTTGATTCCCTCCAAGCTCTGTAGATTTTTCAAGGGCTATATTTGCTTGCTGAAGGTTAAGCTTAAAATTAAATAATTCGGGGGTTTGATAAAATACCACTCCAGCACTTGCAGTAAGATTGAAATCAAATGTGTCTATACAGTACGCTTTAGATAAATCGAGTATTAGAGCCTCAATTTTTTGCTCAAGGATAGCTGGTGTAGTATCTGTAAAATATAAAACAAAGCTATCGTTAATTCCCTTAGAAATTAATACTCGGTTGTCAACATTTATACTTATTCTTTCAGAAGCTTTTTTCAGAATTTTATCACTGATTTCATAACCTAAAGAGTTATGTATCTCTTCATAAAAATCTAGTTTAACTATTACAGTTGCAAAATTACTATATCCTCTAACCGAGCTAAGCTGCAGAAACTCTTCTTCCAAAGCTTTCAATCTCAGTAAACCAGTTAATTCATCATGCTTTGTACTAAACTCTAAGGCTCTTGATGAATCAGCTACCAGTACAAAAATAAATATAAATATAAACGTAAACCATAATATTAATTGATCAATTATGGTATCAATGTGTATTGCTTCATAGTCATTGATAAAGGTATAGACATTATGTTCAACTAAACCCATCACATTTATTTTTTCAGTGATAAAATGGTTATAACGGCTAGTTAGCTTGTTTAAATCAGACTGAGTTTTATTTTTATAGTCTACTGAAAAGTATACATTTGGAGTTAATTCTAAATATGTATCATACCGACTAAGATATTTTAAATAACTTTTCTCTAATAATAAGTTCATATCTAGTAAATTTAATATATAAAAACGACTTTGATTCGCAAGTTTAACAGGGGCTAAAAACATTAAAATTGGTATATCGGAGTCTAGAGTTAATGAGTTAGCTGCAAATTGGACTTCCTCTATATCTCTTTTAAGCCATAATTTTATTGTAGGTTTTTCTAGCATTCCATTTAAGTAAAAACTGCTAGAAAAATTATCGCCTGAAATATAATTTAATTCATTATCAAGAACTAAAACACCTTTGATTATATTATAATCACTAATGTAATTTTTTGAGTCTATATTAATTAGACGCATAAAATCTTCAAAACTAACTTTTTCTACTCTAGTCTTTATTCTAGCTAGAGCTTTTTTCTGTGAAGCCAAAGAGCGGTTTATCATTGTTTCTAATAAGTGTATTTTTTCTCTTGCATTAGCATCTTGGGTTCTGACTAGATTCAAAGATGACTGATGCCACACAGTTGAACCGATTAATACAACTATAAATACGACTAATTTTATTTTTTTCATTTCATTTATTTTTATATTTTTATGAAAAGCTTTGATAGTAATTGCTGAAAAACAAGTAAACATAAAAATGGCGTACAATGATAAAGTAAATGGGTTGTTATCAAGGCTTCCCAGATCGAAATTAACCTGCATATGAAATAAAAAAGAAAACTGAATAAATAGAAAACACAATGCAGCAACTGTAGCTATTGCGATGCAATACTTCTTTGTATATAGACTTACTTTTTTTATGGTTGCTAAAACGCCTGCAATTAACAGTGAAATTATTGCCGTAGTGGGGCTTATCACCTTCATTAATTCATACCCAGAAAAAGTAGATTCAACCATTCCTAGTGCAAAAATAATACAGTGAAAATACAAAATAGCGCTATATAAAATACTAGTCGCACTTCTTGTCACATTCAATCTCATATCATAACCCATTAAATTTATCAGCTGCCTCAATGCAGTTTAAAAGGATTGCTTATACAATTCAATGCAAACATAAAGTATTGCTTATTAATCATTTTTCTTGTGAAGTGGCCGAGAAATACACTTTTGATTGTAAGACCTCCAAGTTGACATCCATGTTTTCATTATATACGATACATGCATAAATCATATACGGTATATATAATGGGAATAGTGAAAATATCAGATGGGCTGCATGAAGAAATTAGAAAATCGAGTAATATCATGTCCAGATCTATCAATTCACAAGCAGAGTTTTGGATTAAAATAGGCATGCTTGCTGAGTTAAATCCGACACTTACCTACCATGAAATAATTAAAAAACAACTCATAAAAGAAAAGCTTACTATTCAGGATCTTTTGCATGAGTAAAGCAACAATAAAGACTGATGCAGAAATTGAGCTCATGAGAGAATCAGGAAAGCTTTTAGCTCAGGTATTTAAAATGCTTGATGATTTTATTTGCGAGGGCATAACTACGTTAGATATAGACACTAAAGTAGAAAGCTATATTACCAATGTGTTACATGCTCGTCCTGCCAGTAAAGGCCAATATGGCTATCGGTATTCATTGAACTCATCTGTTAATGACGTAGTGTGCCATGGTGTACCCAATAATATTTATAAATTAAAAAACAAAGATATTTTAAATATTGATATTACCTTAGAGAAAAATGGTTATATCAGTGATTCAAGTAAAATGTATACTTTTGCAGCGACAAGCTCAGAAGCCAAACGATTGGTTAAAACGACTTATGATGCTATGTGGGAAGGTATTAAGGTGGTAAAGCCAAAAGCAACGCTTGGTGATATTGGCTATGCTATTCAAAAGCACGCTGAATCTTCTGGTTATAGTGTAGTACGTGAATATTGCGGTCATGGTATTGGTAAAGAAATGCATGAAGAGCCGCAAGTTTTGCATTATGGTAAACCTCATACAGGGTTAGTGCTTGAAGCAGGTATGACCTTTACTATAGAGCCTATGATCAACCAACGTTCCAAGAAGGTAAAAACTAAAAAAGATGGATGGACAGTCGTAACAAAAGACAAGAAACTTTCTGCTCAGTGGGAACATACCGTTCTAGTAACAGAAACTGGCTTCGAAGTTTTAACACTTCGCGATGAAGAGAAGCGTGCTTAGCAAAACTAAGTTATGCTACTGACGTATACAAACCGTAACCCATTATGATTAACAAAAAAGGCGCTTCCTTTACGGTAAGCGCCCTTCTCTTATCTCACTAATTACTTATTTTACGATTGTCATTTCGTCTAATAAGTTTTGTGCATTATCTACTTTATCCATTACCCACAGCATGTAGCGTGAATCAACGTGGATTGAGCGATTAAGCTCAGGGTTGTAATCCCAGTCACCAATAATACTTTCGTAAACACCGTCAAACAGTAAACCAACAAGCTCTGCTTTGCCGTTAAGTGTTGGCGAACCTGAGTTACCACCGGTAGTGTCTACATTTGATAAAAAGTTTACTGGTACTGTATTCATGCCGCCCGTGTAATCACCGTAAAGCTTGGCTTTAATTTGCTCTTGTAACTTTTTAGGTGCATTAAATGGGTCAACATCGGTGTTTTTAGCTAGTAACCCTTCAAGCGAGGTAAAAGGTGTTGCTACCAAGCCATCTTGAGGTGAGTAGCCGCCTACGGTGCCATAGGTTACTCGTAATGTGCTGTTGGCATCGGCGTATACAGGTTTGTTTTTAGCTTTGTTAAACGCAATGATTGCGCTCATTAACTCTGGGCGAGCTGCTTGTAATTTACCTGCAAGTGCTTTTGATTTATCTTCCTCTGCTTTCATTACTTTAAAGATTGCTTTAGCGTACTGCACAAATGGGTCTTGGCTTTGATTTAGCTGGCTAAACGATTGTTCAAATAATGAATTGCGAACAGTGGCATTATCAAGTCTTGACTGTTCATACATGCTATCAAGTAACGCGCTTTGGGTTGCTTTATCAAACCCATTTTGTACTTTAAATACGTTATCAACCTCGCTAAAACGCTCTTCTTTTGGAAGTGCTGCATACAGCTCTAAAAAGTGCAGTAAAATAGCTTTGTCTACTTTGCTATCATAACGGCGCGTCATGCGCTCAAGCCCTGCTTTAATGCGAGGTAAGTCACGTTCTTGATAACCAGATTCACGTTCGCTATTTGGCTTTTGTTTTTCGTAAGCTAGGCGGTATAAACGTCGTGCTGTGCTGATCATTTGTGAGCGATGTACATAACCTAACATACGGTCGCGTTCACTGTGCTCTTGTGATTGTGCAATTAGCTCAGATAGCTCACCTAATACGCTTCCGTATTGCTCTTTACGCTCACTATCGCTATTGATCCATTGTGTTAACTCTTGCTCAAACTGTTTTTTGCGCTCAAGCATAGTGCCTTTTTTGAAGCTTTCGATCATCGAACCATAGTTTTTAATATAGTTGTTATAACCTGCAATGGTGCTTTCGTAAGCAATACGCGCTTTACTGCCGTCTTCTGAGTTTTCTTCAATAAGCGACACGTATTTTGAGTTATGAACGCGTGCTTTAGGGTAGCTGTCGTTAAATACGTTATCTACCTCTGTTGCTATACGGTAGCGGTTAGTACGCCCTGGGTAGCCTGTAACCATTACAAAGTCGCCTTCTTGCACGCCTTTGGCACTTACTTTTAGGTAAGAGTCTGGTACGTAAGGTACGTTGTCTTCGCTGTACTCAGCTGGTTTTCCATCTTTGCCTACATAAGCGCGGTAAAAACCAAAGTCGCCTGTGTGGCGCGGCCACATCCAGTTATCTATATCGCCACCGTATTTACCTACGCCCATAGCTGGTGCGTAAGATAAACGTACGTCTTTAATTTCAAGTGACTTAATTAGGTAAAACTCTAAACCACCATGAAACGAATACACGTTACAACGGTAGCTTTCGTCGGCTTCACACTGGGCTACTAGCGCTTTTTCGTTTTTTACTATTGCGTCGTAGCGTGCTTTACCGCTTAGTTCTTCAATACCTTTACTAACTTTGTCAGTCACATTAGTAACTGTTTCTGTGACGTATACGCGTGAACCCGGCGCTGCTGGTAAGTCCTCAGCAGGGCTTTTAGCTAAAAAGCCATTTTCTAATATGTTGTTTTCAGGTGTTGAATTGTATTGCACCGAGCCATAAACACAGTGATGGTTTGACACAACTAAACCCTTAGGCGATACAAACGATGCTGTACAGCCACCTAGGCTAATTACCGCATTCATTGGGAATTCGGTTAATTTAGAAATAGATTCAACATTAATTTCAAGCCCTTTGGCTTTTAAAATTGATTCTAACTCTGGAAGTTGGTGTGGTTGCCACATGCCTTCGTCGGCTATGGCACTACTTGAAAGTGATAAAGAAAATGTGGCTGCTAATGTAGCTACAAGAGGTTTTAAACGCATTATAGAATCCTTTTTATTTGTTTCTATAACAGGTTACTCGTCAGTAGCTAATGAGGTCAATAGCCGTGCAATGAATTGTTACAATCGAGTGTTTAATCTTACTTTTTATCAAAATTCATCGAAAAATCAAGAAACTGTTTTGCTGGTATGGGTTTACTAAACTAAAAACCTTGCATAAAATCACAGCCTAATTCGTTCAATAAAGTAAGCTGCTCTTTTGTTTCTACGCCTTCGGCTACCACTGTCAGCCCTAAACTGTGCGACATGGCAATAATTGCCTTTACGAGATTACAATCTTCATTGTTTAGTACAATACCGTCAATAAAACTTCTATCTATTTTGAGTACATTAAAAGGGTATTCTCTCAAATAACTTAATGATGAATAACCTGTACCAAAGTCATCCATTGATAAGTTAATGCCTAATGCAGTAATTTCAGTCAGTATATCAACAACATTAGTGTGGCAACTCATCAATACACCTTCAGTTATTTCAAGCTCTAAACTTTCGGGGTTTACGTTTGCTTCACTCAATGAGTTTTGAATAAAACTGAGCAGCCCTACGTCTCTAAATTGGCGAGGAGATAAGTTAACAGCCATTGTATATTTTTGTTGGCGTTTACAGGTACTTTGCCATGTGTTTAAAAAGTGTAATGCTTGGCTAATTACAAACTTGCCAATAGGTACAATTAATCCTGTATTTTCGGCAATAGGTATAAACTCATCGGGTGTTACATTACCTAGCACAGGGTTATGCCAGCGTAATAACGCTTCTGCACCAATGATGTGTTTATTTTTGGCGTCAAATTGGGGCTGGTAGAATAACTCAAATTCATTACGCTCAAGGGCGCCACGCATCTGCTCTTCTATTACTAGTCGGCGCTGAATAATTACATTCATTTTTTTAGTAAAAAATGAATAAGTATTACGGCCATATGATTTTGCTTGATACATTGCAGTGTCAGCGTTTCGTAATAAATCAGCTACTGTATTACCATTTTCTGGGTATATGGCTACACCAATACTCGCTGTAAGTATGTGTTCTCGGCCCTCAATTTTAAAAGGGGCTCTAAAGTTATTGACCAGTTTTTCAGTAATTTTTAAAGCAGAATGGTGATCAGTTATACCTCGTAGTAATACGATAAACTCATCCCCACCTAGGCGCCCTAACGTATCGTCTTTTCGCAGTGCCTCTTGTAGCCTTTGCGCTGATTCAATTAAAAGTTTGTCTCCTGTTTCATGGCCTAAAGAGTCATTTATTTTTTTAAAGTCATCTAAATCCAAAAACAGTACCGCAGCTTTCTCGTTATTTCTTTGTACTTCAATAAGCAATTGCGACAAACGATCAAGTGCTAAAAAACGATTAGGGAGTAAAGTTAGACTATCGTAATACGCTTGATGTCTAATTAGTTCATCTGATTTATGCTGTTCTGTAATATCTCGAATAATAACCATTAACTGGTTATGTTCTGTTATTTTATTTATTCTTGCTTCAAAAAAAACGAGCCCATGGGGTAAAGCTAGCTCATATTTAAAGCTCATCATCTGCTCTTTTTCTAATACGAGGCTGATATAGGTTTCAAATTTTTTGGCTACAGCGCGCGGGAGTACATCACCCATTTTTTTACCAATAAATTGCTTTGGCTTGGTGTAGAGATCGGTCTCATTACTGGCATGATACTCAATAATAGTTCCATCATTTTCCATCAAGAAAAATAAGTCAGGAATTGCCTCAAAAATAGTTTTTAGCATATCCTCATTAAATGATGCATCTGCTTGTGCCTTTTTAACCTCAGATAAGTCAATATCAATGCAATACATTTGTTTTGTATTATATTGATTTGTAAACATAACATGGCTAGAAAAAACAGATACACTTTCGCCATTTTTACCTTTTAGGGTAATTTCGGATGCTGGAATTTCTATGTCTTTTTCTACCCAATCACTGTGTGCGTCAATTACAAATTCACACATTGATTCTGGAATTATAAGGTCTTCTATTTTTTGCCCTATGGCCTCTTCTTTGGTGTATCCGTAAAGTCGCACACTGCCTTCATTCCCATAAATAACACGACGCTCATTGTCATAACCTTGAACAGAAATTACATTTACCGCATCAAATAACTGGTGCAAATAGTCGTTAATTACAAATTAGTTGGTTAAGTCTGAAGCAACGTCGTCTAATTTCATTTTGAGGCTATATCCATAAGTAATTTTATTTAGTAATAAAAAACACCAAATAATAATTTAATTTTAATATTAAATTTCCATGTACATTATATACGCCATTATAAAAAACAAAAAAAGAGCCGAAGCTCTTTTTTAATAATTGTTAACTGTATTTAAACTCTATAAAAACTGAATTTATTTTTTTGTCACATCATTTGGATGTTCCACGCCAATCCATGCTTTGAATAGTGCTTTTTGCTGTGGCGTTGCCTCTTTATCAGCAACTACTTTTTTAGGCTTATCGAAATCTTCTGATAATACTAATGTTAAGCTTTCAAGTGCATCGCGACGAAGATAGTCAACGGTTACTTTGTCGCCTGCCTTAAACGTTTCTAGGCTAGTTTTTAAATCTTTACCTACGTGATGTTTGTTTATAGCGACAATTTTATCATCGGTAGTTAAACCCGCTTTCCACGCACTGCCACCACGGCGTACATAACTTAACGTCAGTAATTCACCTGTATTTTTGGCGGTAGCATCAATACTTGCAAGTGTTTTTGCTTTTTCAGGACGCTCAAACTTTAAACCTACTTTAGTAAGTAAATCGTCAAAGTTAATACTTGCAGGCGACTCTACATTTTCTTGCCACCAGCTTGAATAATCACGTCCTGTTAAATCTTTTAAGATATTAAGTACATCTGTATCTGTAAATCCAGCGGGCATTTTATGATTGTTATAAAGTGCTTTGTGCACGTCGCGATAGCTTATTTTACCTTGGCTTTTTTCTAGTAAGTCAATATCTAAAGCAAGTGAAAGTAACGAACCTTCTGAATAAATATTGGTGCTGTAGTTACGTGCGTGATCGCCACCTTGATTAATCCATTTATCAAAGCTTGTTTCGCTTGCGCTTTGCACTTCACGGCCCGGTGTTTGCAAATGACGGTTAATGGTTTTACTCATTACTTTAAAAAATTCATCTGTTGTTTGAATGCCTGAGCGCACTAATAAATGATCTTCAAAGTAACTTGTTGAACCTTCTGCAATCCACAGCAGTTTTGAATAGTTCATATTAGTGTAATCGTATGGCACTAAACCTTGAGGGCGATATGCTTTAACATTCCATGTATGAACAAACTCATGCGCAGCGGTGCTAATAAAACCTAAGTAATCTTCGCGGCTACCAAATCGGTCACGTGGTCGTTGAATAATTGTTGAGTTTAAATGCTCTGTTGCACCACCAGCTCCTGATGTTGCATGCACCATAAATACATAACGCTCATACGGATAGCCATCCCAAATTACATTACCCGTGGCAACTAATTTTTTAAGATCGGTAAGCATTAGCTCTACATCGTAGTTACCATCGCCCCATATAACTAACTCGTATTCACGCCCTTCTACTTCAAATGTGTGTAGTTGGTTAATACCCGTTTCGATTGGTGAATCAACAAGTACATCGTAATCGGCTGCTTTAAATGAATTTTTGCCTTTTAAATTATTCATACCCGATACAGAACGCCACTTTTTAGGCACGTCTAAATTAACGGTTACAGGCTCTTGGCGAAATGATTCACTAAACATAAAAAAGCCTGACGCATCTATAAATGCATGGCTGTCGTCAATGTGGCGAGCACGTTTACCAAGCTCATTTGCATACACCTGGTAGTCAACATTTACTTCTGTAGGTTCATTAAGATGTACACGCCATGTACTGTGATCTATTTTTTCCCATTTTAGTTCTTTGCCATCTTCATCTTTGGCTTTGAAGTAGCGAATGCCATTTGCAAGATTTAACATTTCGTAGCGACCCGTGCGCCACGCAGGAAGTTTTATATCAAGGTGTGCTTGCGCTGTTTTTGGAAACTCAACACTTACATCACCTAAATGATGCTGTGGTTGCGAGATTTCTAAAGAATAATTTACATCGGCAAATACAGGCGCTGAACATGCAGCTAAAATTGAAAGGGCTAATAACTTTTTCATAGAGACTCTTAGTGGAAACTTAACTGCTTACAAGACTAACAAGCCCCTATTTAAAAGTGAATTAAATACGATAAATGACCCTATATACGAGTTTATAAGTAGTAGCTTATTAAAATTTCTAAGTTTTTTACTAGATAACTACACATAATAAAAATTTGTTGTAAACTGAAGATAATGAAATTAATTTGATGGCGGTATGCTTAGGTGTCACAAAGATCTAACGCAACAGATAAAAAGCTAAAACAAGCAATTGATGCGCGTATGGCTGTTGAGAGTGCTCGTAAACATCAAGTAGATGTTCTATGTGACTTTACAGCTAAACTATCGTTGAGCTGTAAAGGACTAGATATCGAGTTAGATAATCGCCTCGCCAAATTTAGAAGTGCGCTTAATAAAGGCATGAGTTTTGAAAACCTTGCTCCCCTTATTAGTGAAACTTTAATCCTACTTAAAAACCAAGAATCGATTCAACAAGCTCAGCAACGTAATTTATACAACAGTGTGCAAAGTGCCGGTAAACAATTACAAAAAACCAAAGGTTTACCTGACGATACTCGTAGGACTCTAAGAAATTTACTCGATCACGAGATTAATAACGTTCATTCAACTCATGGTTACATTCCGCTACTTGATCAACTTATTAGCTTTTATCATGAAGCGTTGCTTACCAAGCAAGACCCTCAAGTTGATCAGCAGCGCCCAGTAAAACAGGCGCGTGCAAAAAAACTACTTGAGCTCGCAAATGAACTTATACTTGAAGAAGAAGCTACGCTACAAATTAATAATATAAAAAATAATATTACAGAAAGTGACTCAATCGATTCATTACTCGATGTTGCAATTAGTATTATTGATGTAGTGGTAAAAAATATAAGTAAAGAGCGTAAATCCGCGCAAAGCTTTTTAGTTTCATTAAATCAAACCCTCGAAGATCTTCATAACTCTATCGTCTCAACTAGCAAGCACTCTGAGTCTATGGAAGTTGAGTTTGACTCACTTAATAAAAGCATTGAACTAAAAATAAAAAATCTTAATGAGCAAACGCAAAAAGCTACATCAATCTCATCTTTAAAAGAACTCGTAGATAACGAATTAAAATCAATAAGCGAAGATTTTATAGCAAAAGAAAAGTTAGAACGAAAAGACAGAGAAATGCTTAGCGCTAGTTTTAATGAAATAAATACTCGAATTGTTACTTTAGAAGATAAGTTAACAACGTATAAAAAACGCTTAAACGAACAGCGCTTTAAAAGCTTACTAGATGGGCTTACAAAACTGCCTAACCGGGCTGCATTTGACGAACGTTACAATCACGAAATGCATTTGTTTAATGTGCAGCCATCAGATGTTACGCTTGCAGTTATTGATGTTGACCACTTTAAATCTATCAATGATAGATTTGGCCACACCGCAGGTGATATTACCTTACAAGTTATATCAAAAGCGTTGCAAAAATCGGTAAGAAAGTCTGATTTTATAGCGCGTTATGGCGGTGAAGAATTTGTACTATTAATGCCAGGTGTGTCGCTAGAAAACGCAACATTACCCCTGGATAAAGTAAGAAAGGTAATTAAAAATATACCTTTTAAATTTAGAGAAAAACAAATTGAGATCACTATTTCGGTAGGTGCAACTCAATTTAAGAAAGGCGATACCCTATTAAAGGCATTTGATAGAGCTGATGATGCACTTTACGAAGCCAAAAATTCAGGGCGAGATAGACTTTGTACCAGTAAATAATGTCATAGCTATTATAACTTTTATGACAAGTAGTTTTACGATTTAGTAGTAGGAGCACGTCTATGTTAATACAGTTAAACCCAACTGGGGTTTTAGATTTACTGTCGCAATTAGAAGTTGATTTATTAGAGCAATCGTCTGCTAGTGAGCGTTATAAATTATTTAGAAACTGCGTACTTGCAGTCCTCAATGTAGGTAGTCATACCGACGACAGTAACGATATATACAACAAATACAAAGATTTTGATATTCGTTTAGTAAGCCGCGAACGAGGTATTAAAATTGAACTTGAAAACCCACCCGAAACCGCATTTGTTGATGGCGAAATAATTACCGGTATTCACGAACATATATTTTCTGTTATTCGTGATATTTTGTTTATTTGTCAAAAATACGAAAAAGATTTAAAAGAGCAAAAAGCCATAACCCATATGGTGTTCGATATGCTCAGAAATGCAGGTGCACTGCGTGTTAAAAGCGAGCCTAACATGGTTGTTTGCTGGGGCGGACATTCAATAAACGAGGTTGAATATAAGTACACAAAACAAGTAGGTTACGAACTTGGTTTACGTGGATTAAATATTTGTACCGGTTGTGGCCCTGGTGCCATGAAAGGCCCAATGAAAGGCGCAACTATTGGCCACGCAAAGCAACGTAACACCGATAATCGCTACTTAGGTTTAACAGAGCCAAGCATTATTGCTGCCGAGCCACCAAATCCTATTGTAAACGAACTCGTTATTTTACCTGATATTGAAAAACGCCTTGAAGCTTTTATTAGAACAGCTCACGCAATTATCATTTTTCCTGGTGGCGCAGGTACTGCTGAAGAGTTGTTATATTTATTAGGCATATTGTTGCACCCAGATAATACTAAGCAATGTTTACCTGTTATTTTAACAGGCCCCAAACAAAGCGAGGCGTACTTTAAAGAGCTATGCGAGTTCGTTGAAATGACACTTGGTAAGGAAGCGTTGGATAAGTTTGAAGTAATTATTGATAATCCTGAATTAGTCGGTCAAAAACTAAAGTCATCGATGGCTAATGTTCGTGATTACCGTAAAAGTGAAGGTGATGCTTATTACTTTAACTGGACATTAAAAATAGATAACGACTTTCAACAACCTTTTGCACCAACACATGAAAATATGGCAAGTTTAGATTTACACCTTGATCAGCCTAAACAGCTACTCGCGGCTAATTTGCGTAGAGCTTTCTCTGGTATTGTTGCTGGTAATGTAAAAGACGAAGGCGTTAGAGCCATTAAACAAAACGGTCCATACATTTTAAGTGGCGAACCTGCCCTTATGACAAATATGGATAAATTATTACAGGCATTTGTTCTTCAAGGTCGCATGAAGCTCCCTGGTAGTAAATATGTTCCATGTTACAAAATAAAAGCATGAGTTTTATAGTTTGAAACCCCATTTACTTCTTATAGATGCGCTTAATTTAATTAGGCGCATTTACGCCGTTGACGCGAATCAAAAACATCATAGCGACGAGCAAATGATACAAACGTGCTGTGCACGTGTAGCCCACGCCTGTAAAAAGCTTTTAGATACGAGTAATGCAACCCATGCCATTGCTGTGTTCGATGGTGACAAAAGCTGGCGTTATCATTTTTATAAAGACTACAAACATTCACGCGCGCCAATGCCCCAAGTATTAAAAGATGCTCTATTGCATTTTAAAGCCGCAATTGAAGAAACAGGTATTGTAGTATTTGAGCCTATTAACGATGAAGCTGATGATATTATTGCAACGCTTGCCTTTAAGGCATCAAATAATCAAATAACGAGCACTGTTGTTTCTACTGATAAAGGCTTTTTACCTTATATTGGCCCTTACATTACAGTTTACGATTACTTTAAAAAGCTATATTTAGATGAGACAAGTATAAAAGAGCGTTTTGGTGTTGAGCAAAATAAACTCGTTGATTTTTGGGCATTAGCGGGCGATAAAACAAATGATATTCCGGGAGTTAAAGGAATAGGTACTAAATCTGCGCAGCAAATAGTTAATAACTATAACTCAATTGAACAAGCAGCCGAAGATGAGTCTCTAAGCCCGAGTATTAAAGCAAAGTTAGCCGCTAATATGGATATGTACGTAATTTCAAAGCACTTGGTTAGTTTACGCACCGATATAAATTTAGGTTTTAGTTTAAAGCAGTTAAGACTTAATTAGTCGCAAGTTAATAGCCTCTAAACATTACAAAACGTATACTGATATTAGTTACCGGAGTCAGAGTAAGCCATATTGAAAAAATTTATCCGATATTTAATTTTAGGTTTAGGGCTATATGCACTGATAGCTGCATTGGTGATTACCTTTTATAAAGACGATCCTCAAGCTATGATTTGGCAAGACCGAGAGGCTTTCAATAAACGTTACATCGAAAAACTATCACTTGAGCAGCCAACAACACTAAATAGTGTTCTTGATTACTTAGGCAGCCCCGATCTTACTTATGCCAAACGAGATGGTGAACAAGTATTTCAGATAGTTTTTTATCGTACACAACATAAAACATCTGACGGTATTACCACTATGGATGAATGTACTGGCCTATTATTTAAAAATGGGCAGCTGTTTTTATGGGGCCCGAGTGCATACAATAAATACCAAGAACAAAATTAGGTGAAGGTTTAATGGATGAAGCTGTTTCAACTACCTTAGAGCAGCTGCTTAATAATACGCAGCTGTTTTTAAGTTATTATAACAATAAACAAAAATGGACAGCTCTATATCCAATGGCAAGTAAGCTAGCTGAGCAATATAGAGTGCTCTACAGCAAACAGCCATTCGCATTACAATCCCGATTAACGCTTTATAATCCAAGTTATTCTTATGCAACAAATTTAGTTGTTAGTCAGAGCGTCATAACTGCTGCCCTGTGTAAATCTCAAAATTATAATAGTGCCTTAAGTGAGCTATACATAGCCGCTACACTCATTGAACATTTATGTGTTGGAGCGCAATTAAACAAGCTTTGCGAGCAAACACCTTTTCAAGATTCTGATAAAAAAATTTGGAAAATGCGTCATCAGTTAGCAGCAAAAGTAATGTTAGCTAGTGGCGATTCAGCAAAACCTGTTACGCAGTTACTAGCTAAATTAAATAAGTATAAACAAGCATTGGTAAGTGCTCCTAAAATAATGCTTTACGATGGGGGCATAACGCTGATTGCTCTAGCAAATATTATTAGCATGAACATTACGAGCAACACGGCTAATAAACATATAAGCTTATATAAAGCACTTACCGATTTGTACATTCGCACACCTAACTTGTTCGCACTGCAATTTATTAAATCACTAATAGCGCATTTAGGGCCATTATTACCGGGAAGCCGCGTTTTATACGCTGAGCAAACCATGATTTATTTAGCAACTGATGCACAACAACGGCATGTTTTAATTAGTACAGCAAATCCAAATAAATTAACCTGGTACAGAGTAAAAGCAACGCTTAACGATAATCCAAAACAATGGCATTGCACTGATAAAACCATTAGCTTTAAAGTATTTAACAGTGAACATGTAAAACCACAAAGTGAGCTTGAGATTGATAAGGCACAATCTTTACTTGAGCTAATAAGTAATATTAAGTTACAGCACGAATACAGCTATAAAGGATTAAGCCTGCTGATGGCGCCTCACCCTCTCGTAATTGCTAATTTATGCGAGGCAGTAAAACCATATAATAAAGAACATCAGCCCGCAAAAGACTTAAAACATAGTTTATCTATGGTCGGTTATTATAATGCACCTGCAATAATTCAACGGGTTGTTTTTGAACAATTAGTTAATGTTACCCCACATCCATTGCAAGCCTACGTGACTAACAGATTAAATGGATTAGTAAAAATAATGGCTTTATTGGTTAGTAAAAATGACAATGACCAGTTTGAGCACATTACTTTACCTTTATACGCTTACGCCCATTTTTTATTAACGCAGTGCGGTACACAGCTTTCTCGTAAAACGCTGATTGACGACACACCAAATAAAACATTGAGTGCCCCTATCTGCTCCTTTTTTGGGGTAAATGCAATTAACACCGAACAACTAACACAACAGCTTACTCTTTTATTGAGTGATAACCCATGGACAGCAGCACTCTTAGAAGCAGAGCAAACACCTAAAAAGCACTTAACTGAGGCCCATAAACTTTGGATCACACTTAAGGTTGTTGCTCAAAATGTGTTTAAACCAGAACTTTCGCTAACTCCGTGGCAGCAGCAAACGTTAAATGAACAGCTAAAAATACTCAAGTGGCATAACCAAGCTGATTTTTATCAACAATTAGAATCTCTTGAGTTGTTTAATAGTATTTAGTTTATTAGAAGCTATTTTATGTCTTTATACCCATTATAACTTTCGTGTATACCCAGTATTTTTTGTATAAACTAGCAAAATGGGTGATAAATTGGTATAAATGCGCCCTTAAATTTTCAAGCACGTTCACATAAATGTTCTAACAAGCGGTTACTCTCTCAGAGTAATAATTTATGTGCAAATCAAACTCTTTAAAGGAAAAGTCAATGGCCAAACAAACCATCACAGTGATCAAAGGCGACGGCATCGGTCCGAGCATTATCGACTCAGCACTTGAAATATTAAAAGCCGCAGGTTGCGACTTTGATTATGAATTTGTTGATGCTGGCCTAGCTGCACTTGAAAAAACAGGTGAGTTATTACCGCAAGAAACAGTTGATACAATTGCTAAAAACAAAATCACTCTTAAAGGCCCATTAACTACGCCTGTAGGTGAAGGTTTTACATCTATTAACGTAACACTTCGTAAGCAATTTGGTTTATACGCTAACGTACGTCCAGTTAAATCATTTGTTGGTACTAAAGCGCGTTACGACGATATTGATATCATCACTATTCGTGAAAACACTCAAGGTATGTACTCAGGTGCTGGCCAAGTAGTAAGTGAAGACGGTAATGAAGCACAAGCAAAATCGATAATTACGCGTGAAGGCGCAGAAAAAATCGTAACTTTTGCATACGAGCTAGCGGTACGCGAAGGTCGTAAAAAAGTAACTGCAGTTCATAAAGCTAACATTTTAAAATCAACATCTGGTTTGTTTTTAAAAGTAGCACGTGAAGTAGCTGAGCGTTACCCACAAATTGAATCAAATGAAATGATTGTTGATGCAACATGTATGAAGCTAGTAATGACACCTGAAGAGTTTGACGTAATTGTTACGACTAACTTATTTGGTGATATTTTATCTGACCTTTGTGCTGGTTTAGTTGGCGGTTTAGGTATGGCTCCAGGTGCTAACATTGGTGAAGACGCTGCAATTTTTGAAGCTGTACACGGTAGTGCACCAGATATTGCTGGCAAAAACCTAGCTAACCCAACATCTGTAATTTTAGCGTCTATTCAAATGCTTGAGCATTTAAATATGGGCGATACTGCAGAGCGTATTCGTAGTGCTGTTGCTGATGTAATTAAATCAGGCGACCGTACAACTCGCGATTTAGGTGGCAGCCACGGTACAACTGATTTCACTCAATCAGTAATTGACCGTTTATAATTAATATTTGTTATTAATTTAAATAGCCCGCTAATTTAGCGGGCTTTTTTGTGTTTGCTAACTGCGTTTACTAACCTAGTGTATTTATGCAGGTTAGTATTAAACCTAAATAAACTTAACAGTAATAATCCTAATAAACCCGTCAGTGATCCGCCACTTGAACCCGAACTACTTTGTTGTTTTTGTACAGTAGCAGATAACTCTTGAGTAAAAGTATCATTGGTTTGAGTATCAGTAACATTCAACGTTACGTTATAAGTCCCGTCAGCTTGATAAGTATGCCTTGGGTTTTGTAAATTTGATAACGCACTGCCATCACCAAAATCCCAACTGTAAGTATAACTATTAAAGCCGCCGGTTACTTGGGCATTAAATTGTGCGCTTAAATCACTAACTGTAACGTTTGCGTTTATGCTAAGCGGAACATTAGCAGTTACATCAATCGCTTTTGATTGTTCAGTGCCTTCGTCATCTGTCACTGTAAGCGTTACTTGGTAATCGCCAGAGTACAAATAATTATACGTAAGCGATTGAGTCGCTAAAGTACTTCCATCTCCTAGCTGCCAATTATAAGTATACGGTGCGATTCCACCTGTAAGCGATGCCTCAGCTGTTAAAGCTCCTTGGTTTATTACATATTCAATTTCATTTACAGTTAATGGTTCAACTAATGTAACTTGTGCTACAGCGACTTGCTGTGAAGTACCATTATCTGCCATAAACTCAACGTTATAAGTGCCATAGTCTTGGTATTCATAAGTAGGCGTTAACTCTGTGCTGGAGCTTCCATCGTCAAAACTCCACGTAAATTTGTCCGCAGGAGTAAGTGCAAAACCTTCTACACTAAAATTAACGGTTAAACCGTTTTTAGTAAAATTAATTCCCTTAGTAACATCGTAAGTAAGCTCTACTTCTATATCTTCACTGTCTGCTGACTGGCTTATAATATTAAAGCCAAAACCAACCTGTGGAAGCACAACACCCGATGGTTTTTGCGCTTCAAAGCTATAATCGGTTTTATCAGTAAACCCGGTGATAGCTGATAAATCATCATCACCTAACCCTGCCCTTTGTTGATATAGGCTAAAAGCAGCATCACGTATTTGAATTGCTGAAGCAGCCGGAGTTTGCGTACTGCCCTTATTTATTGAACGCTGATCGGCATCTACCACTAATGCAAAACCACTACCTGGATGCTCGGTAGTGTTATTATCTGCTTGAGATTCATTGCTGTACCACAATAATAAGCCTGGTGAGTACTGCTCAGCTTGTAAGCTACTGTCAACGCCTGTGTATGAACGCAGTTGTAGATAGTAATGTGATGGCGATGCATATGTGTAACTACCTACTTTTTCAAAGCCATTAAACTCAGTGTGAACTTGATCTTGTGCATTATTTTGCCAAATTAAAGTATCACTTTGCTCAATGCGCATATCATCAACAACAAAACCATAATAATGTGTGTTCGCATCTGTTATGTATTCAATTTTTAAATCAATTGTTTGCCCAGAATAAGCTGATAAATCAAACTTATGGGTCAAATAGCCGTTAGGTTGCTTAGCATCACTATTAAGAAATGAATCACCTGAGATATACGGACCAATATCACCGTAGTATGGATTAAGCGCTTGCGTATAATTACTCGCGATTGGCTCGCCATTTACTTTTACTTGAACTAAATCGTAATCGCGCTCAATACTGTAATATGCAATAAAGCTTAAAGTAAGTGTCTCAGTTGTGCTTGGTAGCGCTATTGTATTAACTAAGCTATTGCTAATATTGTCGCCCGTATTTGAATAGTATTGAAAATCACCTTCAACTGGATCCCTAAATTTTTCGAGCCTTGGTGGTAGTGTTATTTTTATTTGATTTTGCTGTTGTGAAGTACTCGCAGTATTAATTAATGTTTGCTGTGAATTAGCCTCTATCTCATCCATATCAAGCGTAAGCTGGTTAACCCAGTTACCCTGGTACCGCTTTTGTAAATATTCAAGCGCATAAGGGCTAAACATAACTGGCTCTGAGCCTCTTGGCGAACCAGCCCAACTTCCTGTCGACATAACTGACCAAGATGCGACAGGCTCACCTACCGTGTTAGATTGTAAGTCGTATTCATCTAATAATCCTAAATCATGCCCAAACTCATGCACAACCACACCAATCCCGGCATCAATAGGGTTAATGGTATAACCAAAGAGCTTAATGTTGCTGCCTGCAATCTCGCTCGGCCCGCTATTTTCATCAAATACATAGTAGCGGTGCGACCAAATAGCATCGGTGCTTAGGTAACCGCCACCCGCTTCTTCGCCAATACTTGAATGAAATACCATTACATGGTCAATAATGCCATTAGGTTCATTAAGGATACCGTCACCATCAATATCATCTAAATCAGTTAAGTCATAATCCGCTAAATTAATATTAAACTTTGCAACTGCTTTCTCCACAGCCTCTTTAATTAAAGCGGGCGCATTTATATCCCGTGTACTGCCTTGGCGCTCACCATATATTTTTGCATTGCTATTAGCGGTTACCCAACCATATACCTGCCCGCTAAAGTTTAAGCTATTTCCCGAAGCCGCTTTATAATAATCAGCAGCCGTTTTTAAGCTTTGTCCATCAGGGCCTGTATAACCTTGAGTATTAAAAAGCATTTGCTGATAGTGCTCAGTTGAATAATCAGCGTAAAACATGTCGGTGTCTTGCTCTACAAGTTGATTGTCGTCATGTTTAAGATCAGGAAAATCAATTAAGATACCTAACACTTTTACATCATTAACGCTTTGATCTGGCACTAGCGACGTTGAAAAAGCGACCTGTTGTTTATTTGTGTTTGAAAAAAAGTTGGAAGAGGATTTAAATTGCCTAAAGCCATTTTTAATTGAGTGATTGGCAACGTCTTTGTTACTCATATATGACTTAAATGAACTATCTAACTCACTTGAAGATATTTGGTCTCTTTTTTTAAGCCAATATGAAATACGCTCTTCGTTAGTTATACCAACATCATGCGGACTTAAGTTATTAGCCGCCACCATAGGGCTTAATAGCGTAGTTAAAAGCGCAATTAACGTCACTTTTTTCACTGTGTTTTCCTCAAACATAATTATGTAGCAATCATACCTAATAATAGAAATTTAAACATGCGATAAAAACATATAGTTAACATATGCAATTAAAGCTAATGGTCTCTCACACTCTTTTATATCTAAAATCGAACTTACAACCTAAAATGCATAATTTCTGCCAGTAAACTCAATTAAACATAGGCTTTCTGCAGGTTTAAATTAAAAAAATCCACAAAACGAATTTAAAATGCAAAAAACAGCTTTCAAGGTTGACATGAAGGCTTAAAACCCTTAAAAATAAACCTATACAAAATCTTTAATTTAAAAGCAGTGTTTTGCTAAGTAGAGTAAAAACTATGAACACACACATTAATCTTTTAGTCGTACTCGTACTGGTCTTAGTTATAAGCCCAGCGGGGATGTATTAAAAGGTGATACTGCTTTTTAAAAACCCTCGCACTACGCGGGGGTTTTTTTATGCATAAAAAAGCGCACAGAGGAATGAGGATGAGCAAACAAGAATATAATGGTTCTGAACTAGTAGTTCAGGCATTAAAAGAGTTAAAGGTAAAATACATATTTGGCTATCCCGGTGGTTCGGTTTTAGACTTATATGATGCACTTTTTCAGCAAGATGACATTGAACATATATTAGTACGTCACGAACAAGCTGCAACACATATGGCTGACGGCTATGCCCGCGCTACTGGAGACGTTGGTGTTGTACTTGCAACCTCAGGCCCTGGCGCTACAAACTGTATTACAGGTATTGCAACGGCCTACATGGATTCAATTCCTATGGTTGTGTTATCAGGCCAAGTGCCTACAAATTTGATTGGCGACGATGCATTCCAAGAAACCGATATTGTGGGTTGTTCTCGCCCTGTAGTTAAACACAGTTTTAACTGTAGAAGTGCTAAAGACATCCCTACAATCTTAGCTAAAGCTTTTTATATTGCTAGCACTGGCCGCCCAGGTCCTGTCGTTGTTGAGCTTCCAAAAGATATGCTTAACCCTGCTATTAAGTTTGAATACGAATTTCCTAAAACCACCGAGCTGAGAACTTACAGCCCTAATACTAAAGGGCACTCAAAACAAATTCGCAAAGCCGTAACAGCTATTTTAGAGGCCAAAAAACTGGTTATCTACTCTGGTGGTGGTATTGTCATTTCAAATACATCAGAGCAATTAACGCATTTAGTTGAATCATTAAATGCCCCCATTACAAATACACTAATGGGATTGGGTGGTATTTCAGGTGTGCATCCAAACTTTGTAGGTATGTTAGGCATGCACGGCACGCTTGAGGCAAACAAAGCAATGGCTAACGCCGATGTGATTTTAGCGCTTGGTGCCCGATTTGATGACAGGGTAACTAATAATGTTCAAAAGTTTTGCCCTAATGCCACAATTGTTCATGTTGATGTTGACCCAACTTCAATTTCTAAAACAATTAAAGCACACATACCAGTTGTAGGTTGTTTAGCAACCGTACTTGAACAACTACAAGCGGGTATTGATAAAAGCCCAATTAAAATAGACCGCAGCGCGCAAGAAGATTGGTGGCGACAAATCATCAGCTGGCGCGAACAAAAGTGCTTAAGCTACAACACTGATGGCGACAAAATTAAGCCACAAGCTGTAATTGAAGCGGTTTATAAAGCTACTAATGGCGATGCTTACGTAAGTTCTGACGTTGGTCAGCATCAAATGTTTGCAGCGCAATATTATCCATTTAAGCATCCTCGTCAATGGATCAACTCAGGCGGCCTAGGCACCATGGGCTTTGGTTTACCTGCTGCAATGGGCGTAAAGCTAGCCTTTCCTGATAAAGAGTCTGTGTGTATTACGGGTGATGGCTCTATTCAAATGAATATTCAAGAACTATCAACCTGTTTACAGTACAACCTAGCGGTAAAAGTTGTATCACTTAATAACCGCTCTTTAGGTATGGTACGCCAATGGCAAGACATGGTTTACGGTGGACGTCATTCATCATCTTACATGGATTCACTACCTGATTTTGTTAAGTTAGTTGAAAGCTACGGCCATGTAGGCATACAAGTAAACACACTAGATGAGTTACAACCTGCTATCGATAAAGCAATGTCAATTAACGACCGATTAGTCTTTTTAGATATAAACGTTGATGAAAAAGAACATGTATACCCAATGCAAATTAAGTTAGGCGGCATTGATGAGATGTGGTTACGTAAAGGAGTAAAAGCATAATGCGTCGTATTTTATCTATTTTATTAGAAAACGAACCAGGTGCCCTATCACGTATTGTTGGGCTTTTTTCACAACGTGCATATAACATCGACAGCCTAACTGTGGGCACAACTGACGATCAATCATTGTCGCGTATTACCATTACCACTATGGGTGATGACAGAGTTGTAGAGCAAATTACAAAGCAGGTTAACAAACTAGTCGACGTGCTTAAAATTATCGATTTAACAGAAATGAGTCACATTGAACGTGAGCTATTGCTTGTTAAGGTATTTGCTCAAGACGAGACGACTCGTGCAGCGGTTACGCGAGTAGTTGATGTGTTCCAAGGTGCTATTTTAGATATGGGCCGACAAAGCTATAGTCTACAATTAGTGAGCAGCACAGACAAAATAGAATCGTTTTTAGACACTCTTCGTCATGAAACCGATATTATTGAAGTTGTACGTTCTGGCGCTGTTGGCATTGGTCGAGGCGATAAAGCCTTAAAAGCATAAATTTATAATATAAAGGCATCAATTGATGTCTTTATTAAACATAAAAAAAAAGAGCTAATTAGCTCTTTTTTTAATTTAATTCGTTAAACCTATTAAGGGTTTACTTGGTCTTTAAGACCTTTACCTGCTTTAAAGCTTGGGATAGTTGCCGCTGCGATTTGGATCTCAGCACCCGTTTGTGGGTTACGGCCAGTGCGAGCTGCACGTTCTTTTACTGAGAAAGTACCAAAACCAACTAATGCTACTGAATCACCTTCTTTTAAAGAAGAAGTTACAGCACCTGTAAACGCGTCAAGAGCACGAGTAGCAGCGGCTTTAGAGATTTCTGCATCAGTAGCAATTTTTTCAACTAATTGAGCTTTATTCATTGTTAGATTCCTATTCGTTATTATTTTGCCTTCGCAAAACCTATCTTTATGCATTTTTAAAGAGTTAGCAACAGCAAATTGCATTTTTTGCTTAAATTCTTAAAAAATGAGTAAAATTTAAATAATTCTCTGTAAAATACAGCGTGTTGGGTTAACAAAGACTTAATTTGAGTACAATTTTGGCGCAAGTTAAGCAACTGGGTAAATAAGCTATATTTTTTCGATCACTAAGGTCACTTCCCCGACCTCGACTCCAAACTTAACAATAGATGTGCGGTTTATCAAGCGCGATTGTGTAACCAGGTACATCCAATCATCAAAATTCACTTTTAAAGTACTGCCATCGTATGGAAGCTCTACATCGTAATTCCAATGAAATACGCTGCCATCACTTCTACCTTTTGCAGTACCTATAACATCATCTGCCACACCCGTTAAACTATTGTCTTCGTTTAACGTTATTTTCCAAATACGCTTTTGAGTTTCGCCATCGTCATAAACAAAGTCTTCTTCAATAACGCCCTGGTTACCATCCCAGTTCGCATTCATATCTACGACAAGCTTGCGGGTCAATTCACCCTTAAAGTCTTGTACAACACCGTAGGCTTTCAAATTTCCACTAAAAAATGTTTTAAAGTCAAAGTTTGGCGATGTATTTTTATAATGCTCTACATTTGGTGCCGAACAGCTTATCAGCAACAAAGCAGATAAGCATACAAGAGCTGTTTTAAACGCGTTAAATACATTCATATTAATTCCCTAATAGTTGCTTTCGTAGTTTCGGCTCAGAGGTTTTTTCATCCAGCCAAATGGCTAAAAAATCACTCGAAAATTGAGGTTCATTTATTTCGCCAATTTTTTCATCATTATGATAAAAAGTACTCATACCCTGCTCATTTGTGACTAACGTTAGCGAATCACCTTGTCTAATATCAGGCCAAATAGACAATAATTTACTGTCGTATTTGTCTGCTAGCTCTTTTTTTCCAATATGCTCCCACTGCTCATTTGTTGCTTTTACGATTTCTTTAGCTTCAAAGTCACGTAAATAGGTAAGTTTAAATTTAATAGGATGCGTTCCTGCGCTGTAATTACCTGAAGGGGTAAATAAAACCGCGTCATATACATCCCAAAATAAATACTCCATACGTGCTTCGCCTACTTTATTAAACTGTGTGTCAGCTAAAACAATTGAAGTTGTAAGCAAATAAAAAGTAACTGCCTTTAGTAAAAATTTCAAAATAAGCTCCCTCGAGTCAATGTGTAATGTTACGAAATGGGAATTGTGGGCGATCAGCGATTGATGAATAACTTGATTTTTTGGTTTATAAAAAGAATAACAGTAAACACTGTAGACCAAAGCGCACCGTAAACGAGCCAAAACTGCCATAAAGGTAAGCCTAAGCTTATTACTTCAAAGCGCGCCCCAGCCCAATAACTTGCTGGCGCAAAAGCCATGCATACTAAAAAGGCCTGCCAAAGCTTTAATTTACTCAAAAAAACCATTGAGGTATTTAAAGAAAGTAATAACGCAGCCCATAAAAAGACGAGCCATAGAGGGAAGGGATAAACTTTAAATTCTAACAAGCCTAACTTTACCGCTATAAATTCTAACAATAGTGCTAAAGGTAGGGCTTTAATTAGAAGTAAGGTGTCTTGTTTTTTTTGTTTTGACAACCAAAACATTAAAACAATAATCAATCCGCTAAAAAGTAGCGAGCCAGCTTCAAGCAGCAAGGATAAAAACCACACTGCTTGAAATAAAACAAAATTAGTAACCGAGCGCAATATCATCGTTATCGCTAACAAAACGTGGTTTACGCGCCATTAAATGCACCGTACTTGTTGCTCTGGCTCTAAACGCGCCTTCGCAATAAGCAAAATAAAACAACCATAAACGATAAAAACGTTCATCAAATTTTGAGCGGTCCAAATCAGGCCAGCTTTTTATAAAACGGCTTCGCCAATCAGCTAATGTTCTTGCGTAGTGTGCACCAATATCATTAACAGTATGAATTACCATGTCGGTATTATTTTTAATCTGCTCACTCATTTCGTTAAGTGATGGCAAACACCCGCCTGGAAAAATATACTGCTGAATAAAATCAGAGTTTTTTAAGTAATGCTTATAACGCTGATCGCCAATAGTTATAGCTTGTATGAGCATGGCACCGTCATCTTTTAACAATTCACCACATTGGGTAAAAAAGCTAGGTAAGTACTCATGGCCCACCGCTTCTATCATTTCGATAGAAACAAGCTTGTCGTACTTTCCTTTCAATTGCCTGTAATCAAGCTTAAGTAATGTAATTTTACTTTCAAGACCAAGCTCTGAAATTTTATTAGCGACATAATCATGTTGCTCATCAGATATGGTTGTTGTTGTTACATGGCAATCGTAATGTGTGGCTGCATATATAGCAAAAGCCCCCCACCCTGTACCAATTTCAATTACTGAATCATTTTTTTGAAGCTCAACTTGCTCACAAATGCGTTTAAGCTTGTATTGTTGAGCCTCTTCAAGTGTCGCTTCTTTTGTAGGATATACAGCACTTGAATAAAGCATTTCTTTACTCAAAAATGATTCGTACAAATCATTACCTAAGTCGTAATGAGCAACGATGTTTTTCTTAGAGCCCGATTCAGAATTTTTATTTTTTATGTGATTAAACCGGTGTGCAATATTACTAAAAAATGCGAATTTCTTCTCAAACTCATCAAGTTGCTTCTCATTTATAGCAAATATCTCAATGAAAGAGGTTAAGTTGTCACAAGACCAATGCCCCAAAATATACGCTTCACCAGCGCCAACGCTCCCAGATAATGCAAATGCCTTATACATAGCTTTATCGTTTACTATAATCGTTGCTTTTAGCGCTGAAGATGGGTCACCAAAAACTGTACGCTCGTTTGCATCTACTAAAATAACTTGGCCTGTTTCAATTGACGAAAAGGCTTTAGTCACTAATTTTTTATATATGTTAGTTAACCAGTTTGTGCTTTGTTCGCAATTTAAGCTCGACACTTTATCCATTGAAATACCTATTAATTGTCCTGACTATCTACGTGCTTTATGGCTTGCCTGAGTGACCTAAAAAAGGAACTCGTTTTATAAACAACTTTAACGCTTGATAATAAATACCTTTGAAAATAGACCATGTCATGGCCGGAAAACGTTTAAATAACTTATTAACTTCTTCTTTAGTAAGTTCTTTACGCTTTAAGCGAAGTGTAGCATCAAATAATAGCTCTTCATTTCGCTTATTTTCAATGTGTATCAATGTTTTATCAGGCGATTGCTTAACATGCCAATGATAGTTCATATCTAGATTCATAAAAGGTGATACGGAAAAAACCTTTTTAAAGTTCACTTTTTTTTCTAAAGGTACTAAATAATAATGACGTTCGTTCCATGGTGTATTACTTACTTCAGCAATCATGTATTTAAAACGGATGTCATTATGACCAAAAAAGTAAAAATTAACAGGACTAAAATATACACCAAAACAACGAAGTTGCCCAAGCATGTAAATATGAGTAAAGGTTTCAGTAATACCTAAATTGGCAAGTTGTTCGTGTGCACGCTCAATAAGAGGACGTTTAGCAAGCTGTGAGGTGCCTTTAAGATAATCAGCTTCATTAAACTTTAACGCCTTTAAGCCTGACGTACCTATGTGTTTATGCACACCATTTAGTTGTTGAGGATTATTTAAATCTACCCACATCATATATAAAGGGTAACTAAAGCGATGTTCTTTAACAGCAAAACGGCGATGTTTAACATCGCCTAAATACACTGCACTAGTCAAATTCGACCCCAAGTTGCTTGGCTACATCTACACCACTGTGTACGCCATCTTCATGAAAACCATTGTACCAATAAGCGCCACAAAAATAACTATTGTTGTGTCCGTCAATACTGTGTTTAAGTTTTTGAGCTGCAATAGACTCTTGGTTAAATACAGGGTGGTGATAAGTAAACTCGCGCAAAATTTTACTTTGGCTTATTCCTTCAAGATGGTTAAGCGTTACACAAAACTGTGTATCTGATTGTATACCTTGCAAAATATTCATTTGGTAAGTAACAACAGCGGCTTTATCAGTGTTGTTGTTAAGTAGGTAGTTCCAGCTTGCCCATGCCGCTTTTCTATCTGGTAAAAGGTTTGTATCGGTGTGCAGCACCACTGAGTTCTCAGTGTAAGCTATTGCACCCAATACTGACTTTTCTTGCTCAGTAGCATCACCCAGTAGTGCAAGCGCCTGATCTGAATGACAAGCAAATATTACTTTATCAAATTTACTTTGCTCACCATTGGCAAACTCTATTGTTACTTCATCATTTTGACGCGTAACTGATTTAATATTTGTATTGAGGTTAATTTTGTCGGCAAAACCTCTGATCAGCGGCTTAATGTACTGACGAGAGCCTCCTGGTACTACATACCACTGTGGTCTATTGGTTACATCTAAAAGCCCGTGATTAAAGAAAAACTTAACAAAAAACTCAACGCCTACGTTTTCCATTTCTTTAATACTGGTAGACCAAATAGCCGCGCCCATAGGAAGAATATAATGGTATTTAAAAAAGTCATTAAACTGGTTATCGTTAAGCAATTGCCCTAATAACTGATCAGACTGGTAATCACCTTTTTCATGCATTGCTTTGCACAGTTTGTTAAACCTAACAATGTCGTACAATAATCGCCAAAACTTAGGTCTAAAAATATTACGACGCTGTGCAAATAAGCTTGTAAACGTATGTCCATTGTATTCAAAACCAGTGGCTTCGTTATGCACACTAAAGCTCATCTGGGTTGTTTGTTTATCAATACCAATGCGCGAAAGTAGCTTTTCAAAATATGGGTAAGTTCGGTCATTAAATACAATAAAGCCTGTATCTATTGCGTATTTGATGCCACACACATCAACATCAACCGTTGCTGTGTGGCCACCTATGTAATCATTTTTTTCAAATACGGTTACATCGTAATGTTTGTGAAGCAAATGCCCACATGTTAAACCAGATACACCAGTTCCTATTATTGCTATTTTTTTCAACGGGCTAATCCTTTTGCGATTTTAAGCCAAATCGGCAGTGGTAAAATGCGTAAAGCTTTTAATATAAGTGTAAAACGATAAGGGAAATGAACGTCTTTGCGGCGTTTTTGAATACCCTTAATCATGTAGTCAGCTGCTTTTTCAGCAGTAACGGCCATAGGCATCGGGAAATCATTTTTATTAGTAAGTGGCGTTTTTACAAACCCAGGATGAACTAAAGTCACATCAACATCATTTAAATCAACCGCTAAGCTTTTTGCTAAGTAACTTACACCCGCTTTTGATGCGCCATAAGCTTCTGAACGAGGTAGCGCAAGGTAAGTAACACTTGAGCTGACCAAAACAAGTTGGCCGCCTGGATTTATTTTAGGAAGTAACGCCTCAAGGCAATACCCCATAGAAAGTAAGTTAACGTTTATTACACGCTCAAACAACGCGCTATCAAAGTTGCGCGCATCATCTATATATTCACAATTACCAGCGTTTAAAATAACACGGTCAAAATGAGGAAAGCCAACTGTCGACTCTTTTATATCTTGCAGGTTAGTTGCATCAAATTTACATGCTTGGATATTGTCGTATTTAGCAAGCTCGGCGAGCTTATCACTATTACGGCCGCAAGCTATAACAGTGTCTCCTAGCTGTGCATACTTAATTGCTAGCTGCTCGCCAATACCTGATGTAGCACCCGTTATAAGTGTGATCATAATTAACCTGCCCTTTTATCAATTAGCTTTATAACGCTACCAAGTAAAGGAATGTGTTTGTATAACAACTCGCCCACATTAAAGTAGTCTCTGTGCTTAATAATTTTGCCATCTTTAAAAATAAGCTTACTATGACCGGCTACCGAGATAGTTTTACCTGATGAAAGCTTTGGATGTGCATAATGCATAGTCCAATAAATAAAAGCATTGTTACCGCTATTAAACGAATCACTAATATCAAACTGGCAATGCTTAACATTGCTGTATAAGTTAGCAAAGTAACTGCGCAATTCTACAATGCCGTTAATTTCATGCATCGGGTCTATAAACTGTATGTTGTCACAGTAAATATCACTCAATAAATCAAGATTAGTGCTATCAAGCTGTTGGTATATTTCAACAAATTTATCTACTGGTAACTGGTTATCCATATCACACCTTAAATGCAGCAAGTGCACGTTCTCGTGCCGCTTTATGATCAACTATTGCTGGCCAGTAACATTCCTTATCTTTGCCTGTTGCGGCTAAATAAGTGTGTGGAAAATGAATGTGTTTATCTGGCACGTTTTCAAGCTCTGGCAAATACTTACGGATAAACTTGCCCGTTGGATCAAAGCGCTCGCTTTGTCTGATAGGATTAAAAACTCTAAAATAAGGCTGAGCATCACAGCCCGTACTTGCAGCCCACTGCCAACCACCATTATTTGAGGCTAAATCGCCATCAATTAAGTGCTGCATGAAAAAGCGTTCACCTTTACGCCAGTCTATTAATAAATGTTTAGTTAAAAAGCTTGCAACAACCATTCGTAAACGATTATGCATCCAACCGGTTTGCTTAAATTGTAGCATTGCTGCATCCACTAATGGGTAACCTGTACGCCCTTCGCACCATGCTTTAAAATCGCTTTCGCTTTTACGCCACACTACAGCATTATACTTTTCGTTAAAGTTATCGCCGCGCGAAAGCTTCGGAAATTCAGCAATTAAATGCCTGTAAAATTCGCGCCAAACAAGCTCGTTAATCCACGTAAACGTTTTACTTTTTGATGTAGTTAAAATATCAGGATAACGCTGCTGAATATTAATAAGCAGTTGCTTTGTGCTTACAATACCTAGTGCTAAATACGGGCTTAAACCCGATGTGCCTTTTACACTGGGAATATCACGCTGGTCGTCGTAACTTGTAAGTTTGTCGCATATAAAATTATCAACTACCGTAGAGAGTGTTTCGTCGTCAACCGGCCACTTATCTGAGCACCCATCACTTTTTAGTAAATCACTCTCGTCAAACTCAATAGGGTCAGAAGTTAAAGGCCATTGTGGCAAACTAAAGTGTGTATCTTGATACTGCTTTAACCATGCACGTTTAAATGGAGTAAACACTTTATACATTTCATTACTTTGATTTTTGACCGTTCCAACAGGTGCAATTAAATCACCTTCGTACAAAGTAAAAGTAATAGAAAGCTCATCGCATTCGTGCAAAATTGCTTTATCGCGGTTTACTTCATTAAGCTCATATTCTGTATTAGCAATTACGTGTTTTACATCGTTTGCTTTACAAAAGTTAATAAGCTCGCGCGTACAATCACAAAAGCTAGGCGCTTCAATAATATGTAAAGTAATACCGTAATCAGCAAGTTGTGATTGAAGATAAGTAACTCGGCGCTTGAGTAAGTCAATCTGAATAGACGCAGCTTGGTGTTGTTGCCACTGCTTTTCAGACACAAAAAAAATGGCGTGTTTAGCGCCATTATTTAGCGCTTGGATTAACGCTTCATTAGAAAAAAGGCGCAAATCGCGCCTAAACCAAAATAATGTATCCATTAAATACCAAATCGTAATTTTAAATCGTGAGGGTATGGGTTAAAAAACACCTGTTTTTCAAGGTACTTATTCGGATGAACTTTCAAATGATGTTTTAACAAGGTAAGTGGTACATACAATGGCACCAATCCTTCGCGGTATTCGTCTATGGCATCACGAAGTTCTTGTTTTTCAACCTTTGATAAATCATTTTTAAAGTAGCCTTGTAAATGCATTAGGGTGTTGCAATTATTTCTGCGAGAAGCTGGCTTTTTCAGACCCGTCATCAAACCTAAAATATATTCATCAGCAACTGCATTTATATCATCACCTACGAACGTTCCAAGAAGATTACCCAAATCTCGATAAGCTTGGTAATTATGAGCCATCAACAAATACTTATACTGAGAATGAAATTGAGTAAGCTTGTGAACCGTTAGTGGTTCTTGTACTAACTTTTGCCAATTTTTAAATACGTAAATTCTCATTACAAAGTTTTCACGTAAATGCATGTCATTTAAGCGACCGTTTTCTTCACATGGCAATAATGGGTTGTGCTTCATTATTTGCTCAGCAAAAAAACCAATGCCTTCAGAGGTATTACCCGTGCCTGCTTCGTTGTATATTTTAATGCGCTCCATGCCGCAGCTTGGACTTTTAGCGCAAAATACAAACCCGCTCAACTCTTTAGCTTGTTCTGTTGCAACTTTTTTACCATACTCGGTAAGTTGTTGACCTACATCTCCAGTGCCATCTGGGCGACATACTTTAATAGTATCTCCCACTTTAACTTGGCGAATAGTTGGTCGAGGTATTGGTAAACCTACCGCTACCTCCGGACAAAACCGTGTATATTCAACGTGTTTACCTAACTCATCCATACAGAAATTTGACTTTTTATGACCTGTGTCAAATCTAACTTTTTCGCCTGCTAAGCAGGCGCTTATACCTATTTTTATTATATCTGTGTGCATAAATTCTCTTAGTAAATCAAATTACCTATTGGATTTAGTAACTTGCTGAAGCCCTTATTAAAATGTAGCGCACTACTGACAACTGTAAAGCACAAACAACCATCTTTTGTTAAAGGAGTATGTTGGTGACTACCATCTTGCCATATAAAGTCACCTGGGACATATTTTCCTTCTTCATCACTAAACTCGCCATCTAGGAGTAAAGTAACTTCAAAGCCAGTGTGCGTGTGTTCTGGTATTTCACCACCAGCATCAATATGTAACAAGCTAGAACGTAATGGGCCATCATCAAGTGCAATACGAGATCTCGCAAGCTTACCCACTTGGGTAAATTTACTGTGAGAAATACGCGTTAGCGCACGTGGAAGCTGATAGTTATGCTCATTAACTTTAATAGAAACAGGCTCTACTTCATAAACTTCGTCGATAGAATCATCAGATGTGATCATATCAAGCACATTCAATTCAAATTCTTCAAGTAACTCAGGTTGCTCAGCTTGAGGTTTCTCATATTGCACTGGCTCTTCGCTAAATAATGCGTTTGCATTGCTTGCCTCAATTTTAGCTACTTTAGCTTGGCACACAGGGCACATATCTACATGTATAGAAACGGCTAAACTCAATGATGTAGCAAGTGATGCATCGCAATACTGTGTCAGTAAAGTTTCACTCGGGTGATGTTTAATCATGCTGATCTCCCATTTCATTACGTAATTTTTGCAAGGCCAAACGTAATCGTGATTTTACCGTGCCTACTGGAATATTAAGTTGATGTGCAAGTTGCTCTTGCGACATGTCTTGAAAATAAACGCCTCTTACCACTTCGCGTTGAGCAATAGGTAATTTGTCTAAATAACGTTTAATTTGTTTATCTTCTAAATGATCACTGTATTCGTGATGTGTATCTTGTGATTCGTTTAATAACGGCCAAATATCTTCACTTATGTTTTCTTCTTTATTACTTTTCATTTTACGAAGCATATCGAATGAAGCGTTACGCATAACGGTATAAACCCAAGTAGTAGCCGCACCTTTATCACTGTGATACAAATGTGCTTTACGCCAAACAGATGTTAACGTCTCTTGCACAAGCTCCATTGCTTGAGCTTCAACACCAAATTGCTTAATTCCAAAGCGTTTAATTTTTGGCGCAAAGTATTCAAATAAATAGGAAAATGCTTTTTTATCGCGTGACTGTGCAACATCTATAAGCGCTTGCATGAGTTCTTTACTCGGCGTTTCTGGCATGGCAGTGTACTTACCTGTATTAGGTTCACAACGTGGTGATTGTTGTTGACTTACCATAATAATTTATCCCGTTATTGCTTTTGTATTAAGTAATACGGGCAATAATTAATTTAGGATCATAAAATTTAGGCAAATTCGTTATTAATCACAGTATGGAGGAAATTCAGTAAGTTATCAAAGTTCGTTTCAAACGCAAGTTGCTGTTTTTTCTCAATAGAAATAGGTAGGAGCTCAAGCCAACGGGCTGCAATCCAAGGCAGTTTGTCAAAGTGAGTTTTTTTGTACAGTAAATTAAGTTCCGGATTACTTTTAAACACGTTTAAAAGCGCATCATGCAATAAGTCATGTTCGCCAACTGAGTTGTTAGAATCCTTATACCAATATGGCGTATTACAAGAAGACACCAAACCATGTCGCAGTTCGTCCTCGTCTTGATAAACGTCATTTATTTGAACGCTTTGAGAAGCAAACACATCGATTAATAATACATCGTTGTCGTCTTGGTCAAAATCAATAATATCAACAAGGCAACCTTGCGCGCTTATATTAAATGGCGTGTCGTGCTCAAATGTACAAAGCACAAACCCTGTATTGTTTTTTAATGCGGTTTTAACCATATTTAAATAGCGAGGCTCAAATATGCGTAATCGCGTATAGCCTTCAGGTAACATAAAAATGGGTAATGGAAAAATCGCACGTTTCATAAAGTCTACTTCTTTCAAACACTCTGCCTTTATTTACGTGCGCTTTTGCTAAGTCGATCAGCTTTGTATGAATCGAATTAATTACCAGCTATATAATTGGCTAAAGATTAAACCAACCTCCCATAGCTTTAAACACTTGAACCGAGTAATAAGCGCTAATCATACTGACTACGGGTGCTAACATTAATGCAAATAATCCAAGTTCACTGCTCATCGTTTTAATCCTTTAAATAATTTATTTTACGTTTTTTATACTAGTGTCAGTATTTTTAAGCGTTGTGCTATGTGTTAAAACGGGCTCATCTAATAAACCCTCTAAAACAGTTTTAGCATCAAAATAAAGCGTTTCCTTTAGTGATTTTTCAAGCTCGATTGTGGTTTGCTTTACGTAGCTTGCTACACTTTGAGTTAATATATCAGTTACATCTAGGTCCACTTCTGTTGCATGTACTTGCGCAGAACCTAATACTAATAAACTTGCCATAGCGATTTTAATTGAATGTTTCATAATGGTATTCCTTGTTTGTGTATTGTTTAGACGTAGTTACATACTCAAGGGTTGTGCCAACATAAAAACAAATCGTAAGTAACTGTAATTAAACAATTTTATATACATCGCTTTAATTTAAAAAATTCATACCTTGTTAATTTAACCATTTAATTTAATTTTTTGACTACTTTTTAGTTAATAAATAAAAGGGTTTAAATGTATTAATACCGTCACACTAAATACATTTAGCGTTTATAAAAACGTAATATCTACCCGCTAAAGTGCACACCACTATAAATAATTCAAAAAGTGCAGTATGACCCTTTCATCACGTCGAAATTTCTTAAAAACCTCAGCAGCAAGCATATTTACCGTCGCAGTATCGAGTGCCATTACAGGTTGTGCTCAAACATTAACAAACAAACCACTATCGGCTATTGAATTTAAACACGGTGTAGCCAGTGGCGATCCGCTCAGTAATGCTTTAATAATTTGGACACGTGCAACTACTTCTCAATCAAATTTTGAAGTTACTGCTGCTTGGGAATTGGCAAGTGACTCTCAATTTAAAAACATCATCCGCAGCGGGCGCGAACAAACAGATAAAAGCAGAGACTTTACAATAAAAATAGATGTGCAAGAACTTGCTCCAAACACAGAGTACTTTTATCGGTTTATGGGTTTAAATACACAAAGCCCAATTGGCCGTGCTAAAACACTACCAATAAATAACATTGAACAAGTAAAAATGGCTGTTGTGTCGTGCTCAAACTATCCTGCTGGGTACTTTAATGCCTACACCGATGCCGCTAAACAAAAAGATTTAGATGTGGTACTGCATTTGGGAGATTACATTTACGAATACCCAATGGGCGGATACGCTACCGAAAATGCTGAAAAAATTGGCCGCCAATTAGCAGCCGATAACAGTGGTGAAATTATTACCCTTAGCGACTATCGTAAGCGCTATGCTATTTACAGAACAGACCAAGGCCTTCAAGCTCTTCACGCTGCAGCGCCTTTTATTGCAATATGGGATGATCACGAAGTTACCAACGATACCTATAAAAGTGGTGCTGAAAATCATACCCCTGATGAAGGTGACTTTTTTAAGCGCCGTGCAGCAGCTATTCAAGCCTATTACGAATGGCTGCCAATTAGACCGCCTATGGGCGAACAAAGCCCGCAAATATACCGCACCTTCGATTTTGGTAATTTAATAAGCTTGCACATGCTAGATACGCGCGTAATAGCACGCGATAAACAACTCGCTTACAGCGACTATAAAAACCTAGAGACCAAACAAATGGATGTTGCGCGCTTTGCCAGTGATTTAAATAATCCAAGTAGGCAGTTACTAGGTAACACACAACTAAACTGGCTCACGAGTGCAATAACTAAATCAAATGCAAAATGGCAAGTATTGGGCCAGCAAGTATTGATGACTAAAATGTGGCTACCTACTGAAATATTCTCGCAATCCGATCGCACTAAAATACCGCAGGTGTTAAAAGAGCTTGTTGCCATTAAAAAAGCCGTTTTAGCTAATAAAGCGGAAACACCCGAGCAACTCGCACGCGTAAATACTTTAATGCCTTACAATTTAGATGCGTGGGATGGTTACCCAAGCGAGCGCGAAGCATTATACAAAAGCGTTACTGCATTAAATAAAAAGCTAGTTGTAGTTGCAGGTGATACGCACAATGCGTGGCATGGCACATTAAAAAATGCAAAAGGCGAAAGCGTAGGAGTAGAGTTTGCAACACCAGGTGTTACATCCCCGGGTATGGAGCATTATTTAGCGCTTAATACAGCACAAGCAAAGCAAATGGCTGACTCGCTTTCATTGCTAATAAACGACTTAAACTATTGTGACTTATCACACCGTGGATATATGTTACTGACGATTACTAAAGAGCAAATCACAACCGATTGGCGCTATATAGATAACATAAACTCCCCAAGCTATAACATAGTTAACCAGCATCAAAGTGTTTATAAAGGCTAATACTTTTAAAAAGAAGGTAAATGTATTATTTACCTTCTTCGCATATTTTATTTAACGCGTTTAACTACAGCTATAGATAAGCGTCCACGAAGCATCACTTCCTGGAATGCTGTTTGTATACCAATTTGCGCTGTATGCATTACCTTGATATTGCATTTTATCGTCTGTGTTATTGTGAGTAAACGCACCGGCCGAATAATCTTTTTTTACCCAATTAGGATATGTATTAATACCATTACAATCTGTTGAACTTACAACACTGCATCCGTTTGTATCAACACTTGTACCAGCGGGTGTATCTGGGCACTGATCAATATCATCATTCACTCCATCGTTATCCGCATCGCTTTGTGGTTCAACTACTTCAACAACGCAACCTACATTATTAACAGTTTCACCTACTGGTGTATTAGGGCATTGATCAACACTATCGCTAATACCATCGCCATCGCTGTCAGTTACTTCACAACCAATACTATCAACCGTTGTACCTGCGGGAGTATTATCGCACTGATCAAGGCTGTCACTTATACCATCTCCATCAGAGTCTAAAGCAACCGTACTACCACCCCAACCTTGAATGATCTCTTTAACTTTAGCGCCTGAAGCGGTTAATGAATTCCAACTACCGCCTGGGGTAAATAACGAAGCACCTTCGTTTTTATCGTTTAAAGCCCAGTTAGCGTGGCTAATATTGTTTGTTTTAAAAAATGCCATCCATTAATATTAACACCCATTGCCATCAGCATTAACTGTTCCCCACTCTGTAGCAAATAGTGCAATGCCGTTATCGAGTGCTGTTTGTGCTTTATTTCGATACGATTGACCATGCGTGCCAGCATAAAAATGTAGAGTGTAAGCAATATTGGCGCGATCAATTGGGTTTTGTGATGCCACATCAACATCTTGCGACCACGTAGGTGTACCAACCACAATTAAGTTATCAGGGTCGATTGCTCTAATTTTATCAATAACTGTTTCTGCGTAAGGCTTAATATCGTTAACCCACGAAATTTGTAACGGCTCGTTATAAATTTCATAAATAACATTGTCGTACTGCCCATATTTAGTAGCTACCTCTTCAAAAAAGCGAACTGCAGTTGCTTGATAGGTATGTGCTTCATGGCTATGAAAATCAATAATAACGTACATATCTTCGCTAATAGCTGCGTTTACAACAGTATCAAGACGGCTCATATTGCCCTGCCAATCAAAGTTCAAACTACCACCAGTACTCGTACCATGCCCAATAGCTGCACGAATTAATGTTGCATTAAATTCAGTTTTTGCCTTTGCTACTGTTTGTGCTGTATAAAACTTTTCAGCGCCCCAACCGGTGTTACTCCAAAATAGGCTAGGTCCTGCAAAGCTTGTGTTTTCTCCACCTGCAAGAATTTGATTCCCACTCACCGTTAAATTTTCAACAGCGGCATTGGCCATAGTTGAGCATCCTAATAATAAAGTTAACGATAAGCTCGCCACTTTAAAATCCTTTCTTTTGTGATTATTTGAACTGTTATTCATCGTATTTCCTTAAATTGAAATTATCAGTCGTCATCGTTTGACGTAATAAATTGACACCAAATCAATACTTAATAGTTAAACAAAGTTAATTTGGCGAGCAGAAAGTACCATTTATTTATTAACATTAAATTAATAAAAAGGTACAAGGAGAAGGGTTTTAATTAACTAAATATCAACAAGTGAGCGATTTAACGAGGTTTGAGGATTTTACTGGGTATATACAGGAATTTACACGATGTTTACATGGTGCAGGCGAAAATCTCGGTTACAAAAAATATGTATAAAAATGGAATAAGCGGTAATAATAATTATTACCGCCATCAATAATAGCTAAATATCAGGGATAAATATGCGGGAAGAAAATTAATAAGCCAACCAAACCGAGTTCTGATTAACTGGCTTATTTTTTAGTGGGCAGCGCTTTTCTGCCCAAACGATATGCATCGGCTATGCTCAGCACCCAAATTATAATCATTAAAGGTACGTACTTATATTCAGCGAGCTGAGCGCAGGCGTTAGATGGTTGTTGCGCGGCTTTTAAAATGGCCGTAACCGACATGGGGATTTTTCCGTTTACAATTTCATTTGCAGTACACTGTGCAATCGCGAATATATCTTGAAAGGTTAAAATTAAAAGAACAGAGAATACACCCGCAAAAATAGCGCCTATAAGGTGTTTTTTTAAAGAAAAATGTCCCGCTCCAGGATAAACAATGGCGGTAAGTAAAGCAGCTTTTAGATCTTGTTTCATGGTTATTTCAGCTCGTAATATGTATTACACTAGACACCAACATAGTGAATTAATTCTCTTTAAAATCAAGTAAAAGCTAAAGTAGTGTATCAAATAAAGTTATTTAGAATTACTCACAGCTAAGATTGAAACTTTCAGCGTACAGCTGTACACTGAAATTAATTCCAATAGTGGTAGGAACAGTTATGTCGTTAGAAGCGCCTTATTCCCGTAAAGAAGAGAAATTAAACGTAATCAGCCATGCACTCGGTATTATATTTGCCGCGTTTGTTATGTGGGATTTATTTAGCCAAGCCACTAGCACTAAAGCGTATATTAGTACTGCAATTTATGGCAGCAGTCTATTTGTGCTGTTTTTGTCATCCACTTTGTACCACGCTAGTATTCAACCGCGCTTAAGAGCCTTTTATAAAAAGTGCGATCACTGCGCCATATACTTATTAATTGCCGGCACCTACACTCCCTTTTTATTAATCTCATTAAACGGTGCTTGGTCATGGGCAACACTTACATTTATTTGGGCGGTGGCACTGGCGGGCGTAGCGTACAAAGTATTTGTAAAAAACGGTAATAAAAAAATATCACTCGCCACCTACTTACTCATGGGCTGGTTTGCACTGGCTATTGTATATCCGCTTTATTCAAGTGTTGATGTAAAAGCACTTTACTGGCTACTTGCCGGCGGTATTTTTTATAGTTTAGGTACATTATTTTACAGCGCTAAAAGCACCCAATTTAGCCACGCTATCTGGCACTTATTTGTTATTGCTGGGTGTGTTTGCCATTATATTTCAATTAGTAATTATGTTTATTAGGCAGGTAAAGCCATGTAGAATGGTCTGGTTTGAGCGAGAAGCGGTCATTGAGGTGAGTAGTCATTAATTTAGTAAGAATAAGAGCAAAATCTCCTCTTTTTTACATGTTTATATAGGCTACAGAAAGCATAATATTTATAGCTGGCAATAGTTTACGCTATTTGCTATTAATATAAGTTCATAAAATAAGGACGTTTTCGCGCTAAAATAGTGAAAGTGTCCTCTTATAAAGATGTTATACATCATAAGTTGTCTTCACTTCTACTAGTATATTAAAGGATGAATATGTCTCTCCAATTTAGTGATTTAGACGAGTTACTTTCGAAAGTTCGCAACACCCATGCTAAAAAATATTTTAATGAAGCTATTGTTGCTTATCGCTCTGGAGCATATAGAGCTTCAGTTATATCAACTTGGATTGCTATTTGTGTAGATGTAATTGAAAAAGTTAGAGAATTAAGTGTGAGCAACGACGCTTCTGCTAAAGTAATTGAGGCTAAACTAGATGCAATTCAGCCAAATAACTTTGCAGGTATGCAGGCATTTGAAAAAGATATATTAACTTATGCCTGTGATGATTTAGAAATCATATCCCATATTGAAAAAGCTCACTTGGAACGAATAAAAGATGATCGCAATGTTTGTGCACATCCTACATTTTCAGCCGATGGGCGACAATTTACACCATCACCTGAGTTAACACGTGCATACATCGTACAGGCGGCTAGTTACTTATTACTAAAACTTCCAATGAAAGGGAAAGTAATAGTTCAAGATATTTATAGTTTAATTAATGAAGAGTCATTCCCTGAGGAAGATGAAAAAGCATTTACTGTTCTTTCATCTGATAAATATTTAGGTCGTGTCCGTGACAGTAGTGCTAGAAACTTAACAATAATCTTATTAAAGAGATTATTTAAAGATGAAGATGGTCTTGAACAAGCCCTATTAGCTAAACTTTCAGCTTCAATGGGAGCCATTAGTAGAATTTTCCCAGTAGTATATAGTGATGTTATTCAAGATAAATTATCACAAATGTTAGCCGACACTGATGATCGAAAACTACTGAGGTGTTTACCATTTTTAAATAGAAGACCTGAGGTGTGGTCCAAGATTGATGAGGCTATTGTCGTAAGGTTAGATGGGTGTATTTCAAATATGGACTTAGAAAAAATGCTCCATTATCAAGTCACAGATTTAGCAGACAAAATACCAAATGTTAATGCCATTTTCCTTAGAGCAATTAAACAAGATGGTTTTGATAGCATATATAAGTTATTGAAATCTACTCCGTATCCATCGCTAAAAAATGAAGCTATCAGTTATTTTGTAAAGTCCGGTACTTTTGCAGCCGCATACTCTAACGGGATGAGTATCCTTATTCCTTACTCTAAGTTTATTGAAGACAATGATTTGAAAGTATTGTTTAAAGGGGTAATTGATAATGAAACATGGGGAATTAATCAAATATTAGATGCTGGTGCTATAGATGAAGTTTTTCGTAATTTATACTCTGAAACAAAGGGGAATGTTGTTAGTCATTCGGAAATATGGGTTGAATTTATAAGCTCAATAAAGGCTAAAGGTTTTGAGTATAAATCATTGAATGCTTTACTAATTGACGATGGTTACATCAAGGCAGAGCCTGAGAAAGAAAAAGAAGTAGCTGACGCTGAAATATAAAATGCATAACGAGAGCTTCAATTCGCTCTCAAGTTCGCTCGGTCAATTAACAATCGGTTATTGTCGCTGAGCTTAATATTTTAGCCCATTATTAATCGCTGTTTAGGCGAGCATTATATTTCTAGGAGAGTTACCAGTTGAATTGGATTATTGAGATATTCGCAGATAAGTCTGATCAAGCTAAACTGGTGGCAATACTGATATCGGCTGTAGTCGCAATCTTTGTTGTATTACTTAATCAATGGTTTGTATCAAGGCGTTCTAAGCGCGAGTTGCTTATTGAAAAAATTGAAGAGCTATTTTCAGCATCCAATGAATATGTTTCTGCATGCAGAGAATTGATGGAGGCTCTATCGCAGCAAGGTATTGATCACCCTGAAAGATATTATGAATATCCTAGCGAGTCAGTTAATAAACTGAATGACTCAATTACCAAAATGCAAATAATTTGTGGTCTCTATTTCCGGGCCGAGAATTTTTCACCAGATGACTTCTATATATGGCGCATGCCAATTTTAGAAATTGCCTATAAAGGAAAGTCTCTTCCAGAGGGAGAAGGTCATATGGCCTATGAGGATTCTAGGGCTCATATTAGAAAAAGTAGAGAAAAACTAGATGCTCTATGTAAAAGACTAATGCGAAAGCATGGGCATTAAAAACATAACAGGTTTGCCAATTTGACGTTTTGGTGTTCGCTCCGTTTTGGGGTGGCTACGCCACTTTATCCCAAAACCCTACTACACAAAATGCAAATGACAAAGGTGTTACCAATGCCTGCTGTTGGCACAGATGCGACTGTCGGATCAAGTCTGAGCTAGTACAATTAAGCGGTTATGTGAAGCTTAAAGGCATGTTTATTTATATTAACTAATCTACGGTATTACTTTTTCAATGGTCTACAAAGTAATACCTCATCATATTGGACCAAGAAATACGCTGCTTTAAAGTTACGTTGATGCTTAGTAGACCAAACTTGCTACCTCCTTTGCTATTAGCAATAATAAACGCACTCGCAACCAATGCTTTCAAGCACCACTTTTTATTATTTTTATAGTCTACGCGTTAAGGACCATATTTGTTTAAACTCCCTATTACTACCATCGCGCTTATAATTGTATGCAGCGGATCTATTATCGGACCTCTTGGTATGGCCGGTGTCAACATTGCCATTCCAAATCTTGCTCAAGATTTACAAGCAAGCGCTAAAATGATTGGTTGGATGCCGACCCTTTACTTACTTAGTAGCGTGATATTTATGCTGCCTTGCGGGAAAATAGCCGATAATTATGGTCGCAAGCGAGTCTATGCATTTGGCTTAAGCTTAAATGCACTAGCATCACTGATGTGTGCTAGTGCATCATCAATTGAATGGGTGCTTTTTTGGCGTTTTGTACAAGGCGCTGCAGGAGCAATGATTTTTGGTATTGGTGTAGCTATTATTACCTCTATTACACCAAATAATAAAAGAGGTATGGCACTAGGCACCTCTGCAGCATGTGTTTATATAGGCTTAAGTGCGGCCCCTGCAGTAGGCGGTTGGCTGACAGAAATATGGGGATGGCGAGCTGTATTTTACTCTCAAATTCCGCTTGTACTTCTGCTACTGCTTTCTATTAAACTTTTTTTACATGGTGAGTGGAAAAACGATAAAAAATCTTCGTTTGACTGGTGGGGTACTGGGCTTTTCTCACTCTTTGCAATATGTTTAGTATTAGGGCTCAGTGATTTACCCACTATGACTGGCTGGGGTTTAACATTACTTTCGGTAATAAGCTTAGGATTATTTATTATTCACCAAAGTAAAAGTAGGCGACCATTAATCAGAGTACAAATGTTTTTAGAAAGCAGAGTATTTAGCTTATCACTATCTACATCGTTTCTAATGTACGCCAGTAATTTTTCATTGGCTTTTTTGTTAAGCTTATATCTGCAATATATTAAAGGGTTAAGTCCTTCTCATGCTGGCCAAATCGTTTTACTGCAAGCGGTTTCTATGGCCATTATGGCACCATTGTCAGGTAAACTTTCAGATAAAATACAGCCACGCATAATAGCTACATTTGGCTGTATAATTGTTATGGTCAGCTTTTTTTTACTATCACTGTTATCTATGGACTCAAGTATCACATACATAAGTGGCTCACTGTTATTGTTAGGTGTTGGCTTTGGCTTATTCTCAACGCCTAACAATAATGCAATTATGGGCGCTGTAGATAAGAATGAGTTAGGCGTAGCCTCTTCTTCCATGAATTTATCACGCACAATTGGTAATTTATTTGGAATGAGTTTAGTCAATCTAATTGTCCATTATTATTTAGGCGACAAAACTTTTTCGGCGCAAAATAGCACTGCATTAATGAGTACAATCTCGCTGGCATTTAATATTTCGTTGGGTTGTGTGGTTTTGGCAAGCTGTATTTCTGCACTTCGGGGAAAAGCTTAACGCTTTTTAATTAAGAATTTAATATTATACGGACTATAGCCAAGAAGTACTCGGCTATAGTCACTTAAATTTATAACACGTTAGCAAAACAAAACTACTTACAGTCGTGTGATATGAGCATGGCAATACCCATGCCCCCGCCAATACAAAGTTTTGTAAGCCCTTCTGCTTTGTTCGCATGCTTCATTTGATATATTAACGAAACTAAAATACGACAACCTGAAGCTCCAATTGGATGACCAAGTGCAACCGCCCCCCGTTAACATTTACTTTATTACTATCCAACCCCCAACGCAGTATTTACATGCAAAGCTTGATCTGAAAATGCCTCATTGGCTTCAATTAAATCTATATCATGCACACTTGCCAGCCCGCTTTTTTACACACAGCCTGCATGGCCGCTATTGGGCCAGTGCCCATGTAAAGCGGCTCAACACCTTCGCAAGCGGTAGCTTCAATCACAGCTAAAATAGGTAAGTTTAACTTTTTTGCATACTCGTCTGTAGTAACCACCACCATAGCTGCGCCATCGTTAATAGTTGAACTATTTCCAGCAGTAACTGAACCGTCTTTTTTAAATGCAGATCTCAACTTACTCAGATTGCTAAGTTGCGTGTCGGCTTTCACCGATTCATCAGTATCACAATACTGAATATCGCCGCCTCGTTTTTTATGCCAATAGGAGAAATTTCTTCTTTGAATGAACCACAGCTAATCGCATGTGCCGCTTTTTGCTGTGAGCGAACAGCAAATTCATCTTGCTCCTCTCTAGTTACAGCAAATTTTTCAGCTATATTTTCAGCTGTAATTCCCATATGAATATTTTCGCGACTATTCCACAAACCATCTTTTATTAGGCTATCAACCAAAGATAAGTCACCTAATTTTTTAGATACTCTATTATTGGGTAATACGTGCGCCGCCTGAGACATACTTTCTTGCCCACTTGCACCCACCATTTTAGCATCACCGCAAAGAACTAATTGCGCAGCCAATTGCACCGCTTTTAGTCCTGAGCCACATACGTGATTAATAGTAAAAGCAGACTTATTAATAGGTAGTCCAGCATTAAGTGCTGTCTGCCTTGCTGTGTTTTGGCCACAACCTGCTGTTAGCACCTGCCCTAAAATCACCTCCTCAATGTATGGCTTTACTTGCGGTGTTTCATCAAGAACGGTTTTAAGTAACTGACTACCTATTTCAATAGCTGACAGGCTTGATAAACTTTGTCCAAAACCACCAATTGCGGTTCTTTTTGCAGCAACAATAATGGGATCAAATCATGACTTCATAAAATAAAAATCTTCAATGATCGCTCATGGCACTCTCCAGCCACTCGACACCATAAAATATTGATAATAATTGATAAGGTATTTTACTGTTTCGGATGGCGCTTCGCTTATCCGACCTACACTGGCACTGAGCCGAACTTTGGCACAGAGCCATGAGTAGCCACTCAAAACTGTAATGTAAGAAATCAAGATTCTTCCTTTTTTAATTGATTTATCTTCAACCTAGCCTCTGCGGTGTTCGTAAGACTTACCTGTAAAGTGGTCTTCGCCTCATAAAAAAAGCACGGTGCACGCACAGTAATAAAAAGTAATAATATTTTGTATTAGACGAACTTACTTGACGTTTTATTGCAATTACCATGAAACTCCAGTTTGTTTTTTACACTAAAGAAAAGCTAACGTCGAAACGTACAAAATTTAGTTCAAGTGCCACGCATACTTGCGATAGGTGAAAATTTTATATTTGGCTTCTATAATTTTTCGGGGGGATTAGCATATCACTTAATGATACATTTTAACGTGCTGCTATTTTCTGGCTTAATTATAAGCCCATCAGTGTAGCCATAAACGCACCTTCCCAACTTGATTGGCTAAATGAACAGTGTGTAATATTTTCGGTACTAATATCCACTTTTTACCCTTCATCCGCACTTATACTTTCAACAGTTTAAATATAAACACTTTAAAATAAGTAACATAGCTTAATATTTAAAAAGTACCTCTGTGGCATATCTATTGCTTTTTATAAAGAAGGCGGTGTACGTAAACGGCTAAAAATGTCAATTTTAAAGGAGAGACAGAGTGGGAGCATTACAAGCTAACTATAATATTGCTATTCGTGCTAAATCAGTTAGTCGCTCTTTAGCTTCGACATTTTACAACCACACACGCCTCTTATGTTTTTTACATCACCCAATTCACGCTAAGCAAAGAGAAGTAACAGCATTGCTGTGCTGTCTGAGATTACGCTCTTTGTGATTACATGCAATTAATCGAACTTAAACTTTACGTTGAGGAGACTTTGATATGCCAACTAATCAATTTACTATGCAAGATCCTAGAAGCCAATATCAGATGGGACGTACCGAAAAAGACAGTAATCAACCGGACCCAGGGCTAGATGAAATTTTAAAACCTAAAGCAGATCATGGCGAAGACTCCTATGAGGGCCACGACAGGTTAAAAGGCCGTAAAGCTTTGATCACAGGCGGCGACTCTGGGATTGGAAGAGCCGTAGCCATCGCATTTGCAAGAGAAGGTGCGGAAGTTGTTATTAATTACTTACCCAGCGAAGAAACCGATGCGAAAGAAACACTCGATATACTAAAAGCCAGCGGTAACAAGGCTTGGGGTATTGCAGGTGACATATCTGATGAAGATTTCTGTAACAGCCTTGTTGCTCAAAGCGTTGAATACTTGGGGTCAATTGACATACTAGTTAATAATGCTGGTAAGCAACAATTTGTCGCCGAGTTAGAAGATTTATCTACCGAGCAATTTTGCCAAACATATGCAACAAACGTATTTGCTATGTTTTGGATAACAAAGGCCGCAGTAAAGCATATGCCACCCGGGGCAAGTATTATTAACACAACCTCTATCCAATGTTACCAGCCTTCTGCTGGACTTCTTGATTACGCATCAACTAAAGGCGCAATTACTAGCTTTACTAAAAGTTTAGCAAAAATGGTAATAGATAAAGGCATTCGGGTTAATGGTGTTGCTCCAGGGCCAATTTGGACTCCGCTACAACAAAGTGGCGGCCAACCGGCGAAAAAACTTCCCGAATTTGGTGATAACGTGCCACTAGGTAGACCAGGCCAACCTGCCGAGCTAGCCCCAACATATGTATACTTAGCTTCGCAAGAGTCAAGTTACATTACCGCTGAAATAATGGGCGTGACAGGTGGGCAACATCTACCTTAATCATCAACAGATGATTGTTAAACAACATAATAGCGGCGAGTATACGCCGCTTTTATAACCTACTCTTTTTGCATCACATCTAAACAAAATCCACTAAGTATTCGTGAAACCGTGGTTATAAACACCCTAAAAGCCTGAGTTACCCACTGCACTATTTGACTTAGTACGAGGTTGAGTGAGCCTATTTAAGCACGCATAAACAAACTGCTTAAACAACTAGAGCTGCTTAAGCAGTCAACTTAGGCTTTATACCTATTTATCAAACTGGTTTTATGCGTTGTCTTTTTTAGCACGTATACCGCGAATGAACTCTTCTAAATAAGGCATAAACTCTAGCACGAGTGATATGAATAGCACTGTTATCAAGTAAGTTATTGGTATAGGTGACTCTTTTAATTGGAGCGTAAATTCAGGAGGAAAGCCCCCAGGAGTAAATAATGCTGTAAATTGCTCCCAGTGCCGCGCAATAATTAATACTAAAGCCAACAGCGGTATCATTTCTAAAAAGCTATGTATGTGCTGCTCTATTGGCCCCACTCTACGTTTACTTACCGCGTAAGTTACATCCCACATTGCTGTAAGTTCATGAATAAAAAACAACAAGATACTAATAGCAATAATCAAACTATTAACTTCAAAAATTAAAACAAGAATTAACGGTATACCCACTTCGGCAAACATTAATAGATGAATAAACGACTCTTTTGCACCACTTGTTGTAGAAATATTACTACGTCGATGACAAAACCAATCCGCAATGCCAGCTACAAGCCAAATAGGGATCACAAAGTACATTAAAATAACTAAAGTAGGGTCAGTCATATTTGGTTAGTCCTTAAAATCAAGTTTTTAAAAATTGTCACACTCAAAACTAAATATATACGCTTGGTCATTTCGATAATTAATAACGTACCGATGAGCATAAATCGTGTTCTTAAAACACGTTCTCAGCCACCATTATTATAGCTTTAAGAATTTTTACTTAGCTGTATATGAGATACCTTTTAAAGCGAGCTCTTGTACCACCACGGGTATGCTCATTATTTTCTACGACAGATTGTTAATTCAAGTGGTATGCCAAACTTTTATTTTTAGTGGGTTGCATGAAAACGCAGGTATAAGTATGTGTGGAAGAGTTTTAGGCTCACCTCGTTGTATTTTTGATGGCTAGAAAGTAGAAAATATGCCCCTTTTTTGTAACTTTTTCATTTATCGATAATCTCGGTTAGTAAGGGGCTTGTATTGAAGATAAAACTAAATGCTCAAATATCAGGTTATTTATATGTATTGCTAAACTTCATAAATAAAAAAGTGGTCAACATGCTTGGTTTGGTAACAGTGCTTAAATACTATTATTAAGCCATTCCTTGTCTTCTACTGCCACCGGCACTCGTGCATATTCACTTTGTCGTTTTTAAACAGTACGCCTTCTGATAATAGCTTTTCGCGCTGTTCTTGGTATTTTTCGCTACCTGCAGGGAATGATATTTTACCTTGGCTATTCACTACCCTGTGCCATGGTATAACTGAGTCGTTTGGCATCATTTTTAATAAGCGCCCCACCAATCGTGAGTTTTGCGGATAGCCCGCAAGAGCTGCAACTTGCCCGTAACTTGCTACTTTGCCTATTGGTATACCTGCGATAACAGTATAAATAAGTGTTTCTTTATCAATATCAGCGTTCATTTAAATACGCCTCACTAAGTACTTTAAATTGCTCCCAAATAGTACGCGCTACAGGTCCGTGGTGCACTGCATGTTGTCTAAAGGCTCTAATTTGTGCGCTAAATTTATGCTCTCGGTCAGTTATGTGTATTTCTTGAAGTAAGCCTGCTTTTATTTCAGGAGCGCAGTGTTCTAGGCTCATCATTGCCCAACCTGCACCTGAGAGTAAAAACGATTTTAAGGTCGATACATCATCAATTTTCATCATGGCGGAGCCTTTTGAGTACGATAGTCTGTCACTGTCGATACTCAAATCACTTTCAAACATGGCTAAACACGGATACGTTTGTAGTTCACTATAGGTTAGCTTTTGAGGAAGTACGCCTTTGGCGCTGACAATGCCAATATCGAGCCTGCCTATAGGTACGCTTTCTAAATCGCCTGTCGCATGAAATAAATCAAACCAAGGGCCAATGCCTAATTCGGCTTGCCCACTATTTACTTGCTCTAATGAGATAAAGCGCTTCCCGCTTGTTAAGCTAAATTCGGTGCTGGTAAACAATCTAAAAGTAATACTTATGATCTCGTTGTAACTCTGCGTATGGCAAAGTTGTTCGTAACAAATTCTAAATTGGGGTTCATTACCGAGTGCCAATTCTTTAGCAAGCTGCGCTAGCTCGTCGTTGGCATGCAGAAGTTGCTGCGCCTCGCGGTGGAAAATTCGCCCTTTTTCAGTAAGCTGTAATCGGTACTTACTTCTGTCTAGCAACTCAAAACCTATTTTTTCTTCTAGATTTTTAATAGCAAGTGTAAGCGCTGGCTGCGTTTTATGTAGCTTTAGTGCTGCCCCGCTTAAGCTTGCGCTTTGCACTATGGCATCTAAAATTATTAATTGATTCAGCTTCATATAGCACTCTGCAACATTATAAGTAAAACTTATTGAGTTTCTAAAATTTTATGATTTTTATTTTATATGTTTGCAGCGTATGCTGCACTTAATTATTTTGCCATCATTGCAACGGAGAAGACATGAAACTCTTTCGTCTATGTTTTTTAACTACGACTTTACTAAGCTTAATAGCCTGTTCTGAGCCAGAACAACAAGTTAAAGAAGAGCCCATTCGCCCTGTTAAATTATTCAACATAGGTCATGATACGCAAACTAACATTCGCAGCTTTCCTGCTGAGGTTGTTGCAAACCAAGGCTCTTACCTAGCTTTTAGGGTAAACGGCGAACTTGTTAAGTTCCCTGTGCTTGCTGGTGAACACGTTGAAAAAGGTGATTTATTAGCAAAACTAGACCCAGAAGATTTTCAGTTACAGTTTGACGAACGTAAAGCACGCTTTGAGCTGGCAAAGTCACAACTTGGCCGTATTGAGCAATTGTTTGAGAAAAAAATCACCAGCCAATCAGAATTAGATGAAGCCTCTGCTAATATGCAAATTGCCGAATCTGCATTTAAAATTGCACAAACAAACCTTGAGTACAGCGAGCTGCGCGCGCCATTTTCAGGCACGGTCGCAAAAGTATTTGTTAAAAACTTTGAAAATATTCAAGCAAAGCAAAATATATTACGCTTAGAAACACGCGATTTAATGGACGTAGAAATTCAGGTTCCTGAAAAAATAGTCGCTCGTTTTCAAAAAGGCACCGATTACCACCCTACTGTAAAGTTTGATGGCTTTGACGATAAAGAGTACATACTTGATATTAAAGAGTGGGATACCCAAGCAGATCCTGCAACACTTACTTATAAGGTTGTATTTTCGCTACCAGTACCTGAGGACTTTAATTTACTCGCAGGTATGACGGGTAGTGTGCTTATTGATTTAAGCAAAGTAACGCGCTCGCAAGTTGCTTATACAATACTACCTATCGAGTCTGTGTTTTCTGAGCCGCAAGAATCAATTGAAGATAACGCCTACGTATGGCTTTTTGATTCAAAAACTAGCCAAGTGCACAAACAAGCTGTAAAGGTTGGCCAGTTGCACCGCGATGGTATTGAAGTGTTAAGTGGTATTAAAGAAGGCCAAATTGTGGTTTCTGCCGGTGTGCATTCACTAAAAGAAGGCATGAAAGTAAGAGCATGGAATAAAGAGCGAGGCTTATAATTATGAGCTTTGCACAACTCTCCATAGAGAAAAAAGTAATCAGTTGGATGTTTACGCTGCTGCTATTAATTGGCGGTAGTGTTTCGTACTTTGATTTAGGGCAACTAGAAGACCCTGAGTTTACGCTTAAAAAAGCCATGGTTATTACCATGTACCCTGGCGCTTCGCCGCAGCAAGTTGAAGAAGAAGTTACTTTTCCGATTGAAAACGCGATTCAGCAACTCCCTTATGTTGATTACGTTACGTCTATTTCATCTAACGGTAAATCACAAATTTCAGTAGAAATGAAAAGCAATTATCGTAAAGAGCAGCTTCGCCAAATTTGGGATGAAATGCGTCGTAAAATTAACGACCTTTCTCCGTCGTTACCCAGTGGTGTTTATCCTAGTACAATTTTGGATGACTTTGCCGATGTGTACGGTGTTATGTATTCGGTAACCGGTGATGGCTACTCGTATGACGAGCTTAAAGATTACGTCGATTTTTTAAAGCGTGAGCTGGTATTGGTTAAAGGCGTTAGTAAAGTAACCGTTGCGGGGCAACAACAAGCGCAAGTAATGGTTGAAGTTTCTACGCGTAAGCTTGCTCAATTAGGTATTGCGCCAAGCCATATATTCCAGTTATTGCAATCGCAAAACACGGTATCTAACGCAGGTAAAATTCGTGTGGGCGATGAGTCAATTCGCTTGCATCCTACTGGCGAATTTAAAGATGTAAAAGAGCTCGAAACCTTATTAATTTCAAAATCAGGTGCCAATGAGCTTATTTACTTAGGCGATGTAGCAAAGGTTTACAGAGAGTACGCAGAAGTACCAAATAACATTATTCGTTATAACTCTCAGCAAGCTTTACTTATTGGCGTGTCGTTTATGTCGGGTGTTAACGTGGTTGATGTGGGTAAAAACATAGATGAGCATTTAGCCTCACTTGAGTATCAACGCCCTCATGGTATTGACATAAATTCGGTATACAACCAACCACAAGAGGTTCAAAAGTCGGTTGAGGGTTTTATTATCAGCTTACTTGAAGCTATTGCGATTGTTATTGTAGTACTGCTGTTATTTATGGGTTTAAAAAGCGGTATTTTAATTGGTGGTATTTTACTGCTTACTGTACTGGGTACGTTTATATTTATGAAGTTGTTTGCCATCGACTTGCAACGCATATCGCTTGGAGCACTTATTATTGCCCTAGGGATGCTGGTTGATAACGCAATAGTTGTAACCGAAGGGATACTAATAAACCTTAAACGTGGGCAAACAAAACTCAAAGCGGCGGTTAATATTGTTGAGCAAACAAAATGGCCCTTACTAGGTGCAACAGTCATTGCAGTCACTGCGTTTGCGCCAATTGGACTAAGCTCTGATGCCAGTGGTGAATTTGCAGGCAGCTTGTTTTGGGTGTTGTTTATTTCGCTTTTATTAAGTTGGATAACAGCCATTACGCTAACGCCATTTTTTGCCAATTTAATGTTCAAAGAAAACGAATTTAAAAACGAAGAAGGCCAAGAAGATGAAGACCCATACAAAGGCTTTATTTTTAATGGTTACAAAGCGATTTTAGATTTAGCGCTGCACTTTAGAAAAACTACGCTTATATTAATGGTTGTTTTACTGTGTACTGCGGTTGTTGGTTTTGGCTCTGTAAAACAGTCGTTTTTTCCTGCTTCTAATACACCTATGTTTTATGTAGATTACTGGCAAGAGCAAGGATCTGATATTCGCTCAACCCTTGAGGGCGTTAATAAACTTGAAGAGTTTTTGCAAAAAGAAGACCTTGTTGAAGAAGTAACAAGTACAACAGGCCAAGGCGCGCCACGCTTTATGCTTACCTACGCACCAGAAAAGTCATATCCCGCGTACGGGCAATTAATTATTCGTGTAGCCAACAGAGAAGCCGTAGCGACTGTAATGCAAACTGTACGTGATTACTCAAATAATCATGCACTCTCTGCACAGCTTAAAATTAAGCCAATGGAAATTGGTCCCTCTACTGATGCAAAAATAGAAGCGCGTTTTTCAGGCCCTGATCCTGTTATTTTAAGACAATTGGCTGCTAAAGCTGAAGAACTTATTGGTAAAGACGATGGCGCGTACAATATTCGTGATGACTGGCGTGCACGTACTAAAATGATTCGCCCGCAGTTTAACGAACAAAAAGCACGCCGCTTAGGTATTAGTAAATCTGACTTAGACAATGTATTACTAACAAGCTTATCGGGTAAACAAGTGGGCGTATATCGCGATGGCACGCAGTTGCTACCTATTATTGCACGATCTCCTGCTAACGAGCGCTTAAACGTAGAAAGCGTACACGACCTTCAAATATACAGCCCAGTACTTGGTGTATTTGTACCAGTAACCCAAGTGGTAGACGAGTTTATTGTACAGTGGGAAGACAGCCTAATAATGCGCCGCGATCGCAAACGTACAATTACGATTATGGCCGATCACGATGTATTAGGAGATGAAACCCCTGCTAAACTATTTGCACGTATTCGCGGACCAATAGAAAACATGGAATTACCGCGCGGTTACGAACTGGAATGGGGCGGCGAGTTTGAATCTTCAAGCAAGGCTCAAAAAGCAATATTTGGCTCATTACCGCTGGGTTACTTAGCGATGTTTGCAGTAACCGTATTACTTTTTAACTCGCTTAAGCAACCACTTGTGATTTGGGCAACGGTTCCGTTAGCTATTATCGGTGTAAGCGCGGGCTTGTTAGCTATGAATGCTCCGTTTAGTTTTATGGGACTACTTGGTTTATTAAGCTTAAGCGGTATGCTTATTAAAAACGGTATTGTATTAGTTGATCAAATAAATCTCGAATTAAGGGAAGGTAAATCGCCCTATGAGGCCGTGTTTGACTCTGGTGTGAGCCGTGTACGCCCAGTTGCTATGGCGGCTATAACTACTATTTTAGGTATGATCCCGCTGTTATTTGACGTGTTCTTCCAGTCAATGGCGGTAACGATTATGTTTGGTCTAGGCTTTGCTACAATTTTGACTCTAATTGTAGTGCCAGTACTTTACACGGTTATATTTAGAATTGATTACGAACCGCGTAAGTAGTTAAACATATAATCGGTTAACATTAAAAAATGCCACTGGCTCAAGGTCAGTGGCATTTTTATTTAATACCGATAAAAAAGAAAGGCTACATATTTAGTTGTTAAGAAACTAACCGCAACACTTCTTATATTTTTTGCCGCTACCACATACACAAGGTGCGTTACGCTCTGGTACTTTATCAAATACTTGTGGTGTTGACTTGCTAAGCGCAAAGTCTAGTTCGCGAATATCTTCTGGTACTTCAGCTTTAACTTCAATTGAAGCAAACAGCGAATGCTCTTCTAATATTGCTTCTATTTCTGATTGTCGTGCAACTGAGTTTACAATTAGCGTTAACGGGTGTAACTCTGTGCCTGGCTTTGCAGTACGTTTTGGTGCAAATCCATTACTGTTATTTTTACCCATTATGTCGGGCTTACCCATAAAGAAAAATTTTGACATGTTACTTCTATAACCTTTCTGCATTATTAAGACGGCGCATCTTAACAGCTTACCCTTCATATAACTAAGTGTACTTGATAATGCACAATATAAATCAGGCTTTAGCGTATATACGCCTAATATAGCGACATAATGAGGCCATTTAATGGATTTAGGCAAAATTTAAATTCGAAATATAGTAAAATTATCATAACTCAACTTAGTGCCGTTTTAGTATCTAACTCAATATTATGGAAAAGCCTTGGAAAATTTTAAAACTGCGATACTAATAGCGGGCAGCATTTTTATACTTTTTGGTTATTTACGCTTTATAACTGACGAGAATGGTAACGTGAACTTAAACAACTACCGTTTTACAGGGGGCATACTACTGGTTATTTCCGGTATGTTTGATGGCACACGCGACCTTGTTAAGCGCCTGCGCTCTAAAAACTCGTTATCGGCGATTGCTGTTTATTTAGGTATACTCTTATTTTATATTGGCTTTAGCATTTAATACCGAAACATTAAGCGCTAATTTGGGCTTTATACAAGCAACATTTTATAAGTGAATACCCTTTGACCTTTAAACAACTCTTCAACAGCGCCATATTACTCTTAGTAACAGCACCTCCGCTGGTTTTACTTGCATGGGATGAACAAGCCGACCCCGCTTTTATCCCCAACAGTATATATAACACCTTAACATTTACGTTATTTCCAATAACGGCGATAGTGTTGTCGGTTGTTTTATTAAGGCACCTATATAAAAAATACAATAATAACTTTGAATTTAAACATACAGTTAAAAATTATATTACTGAGCATGGGAAGTTCCGCAGCGCATTTATACCACTGTTTTTGCCTATTTTAATTTACTTATGGTTATGGACGTCAGTTTGTATTTCTGTGAAATTATGGGCCAATAAACACAGCAATAATATATGGCAGCAAGAGCATCAATTACTTGAAGTAGGTAGTTGCCCAACTGATTATGAGTACAGTTGTGCAACGCTAACTGTGCTTAGTTTACAGAACTACAGAAAATACACTTTTAGATGGTATTTAGATAAGAATAAATTGGTGACTTTGCAAAATAACAATATAAATTTAGTGGGCGTTACAAGCCCACTTGGCAATATAGTACAAGAAATACAGTGGTAGTAGAATACCACTTAGGTGCAGATTATTTTTTTAAGCTAAGGGTACGCCCCGAGCTAGGTTTTGACTGTGACGACTTATTCTCTTTAATACTTTTTGGCTTACCAACATACTTGGTAGAACGCTTTTGATAAGGTGCTTTACTGCGCTCATTTTTGCGCTCGCCATTAGCATTACTGCGTTCAGAGTTGCGACTTGAATTTCGCTCGCCACTTTGTTCGCCTTTATTAAAACGGCGAGGATTTTCACCCTGAAAATCACGCTTTTTAGGAGCCGACAGCATATTATTTTCTGATTGTTTATTAGCATCAAGCGAATGTTCTTGAGTTTTACCTGAGTCAGAAATCGAGTCGTTTATTTGCGCCATTTCAGTATCAGACAAATGACGCCACTGCCCTACCTTTAAACCTTTTAGTGTTACGTTCATTATACGAGTGCGCTTTAACGTCACCACTTCGTAACCTAAATATTCACACATACGGCGTATTTGGCGGTTTAAACCTTGTGTAAGTACTATTTTAAATTCTTTAGGGGCAGTTTGTGTCACTTTACACTTTTTAGTCACGGTATCTAAAATAGGCACGCCATTGGCCATTTTTGTAACAAACTGACGATTAAGCGGTTTATCAACCGTAACAACATATTCTTTTTCGTGGTTATTACCCGCACGCAAAATTTTATTAACGATATCGCCTTCGTTAGTTAAAAATATAAGCCCTTCAGAAGGTCTATCTAAACGCCCTATTGGAAATATACGTGTTGGATAGTTAACTGCGCGAATAATATTACTTTGAATTTTACTTTCGGTAGTACACGTAATACCAACGGGTTTATTGTAAGCGATATAAACGCGCTTTGGTGTGGCTTTAAGTGGCTTGCCATCAACTAATACAACATCGGTAGCAGCTACTTTTACGCCCATTTCAGGCGAGTAGCCATTAACGCTGACACGACCTTGCTCAATATATTTATCGGCTTCGCGGCGTGAACAAAATCCTGTTTCACTAATAAATTTATTTAAACGTTTTAATTCGGTCATGGCACTTATAGCGTAGTAATTTTTAAGGCGAGTAGTGTAAACCACCCACACTATTTTTTCGCCCCTAATTTAAAATTTATAGGTGTTTAAGCATTAATTCTTGCTTTCGTTAATTTACGCCATACAAATTCAAGCGGGCCTTGGTTAAAATAGCGGCTGTATATAAAGGTAAATATGAGCTGCAGTGCAACTAATGACGTTGCAACTAACCAGTAGTCAATACGATCAAAATTGAGCACCCAGTGTGTAAATAGCACTTTATATAACAACAGTTGTATGAGTGTTTGGCTAATATATAAAGTAAATGCTAAGCGCCCCGCTTGTTGAATAAGCGTGCCAACGTGTGCGCTGTTATTGCAAAATTTAACAATTAAATGAATATACAGCGTAGCCATACCTAACGCCGCAAACATATTTATAAATTCTTGCACCCCATATCCTAAGCTGCCATTAAGCTGTGATGCATAAAGCCTGATTCCACAAAAAACAAGGGTCATTGCACCGCAAACTATTAATTGCTGAGTCGTTAAGCCTTTACTAAAAACGTCTTGTTTATATAAATAAATGCCAATGAGCATAAGGCCCACGCACATCCACATTGTCATTATTGGCACCATAACAAGCATTAACGTGTTCATAGCAAGGTTACTAATAAAGTAATCAATATAGTGTGGGTTATATAATTCAATAAACTGTGCTGTATCGCGGTAAATTATTTCATCGGGTACGCTAGATATAACAAGTAAGGTAATCACAGCCGACAACAAGGTAAATGCAAACCCTCTTTTTAAAAGTACGTTGCTATCACTTTCTAAATATTTAATAACAAACCAGCCAGATACACCGTAAACAAATAAAATATCACCGGCCCAAAGTAAAAAACCATGCGCTAAACCAAAGAGGATTAACCAATAGAGCCTGCTTTTTATTTGCACTTCAGACTTGTAACGCTCCCACTGAATGTAAAGCCCAGCACCAAAAAGCAAACTAAACAGCGTTCTAAAACGCCCGTCTACAAACACGCTGCTAAGGGTGTGAATAATTGAGTCGCTAACAGGAGGATTAGTTAAGGAGGAATACCCATATTCAAAAATGCCGAAGGCGTAAGCATTCATGTAAACGAGGCCAAGCACGGCAACGCCGCGAATAAAGTCCATATTATAATTGCGCATTAAAGCTATTATCCGTTAAATATTATTCTTATAACTGTCAGCCCAATCGACTGACTGCTGGTAAAGTGGAGGTAGTATAGCACTGTCAATATTCAACAAAAGTACAGCTTGTTCAAGTGCCCACCAGCTTCCTGTTTCATATGCTTTAACAACGTTTAAAATATAATAAAGTGTGTTTTTGTCCCCTAATAATGCCGTTTTTATTTCATCAGGGAAAGGTAGCTTTTCAACAAGCAAGCTCATTGGTTGATCAAGGATTGCATCTAGCAGTGAAAATAATCCTGTTAAAAATGCTTCGCCTGACTGACTTTTATTAACCTTTTTTGCCACAAGCTCACAAAAACGAGCACGTACAACACACACTTGCATTAGCTCTGCAGGTTTTTTACCCGCTGTATGAGCAGTAACAATAAGGCTCACAAACTTTTTAAGGCGTTCATGCCCTAAATACACAAGCGCTTGCTTAAGTGATGATATTTCGCTTTGTATAGGAAAAACACCACTGTTAATTAAACGCAGCAATTTATATGCAAGTGCAGCATCAAGCTCAAATAGTCCAGATATAGTTTTTATATCTGGACTTGTTTTCATTATTTCGGCGTAAATAGCGACAACTAAACCATAGTTATAGTCAATGTCGTTTTGTTTTATCATGGTGGGTTTTGCAAAAAAATAGCCTTGAAAATAATCAAACCCCATATCAAAGGCTAGCTTATAGTCATCTTGTGTTTCTATTTTTTCGGCTAGTATTTTTATTTGTTTATGCGCTTGTAACTTAGTAACTATGGGCTGTATTTCGCTAAGAGGTGTAATTGCAATATCAAATTTAATGAGCTTCACAAGCTTTAAAAAACGATCCCATTGTGGTTTATATACAAAATCATCGAGCGCGAGTTTGTAGTTACTGTGAAATAAACCTCGGCATAGCTCATAGTTATCGTCGGTAGGTTCTATGGTTTCGAGCAGCTCAATCACAACGTCTTGACATGGTAAGAAAGCACATAAATCGAGTTTTAGTGATTCTGGTCCTATATTAATAAGCGCTTTTTTGCCTGATGTAATATGGCGTGTACCTAAATTTAATTGATTTTCCATAATAAGCCTTGCTGTTGCTTGGCCTTCTGCAATATCTGGAAAATAATTTTTTGGACTATCACGAAAAAGTAGCTCATAGGCTACTACTTTTTTACTTCGATTGAATATTGCTTGCCTTGCAACAAATACAGACACATTACCTACTTCTTAGCTTTTATATAATACTAAGTAATTAAACCCTAAGCAGGTAGATTTGTCACTAAACTTTAAAGTACAGAAACGATTTACCGGTATAAGGTTGTTATATAATCAGTTGCCACTTGTGGCCACGAAAAACGCATTTGCTCTGCGCTGTGCTTAATTTTATGCCATCTTTTAGGATTTTGCTTTTTAATTAAGAGAGTTTCGTCTAAACAGCTAATTAAATTACGCGTTTGCGTTGCCAACGTGTCTCCATTAAAGCTAAAACCATTTTCGTGGTGTTTAACAGTATCTTTTAATCCGCCAACACTGTGTACTAAACACGGTTGCCCCGCTCGCATTGCTAGCATTTGGCTAATACCACACGGTTCAAATGAGCTTGGCATTAAAAATAAGTCACCTAATTGATACATTAAATCGCCAACACCTTGCCCATACCCCTTCAAAAATAAAAGATTGGAATTACGCGCCATTGCTTTGGTAAATATGCTTTCGAGCTCTTTGTCACCCGAGCCGAGAATAATAAGTCTGCCATTATGTTCATTAATTAATTGGCACACTTTATCAATAGTTAAAACCCCATTAACCTGCTGGCACAATAACAACACTTTTTGCTCAGTAAGACGGCCAACGCTTGTAACTAATGGACCGTTATTAACCGTTGCTTTAAATTGCTGTAGTCGTTGGTGGGCAATATAGTAGCCACTTTGTAACTGCTCGCTATTTGCCATCCAAGTAAATAAAGTGTTCTCTGCTTGGCTATAAAAATCAGCGAGAGTTGCTCCTTCAAGTGCATTGCTTGGATATTCGCAGCCATTTAAAATACCAACAAGCTTGCCTTGGCTTGCTGCATTTTGCAGATCTTGCTCAAGCCCTTCGCCACCAAAAAAACCATGTTCGTAATTGCTAGGTTCAAGAACCTCTTGGCTGTAAGTTGGCGATACAACATGTATTTTATCGCATAGATTTATTGCACTGCGCATAGGATTAAAACAATGAGGGTAACGCGGGTCGCATAATTGCTGGCCATTATAACTAAGTGATGGAAACCACGCCTCTAAGCTTGAATCATCATGTTTGAAAGGCCTTATCCCTTGCAGTGCAATATTATGCACTGTGAAGGCAATAGGTAAGGTATTAAGTGAGCTATAACGTGGCTCAAACTTAAGTAAAACTGCAACGCAGGCACTGTGCCAATCATGTAAATGCAGCGCTGTAGGGCGCTTTAATACACCTTGTAATAACGCTTCGCAGACGGCTGCGTTAAATAGAGCAAATTTAGTCGCATCAGTTGCAAAAGGCCTCCCCGGTGCATCATTACAATATACACTGCCTGATTCACTAAATAACGGGTGGCTAATAACAATTTGGCTTACATTATTTTCGGCTTGTTGTACTTTAAAAATGGTTAATACATGGGGTTGAGCATTAAATGCAACGGTTACTTCACCTATATAAATACGCTCAAGCGGCTCAAACCCGTAATCAGGAATAACAACATCAACCGTTATACCTTGCTTTGCAAGAGCCTTAGGTGCATCGCGTACTACATCTGCCACACCGCCTACTTTTGCGCCTGGTAACGCGTCATTTTCTGCTGCAACCATTAATACATGCATTAATTTATTATTTCCTTTAAACCTGTGTGAGCTTGCTCACAAATGAGCAAGCTATGTTGTCGTGCTTATCTAACTTGTTGTTACGCTAGCTTTTTATTTTCTCGCGCTTGGCGTTCTAACTTTTTTGCAAGCTCAGTGAGCATATCACGTGTAACAAGAACGATACCTTTTTTAGATACCCTAAAGCCGTTTTCTTCATCTGTTTTTTTGTCAAAACCGATTTCAAGACCAGCCGGTATTTCACAGCTTCTATCTATTATTGCGCGTTTAATTTTACAACCTCGGTTTATAACCGCACCGGGTAAAATAACCGACTGCTCAATAGTACAAAATGAGCGAACGTGAACGTTAGAAAACAACAGGGATTTTCTAACCGCAGAGCCCGAAATAATACACCCACCCGAGACTGTTGAGTCTAAAGCCATACCACGTCTATCTTCATCATCAAAAATAAATTTAGCAGGTGGTAGTTGCTCTTGATAAGTCCATATTGGCCACGTTGGATCGTATAAATCAAGTTGTGGCTCTGGCATTACCAGTTCCATATTAGCTTCCCAGAACGAGTCAAGCGTACCTACATCGCGCCAATAAGGTTGCCCTTCTTGGTTTGGATCTCTAAATGGGAAAGCAAATACATTATGCTCTTCTATAATCGCTGGAATAATATCGTGACCAAAATCGCGTCCAGAGCCTTCATTTTCAGAATCTTTTTTAAGTTGCTCAAACAAAAATTCAGTATTAAAAATGTAGTTCCCCATTGATGCTAAACATGTACCTGGCTTGCCGGGTACGGAGCTCGGCATTGCTGGTTTTTCATCAAAACGACACACTCTATTTTCTTCATCAACGGTCATTACACCAAACGTGTCTGCGGCTTCCTCTACTGGAACTTCAATACAACACACAGTCATATCTGCGCCTTTTTGCACATGTTCAGCCAATAAAGCACCATAATCCATACGGTACACATGATCTCCAGACAAAATCATCACATATTTAGGAAGCTCGTGACGAATAATATCTATGTTTTGAAAAACAGCATCTGCGGTTCCACAATACCAATCATCACCTTGGCGCTGAGATGCAGGTAGTATTTCAACCGACTCTCCTAGCTCTTTTTTAAAGTGCCCCCATGCGCGGTTTACATGGCGTATTAATGAATGTGATTTATATTGTGTAGCAATACCAACACGTCTCACACCCGAGTTAATGCAGTTTGATAGTGGAAAATCGATAATTCGATGCTTACCACCAAAGTAAACTGCTGGCTTTGCTCGCCAATCGGTTAACTCATGCAGGCGAGAACCGCGACCGCCTGCCAGTATTAACGCGTAAGTTTCTCTGGTTAGGCTACTTATGTAGCGATTTGCATAATTAGGCATAATACTCTCTCCATTTAGTCTAGGCTGTTAGTGGCATGGCTTTTAGTTGTCGTTAAGTCTGTTTCACTAATATTGAGGGGTTCTAAATGCCAAATATCTTCACTGTATTGGCTTATGGTTCTGTCACTTGAAAACAGTCCACTGGCTGCTGTATTTAAAATACTCATTTGTGTCCAGTAGGTCTGATCTGCGTAAGCTTTATCAACTTCTTTTTGAGCTGCTACATAACTTTCAAAATCGTGAGCAACAAGCCATGGATCGTGCGGGCTCTTAATTGCATTTGTTATGTCGTCAAATAAGCATGGCTCAAATAAATTAAAATGCCCGCTCTCGAGTAATTGCATCACATTCTTTAAATCGCTATTTTGCGATATTAAATGCTCTGGATTATAACGTGATTTAATATCGTCAATTTCGTGCGCTTGTGCGCCAAACAAAAAGAAGTTATCAGCACCAACAGCATCTCTAATTTCAATGTTTGCGCCATCCAGCGTGCCTATTGTCAATGCACCATTCATCATAAATTTCATGTTGCCAGTACCAGACGCTTCTTTGCCTGCGGTAGATACTTGCTCTGAGAGGTCGGTTGCAGGACAAATAACTTCCATTGCGGTTACGTTGTAATTAGGTAAAAATGCGACGCGTAAATATGGTGCAGCTTGAGGGTCTTTATTTATAACCTCTACCACGTTATTAATAAGCTTAATAATTTTTTTAGCCATGTAATAACCTGGCGCTGCTTTACCACCTAATAGAACACAACGAGGAACAAGTCCTTGGGTATCCCCACGGCGAATACGGTCATATAAATGAATCACATGAAGTATGTTTAATAGCTGACGTTTGTATTCGTGGATACGTTTTACTTGTACGTCAAACATCATTGATACATCAAAATCGATATCGCAGCGCGCCTTAACTAAATCAACTAAACGTTGTTTGTTTTCACGTTTAGCATTTTGCCACTGCTCATGAAATGCCTTGTTGTCATAAAAACGACGCAGATCACTAATTTTTGAAAAGTTTTTAACCCAATCATGGCCAATTTTTTCACCAATTAATTCACTTAATACTGGATTACAATGCGCGAGCCATCGACGAGGCGTTACACCATTTGTTTTGTTATTAAACTTATCTGGCCACAATGCATAAAATTCTTTAAATAATCCCGCTTTTAACAGTTCAGTATGAAGTGCTGCTACGCCATTTACAGAGTAACTACCTACAATAGCTAAATAAGCCATACGAATTTGCGGCTCATCACCCTCTTCAATCAGTGACAATGCACGTTGCTTTTCAACATCTCCCGGCCATTGCTGTGCAACTTGTGCTAAAAAGCGTGCATTTATCTCGTAAACTATTTCTAAAATGCGTGGTAATAATTTTGAAAACAACGAAACAGACCATTTTTCAAGCGCTTCAGGAAGTAGCGTATGATTTGTATAGGCCATGGTTTTAGTTGTGATTTGCCACGCATCGTTCCAATTTAATTCGTAATCATCAATTAAAATACGCATTAGCTCTGCAACAGCAATACTTGGATGCGTGTCGTTTAACTGAAAAACATGAAAATCAGCAAAGTCACTAAAGCTCTCGCCATGTTGAGAAACCCACTGATCAACTACGTCTTGAATACTCGCCGATGATAAAAAGTATTGTTGGCGCAATCTAAGCTCTTTACCATTTTCGCTGCTGTCATTTGGATACAGCACCATGGTGATCTGTTCGGCTAGATTTTTTTGTGCGACGGCTTCTGAATAACTGCCCGCATTAAATTCGGTTAAATTAAATTCATCTGTTGCTTCTGATTTCCATAAGCGTAGCGTATTTACAATATTGTTTTTATAACCTGGGACAGGTACATCGTAAGGTACAGCTAATACATCTTGTGAACTCATCCATTGACGATGCTCTCGGCCGAATTTATCTGTGTAACTTTGCACGTAGCCACCAAACTTCACACGTTTTGCATGCTCTGGCGCGCCTAGCTCCCATGGGTGCCCTTCGCGCAGCCAGTTATCTGGTTGCTCAATTTGGTTACCATCTTTAATTGATTGGTTAAACATGCCGTATTCGTAACGAAGGCCATAACCAATGACAGGTAACGCTAGACTTGCACAGCTATCTAAAAAACAAGCAGCTAGGCGGCCTAAACCACCGTTACCTAAACCTGCGTCGTGCTCGGCGTCTTCAATTGTTTCTATTGTTGTGCAGTATTCTTGTAATGCAGCAGCAACTTGGTCGTCTAAATCTAGGTTTAGTATTGCATTACCCAGCGCACGTCCCATCAAAAACTCAAGAGAAAGGTAAACCGTTTTGCGGCGTTTCTCTTGCTTAATTTGTTGATTCGTTTCTCTGCAGCGGGCCACAAGTCTGTCGCGAATAGTAAGCGCTAATGCGTGATACAAATAATGCTGCGATTCACCCACCTTATCTCGGCCGAGGGTATAATAAAAATGCCGTGTTAAGTCATCTTTAAGCGTACTTTCATCAATAACGGGCCCTTCTTGCCAGCCCTTTACTACACACACTTGTTCACTTTGTTTAGCCATGACTTACATCCTCTAAATTAGCACTAAAAACCCAACTACTTTGTGCTGAAATTTCAACCATCGCATCTTCATTACTACTCACAGATGCATTATTTACACTTGATAAAACCATTTGCCACAGCGCATTAATAGGCGAAGGCGGCATTTGACAAAAAATTGTTTTTTTACTGGCATTAAATACCATCAGTAATGCATGATTATTTTGCTTATCAAGTAAGCTATACATTAAAAACTGTCTGGTATCTTCATGCCAATGAGCGTCGGTCATGGTTTTACCTTGTTCAGTAAACCACTTAACGGTAAAACGCTCGTCTATATCATCTAAAAATACACTGTGTTTGAACGCGCTGTGCGCGCGTCTAATTTTTAAAGCATCATCAATAAATCGTGTTAGCGAATGATTAAGTTGAGAATCTTTCCAGGCAAGCCAGCTAGTGCGATTATTTTGGCAATAAGCATTGTTATTACCCCCTTGAGAGTGCGCCATTTCGCTGCCAGCGGCAATCATGGGTACACCTTTTGAGAGTATTAAAGTAAGTAAAAAGTTCTTTTGTTGTTGCAAACGCAGTACGTTTATTTTTGAGTCACTGGTAAAGCCTTCTACTCCACAGTTGAACGAGTGATTTGCACTGTGCCCATCTCTGTTTTGCTCACCATTGGCTTCGTTATGCTTTTCTTCATAACTCACTAAATCGGCAAGCGTGAAACCATCATGACTCGTTATAAAGTTAATGCTATTAAGTGGTCCACGTTGGCTATGCTCAAAAATATCAAACGATCCATGCAAACGTTTTGCAACGCTTGCAATAATGCCTGTTTCACTTTGCCAAAAACGTCTAATTACATCGCGGTATTGATCGTTCCATTCTCGCCATGGCGGCGGGAATGCACCAAGCTGATAACCACCTGGGCCTATATCCCAAGGCTCACTTATTAGCTTAACCTTATTCAGCACAGGGTCTTGGGCTACTGCTTGTAAAAAAGTATGTGCAGAGCTAAAGCCTGCTTTTGAGCGACCTAAAATGGTCGCTAAATCAAACCTAAAACCATCAACTCCCATTACCTCAACCCAATAACGAAGGCTATCAAGTACAAGTTGCAGTGTTTTAGGGTGATCAATATTTATGGTATTCCCACAGCCGGTATCGTTTATATATACATTAGGCTGACCCTCTACTGTGCGGTAATACGCTAAGTTATCAAAGCCTCTTAGCGATAATATAGGGCCATCGGCCCCCGCCTCTGCTGTATGGTTATAAACAACATCTAAAATAACTTCTATGTCGGCAGCATGAAGCTCGCGCACCATTTGCTTAAACTCGTTTATATCGTCGTTTACCAAATAGTCTTTGTGGGGGGTAAAAAAGTTAAGCGTGTTATAACCCCAGTAGTTTTGCAGCCCTTTTCCTGTTAAAAATTGCTCACTAATAAAAGAGTGAACAGGTAAAAGCTCAACTGCTGTAACGCCAAAACTTTGTAAGTGCTCAATAAAGCTTGGATGGCTTAACCCTAAAAACTTCCCTTGTAGAGATTTAGGTATTTTAGGATGACGACACGTTGTACCTTTCACATGGCACTCGTAAATAACCGTGTTTGACCAACGGTGGTTTGGCTTTTTATGCGCGTACAACGTAGGAGCAGCTACTTTTGATTTAGGTATATCAATGGCATTATTTACGGTGCTTTTAGTGCCAATTGGCATTTGCCCATAATGGCGTTCGCTCCACGTAAACTCACCAAATAAGTCTTTTGCGTATGGGTCTATCAGTAGTTTATTTTCGTTAAATAGTTGACCATTTTTAGGGTTATATTCACCCTCAACTCTAAAGCCATAAAGTGCGCCGGCGCTTAATGGCGAAATATGAATACTCCAAATACCCCCTTCGTTAATATTCATCGCCATTTTTAGGATTTCTGAATGGCCACTTTTATCAAACAGGCATACATAAGCTTGGCTTGCACCTGGCGCATAAAGCGCGAAGTTAACCCCATAGTTAATAACACTAGAACCAAGTGGTTCTACATTACCGGGGGCTACATCAAATCGGTTACTCATCATCAACCTTTTGTAAGTAAATAGTTGTTAAGCCACCAATGGCAATTGAAATACTGTGTTTAAAGCCATGATTTGATTCGTTTATTGCCTGAACTATCTGCGATGAATCTTTAGTTACCTCAACGCCAGAGCCAAAAAACTGAGTATCGTCTGTATTTAAAACAACTTTATAACGCCCTTTACTCGGTACGCCAATAACGTAGTTTTCATAGGAAGCGGGGGTAAAATTAGCAATAACAACCACAAAGTTTTTTGCGTTTTTAGCATAGCGAACAAAGCTTAAAATACTCTGCTGATTATTATTGTTATCTATCCAGGTAAAACCAGCCGCGCTCGAATCTAACTCATACAACGCAGGTTGGTTTTTATAAACAGTATTTAGCGCTTTTACGGTGTGCTTTATACCGTTATGGCTTTGGTGCTCAAGTAAATGCCAATCGATAGAATGATCGTGTCCCCACTCTTTTCGCTGTGCAATTTCACCGCCCATAAACAAGAGTTTTTTACCCGGATGTGCCCACATAAATGCGTAGTAAGCGCGTAAATTTGCAAATTTCTGCCAATCATCGCCTGGCATTTTTTCAATTAACGATCCTTTACCGTGGACTACTTCATCGTGGCTTAATGGCAATATATAGTTTTCACTAAAAGCGTATACCATCGAAAAAGTCATTTCGTGATGATGATGCTGACGGTATAAAGGGTCGTGCTGCATGTAATGCAAACTATCGTTCATCCAACCCATATTCCACTTATAGCCAAAGCCTAAGCCGTTGTGCTCAACACTTTGGGTGACGCCCGGCCACGCTGTTGACTCCTCAGCCACCATCATAATGCCTGGGTTGTTTTTATAGCTGCGCATATTGACTTGCTTTAGGCACTCAATTGCACCTAAGTTTTCGCGCCCGCCATAACAATTAGCAATCCACTCGCCTTCTTTTCGGCTGTAATCTAAATACAACATAGAGGCTACGGCATCTACACGCAGACCATCTAAACCAAATTGATGTAACCAATACATAGCATTTGAAATCAAAAAGCTTTTAACTTCAGGGCGGTCGTAGTTATAAATGTAGGTATTCCAATCAGGATGAAAACCTTGGCGCTTATCGGCATGTTCATATAAATGGGTGCCATCGAATCGATGTAAGCCATGCGGATCGCTAGGAAAATGCCCAGGCACCCAATCAAGTAAAATACCTAAATTAGCTTTGTGGCATTGCTCTACAAAGTATTTAAAGCTGTTGTAATCGCCAAAACGACTGGTAGGTGCAAATAAACCAACAGGCTGATACCCCCACGAACCATCAAACGGGTATTCACTTATTGGCATAAGTTGCAGGTGAGTAAAATTCATTTCAAGGGCGTAGCTAACCAGTTTGTCAGCAAGCTCTGTGTAACTTAAATAGCGGTTGTTTTCAGCGCGTTGCCATGAGCCTAAATGCACTTCATAAATACTAATTGGCGCATCAATATGATTACGCTTTTGTCTGTTTTGAAGTGCCTGCTCGCCAAGCTTTATAGGTTCTGGTTTATACTGCAGTACACTTGCAGTACCCGGTGCTTGTTGCATTTTAAATGCATAGGGGTCAGCTTTTTCGAGTACTTCTCCACTTTGGGCGGTAATTGCAAATTTGTAGCACATGTCGGCTTTAAGGCCTGGTACGAATAGCTCCCATACACCACTTGCAGGATGAAAACGCATAAAGTGGCGATTAGCTTGCCAAAAATTAAACTCACCAATAATAGAGACACTTGCAGCATTAGGCGCCCATACACAAAAGCGCACACCCTCTACATTTTGTTGAGTACTAAAATGTGCACCAAAATGAGAGTACGCATGTTCAAGGCTGCCTTCGTTAAATAAATACATTGCCTCTGCGTCAAGTGTGCTTTCAAAGCTGTATTCATCATAAAAGGTAGTGCTGCTATTTGTGTACTGAGCAATGCATTCATATGGCGCAGTGGGCAGCGCATCAACTTTGACTATAAATAAGTCACTTTGTTGGTAGCGCTGCGCCTTAATACTTTTATTGTTTAATGTAACACTCACACTTATTGCACAAGGTAAGTAAAAACGAATTTCAACCTCAGCATCCGTTTTATGTGCCCCTAAAAAGCTAAATGGGTCTTTAAATCGTCCTGTATTTAATGCATGCACCTGTGCATCGTAACTATTTTCATTAGTTGTACTGCTCATTTAACCTTTCCTTATTGAATCGATAGCAGCTAAAAGTGAGGCATTTTTGGTAAAAATTTCTTCACTGGTATGCGTTAATACACGTCGCCAATTAGGATATTCTTTGTCTGTCCCGGGGATATTAACCGGATACTTCTGCTCATCTAAATCATCTATTTGTATTGCAAATAAACGCGATTGAGAACCCGCCAAACATAATGCTAGTGCGTTATATACTTCGACTGAATTACTATGTAATAGAAGCTCGGTTGTATTGGTATGGCGATTAATAAATCGTAGTATCCTATGTTGCTCTTCTATTCGTTGTTGCTTTAATTGCTCGTATTCATTGCAAGTAATAAGCTTGTATTGTTGCTTAATATTTAAATCAGCATGCTGCCACCAACCTGTAAAAGGCGGTACGTCATGATTGGCTATCATTAACAAACACTGTGTTGCTAGCTCATCAGTCGATAAAAACTCACCACTGTGTTGTTTTTCAAAATAAAATAAGCTGTTAGAAAAAATACCGCTAGATGCCAAAGCCTGCCTTACCTCTGGCGGCACAACGCCTAAATCTTCTCCAATAACAATACTCTGATTAATATGTGATTCAATTTTTAAAATGGCGAGTAAGTGCTCAAACGGGTAGTAAACATAACAGCCATCTTGTTCACTATTGCTTTCAAAGCACCACCATAGGCGCCTAATAGCCATTACGTGGTCAATTCTAAGTCCACCTACATTTTGCATGTTTGCCCGAATGAGCGAGCGATAGAATTGGTAGTGATTATTACTAAGGCTTTGGGGATTGAGGGCTGGGAGGCCCCAATTTTGACCTGCTTCAGCCCATGGATCGGGTGGAGCGCCTACACTTGCACCTTGGCTAAACAGCGATTGCTGGTTTTTAAATTCAGCCCCATCGCCAGCACAACCAACAGCTAAGTCGTTTATTAAGCCAATAGCCATGCCTCTCTCTGCGCAACTTTTTTGACACAGTGCAAGTTGCATATGCGCTTGCCATTGCAGGTAATAAGCAAATGTTAGGTTATCTGATTCGAGGGTATTTAACGTAGTAGAGTGAGCATTACAAAAATCAGTAAACGCTTGGCGACGCTCATCACTTGCCGTTAATTCAAACTGATTATAAAGCGCTTCAAATAACGTATACTTTATACGGCTTACATTTTCATAATCTATAAACTGATCATTACTTTTAATAAGTGCAGCGACATCATCTTGCTGCATAATGGCGTCAAGGTTTTCGTTATTTATTGCGTCTTCGCTTAGTACGATAGAAATATAAAGAGGATTTAATAAAGCGCGACTATTAGGGCTATAAGGACTGGCTCGCTCTGGCATATCAGCAAATAACAAATGCAGTGGATTAAGTAATATATAATCCATGTTTTGGGAGCTGCATAGTTTTGTAAGCGCTAATAAATCGTCAAAGTCGCCAATACCAAAATTCGCTCTATTTTTTAATGTGTAAAGCTGAATAGATAATCCAGTGCGCTTTGTGTCTCCCACTTGATAGACTTGCTCAGGCACGCACCAAATTTGTGTAATAGCGTGTTGCTCACCTACCTGAACATTAGCGTCATGATAGCCAATTGGCATATTACCAATGGGTAGTGCCAGCTCAATATAGCGAACGCCATGCAAGTAATATTCACCAGTGACAGCCAAGTTATAAAGGTTATCAAATGCTAAATGCATTCCAAGTGAAGGGACATCGATATTAGCGGCTAAATATTGCTGACGTTCATCTATACGAAGCTTTAACAAACATGTACTTTGCTCAACTAAACTCACACTAGGTACTAAAGCAAGCCAAAGCGATGCATCTAAATCATAAGTTAGTTGAGCTATTCCTGCTTCATTATTTGTATCAACACCACAACATTGCAAAGCACGTTTACGCGTTTCTTCGCTAAAAAATACCTGTTCACCTGTATACTTAGTGAATTCAAAGCCAATACCATGCAGGTAAAACAACTGCGAAAGAGCATCCATTGAATCGCCTTAATTAGTGCGTTGAGTATTTACTATGCTGTTTTCTGTGCCAAATGTATTGCCGATATAACCGTCAGCTTGATGGTCGTTATCCCAAATGTCTCCATTAATCAGATAACGAAAGTGAAATTGTTGATCGATAGGTAAGCGTTGCTTAAATTTAAACACACCTTGTTTTTTATAAAGCTTCATTGGCACTGGTTTCCAATCATTAAATTCACCTAATAAGCAAACTTCTTCTGCCTCTGGATGAGAAAATTCAAAAGTAACTTCAGCTTCATCTTTTGTTTTAAAAAAACGTTTATTCAACATAGCAGGCTCCAACTAAACCAAAAAGGGTACTTAATCTTTGCCACAGGCCATACAACTAAACAAAAAGGCGATGTGGTAACCATCTAAAAATCATTAAACGTGTTATTAGTTAAACAAAACTTTATTTACGCTTTATTACAGTGCAAATAATATTTCAATTACACCAAAAAGGTGCATTAACCTTATATACAATACGCTTTAAATGATACTTAACATACAGAGCAATATTCAAACCAACAAACTATTAAAAACCTCATTAGTTCAATATATAAATATTTATAGCTGCAAATATCCGAAGAAAATTTAAAATCCTAAATTACTTTTTTTATATTACTTCATCATGGATAATACACATCATTCTAATACTCTGAAATATCATTAATTTCATGTTGAAAAAAACCATTTTAATAACTACCACCATCATTTTTTTAGTTGTAGCTGCATTTATTGGTACCTCAATTTATACCCTATACAGTAAAAAAGAAATTTCAGTTGACCCTAAATTAAAAGAAATATCAGGAATAGAATTTGATAAACAGCAACGTTTATGGGCTATTAACGACGGAGGCAATGAACCAAAGCTATACAGACTCAATAAAGACGGTTCTATTGCTAAAGAAATTTTAGTTGAAAACGCTAAAAACATTGATTGGGAAGACATGACCCAAAACAAATTTGGGCACTTCTTTTTAGGCGATTTTGGTAACAACAAAAACGATCGTAGATGGCTCACTATTTATAAAATAGAAAACCCGATAGATATAAAAACAGATACGACTCAAGCAGAAATAATTAAGTTTACCTACCCCGAAATGGATGGCAGTCCTATAAAGCCCAATAACCGTAATTTTGATTTAGAGGCATTTGTAGCTCTAGGACGTCACTTATATTTATTTACTAAAAACCGCACAGAGCCATTTGATGGTATTACTAAGGTTTATAAAGTGGGCGATCATGCTGCTAATTTTAAAGCCGAGTTAATAGATTCATTTAAAACATGTACCACTTTAGAAAAGCTATGCTGGATAACATCGGCTGCTTTAAGCCCTGATCGTAAAAAGCTGATATTACTTGATTCAACCAGTATTTGGTTATTCGAAAATTTTGAGGGTGATAAGTTTTTTTCTGGCGATGTATCAAAAATTGACTTAGGAATAGTAACTCAAAAAGAAGCTGTCACTTTTTTTGATGACAATACTATTGTATTTACAGATGAAGAGTTTAAAGGTATTGGCGGTAATGCTTATTTTATAAAGCTTGATGAAGCCAAAAAAGAAATTATAAGAAAAAAGCCGACCTCAGAAAAAATACATCCATAATATAATGTTAGCTAAGCAAAAGTTCCAAAGCTTAGCTAACTTATGTAAAAGGTATCGAGTTAGTTACTCTTTTCGTTTGACGAATGGAGTGCTATTTCTACATCAACACCTAAAATCAACACTCCAATATGACTATTATTATCATCTAAAACAGGAAAACTTAGCTGTACTTGAAAATGATGTGTTGATGCATCATATGTAACGCTATCAAAGTTATAGTCCTTTGACTGTTTAAATATTTTAGTAAACTTATTCTCATCTCCTTGCCAGTAATCACTGGTTAACTTACTTATTGCTATATTTTTTCCTTGGCCATCAGTCAATATAAGCTCAGTAACAACACCTTTAAACTGCGATTGCCATTTTTTAAATACCTTAGATAACGGTAAATCAAGCATAGTTAACCCATCAGCATGCCCAACGTGTTTACTTTCTTTTATCCATAACTGGTCTCGTTTCATAATTTCAGGCTCACTCAAAGGAGACTCATTACTTATTTGAACTTCTTCGACTAAACTAGGTAAGTTTAATAAGGTTTTAGCGCTACTGTAGAGCCTATCAAGTATTTGCGTTTCTTCACTTTTTGATAGTGAAAATGGAGCTTGCGCACAAGTATTTATATTTTCATCGAACTGCTGCATAAATTCAGGAAGGCGTTTGATAAGTGAATGCGAAGCAAATAATCCCAAAGGTACATATCTAAAAAATTCTTTTTGGTACTCGTCTTTATTGATCCCTAGCTTAGAGGCTGCTAATTCAAAATCGTCTAAATCAAGTAGGATTCTATCAATCCGTTTATGGTGCATTACATTTACTATTTCTTCTAATGAATTTACTTCTACCTCAGCAATAATATTCTGAGTTTTAAACCAATTTGCTTGATAACTTCCTCTTACTGCACCATAACGCATTTTATTTTTTGGTTTATTAATGCTCTCTGGGTGAGTGAACCAGTACCAGCTTTCTAAAAAAATGGGGGATGATATACGTCCATAAGCTTTCATTTCAGGCATTAAATGGGTTGTGAAATATCCATCTAAGCGCTCTAACTTTACTTCTCGACGTGCACGTAACCATGGCAAGGTTTGTAGCTGAAAAGGCGCTCCCATTTCAAATAAAATACACTCGACTTGGTTGACTGCATTATTAGGAGCTGTGGTGGGTAAGTTTGTCCCAAACTGGAGAGGCCCAGTCAAACCTAACAAAAGAGTGAAAAGATATGCGGGCATAATCCATTGCTAAATAATGTACAAATTAAAACAAGTATAGTCATGCATATAAAAAAGTATTAATTTTCTTTACAAAATTTTGTACCTTATCAATAGCTTCAATATTTAAATCTATGATTTATTGCTATTAACTTATAAAAAGCACGCTTAAATATTTAAATTAATGCATTTATATCTAGGGTCTGTTTATCTTTGTGGATAAAAATTTGTTCAAACTAGGTGCTATTTAATTGCGGCGCAAGATTTATAACCTAGTGTGCTCGATAACTGCTCCTGCGTTATTCTAATTGCTTACATCCATGTAAGAATAAATAAAAACCGAGCAAAGCTTCCGCGCCCTGCTCACTCCCCTACCCTGCATCTATGTAGGCAACCAAGAGAAAATAGCGCCTAGGAAGAATCTTTTGGGGGCTGTTAATTTAACCTTGAAGGTTCAACAGACCCTAGCCTTTTTATTATTGACCTAAAGTATACCGAGTGTTCACTTAACGACTAAAAACAAAGGAACTACCCAACCCTAGCGCTTAAATTTAGTTTCTAAAATTACAGAAGATGTTGTTCGCTCCACCCCATCAAGATTTCCTATATCGTCCAACAAATGACTAAGCTGTTCTAAATTTTGAGCTTGGACCACTGCAATTAAATCAAACTCACCACTTATGGCATAGAGCTGTGAAATAGCATCAATTTGCTTAAGCTCAATGTTTGTTTTAGTTGTTAATTTTTGTCTTACTTTTATAGACACATGAGCTGATACCATTTTACTAAGGTAGTCGTCACCGTAATCAACGCTATAGCCTTTAATCACACCGGTTTCTTCTAATTTGAGCATTCGGCTTTGTACTGTTGAACGAGATAAGTCAAGCATTCGTGCAAGATCAGAAATACTCGCTCTTGCGTTTGTTTTTAGTACAGAAAGTAGTTTCTCGTCTTGTGGAGTTATCATAATGGTTATTTTTTTCGTTATTTTGACTTTTATTTTAATCATTTTTCACAAAATAGCACTGCAATTTTAACAGCTAACCTTCGATAATGACCTCTACAAGAAATAATAACGTGTTTGCTGAAGAATAAAGGCTATATTCTTCTTTGAGTTAGCAACTAATCTTTTATCTAAGCCCATTAAATTTAGGTGTAAAAATGCAAGTAACAAGAGACTTATTTAACGACATAATGGTACCAAACTATAATCCATCAGCAATCATTCCAGTTCGTGGTGAAGGTTCACGCGTTTGGGATCAAAATAACAATGAGTTCATTGATTTTGCCGGTGGTATTGCCGTTAACTGTTTGGGTCACTGTCATCCTGCATTAGTTAAAGCATTAAAAGAGCAAGGCGAAAAAATTTGGCATTTATCAAATGTTATGACCAATGAGCCAGCACTTCGTTTAGCTCAAAAAATGGTTGAAGCAACATTTGCTGATAAAGTTTACTTTGCAAACTCAGGTGCAGAAGCAAACGAAGCAGCCCTCAAGCTAGCGCGTCGTTATGCATTGGACGTATATGGCGCTGAAAAAACGCAAATTATTGCATTTAATAAAGGTTTCCATGGTCGCACATTCTTTACAGTAACTGTGGGCGGGCAAGCGGCTTATTCAGATGGCTTTGGTCCAAAACCTGCTGACATAGTACATTGTGATTTTAACGATATAGCGGCATTTGAAGCGCTGATCAGCGATAAAACATGTGCTGTTATGATGGAACCATTACAAGGTGAAGGCGGTATTATTTCACCAACAGATGAATTTGCTAAAAAAGTACGCGAACTTTGTACTAAACATAACGCGTTACTTATTTTTGATGAAGTACAAACGGGTGTTGGTCGCACAGGCGATTTATACGCCTATGAAGGTTTAGGGGTTGTTCCTGACATTTTAACAACGGCAAAAGCATTGGGTGGTGGTTTTCCTATTGGCGCTATGATCACTCGTACACCTATTGCTGAGCATTTAAAAATTGGTACTCACGGTTCTACTTATGGCGGAAACGCACTTGCTTGTGCTGTGGCCGAAGCGGCATTTGATACAGTAAATACACCAGACGTACTAAACGGTGTTAAAGAGCGCGAGCAATTATTCCGTGACGGATTAAACGCAATTAACGAAAAATATAACGTATTTAGCGAAGTACGTGGTAAAGGCTTATTAATTGGCGCAGTACTAAATGACAAATTTGAAGGCCGCGCACGCGACTTTTTAATAGCCAGTGCTAATAATGGTTTGATGAATCTTGTAGCGGGTATGAATGTAATTCGTTTTACACCGTCTTTAATTATTCCGTTTGAAGATATTAAAGAAGGCTTAGCGCGCTTTGAAAAAGCCGTTAGCGACGTAGTAAACGGTTAATATAGTTTAAATTAGCACGCCTAATGGCGTGCTATTGGAGCAAGCAATAAATGCAAGTATTACGTCCTATTACTGCCAATGATTTTGACGCGCTTAAACAAATAGCGATTGAATCCGGTCATGGGTTTACCTCTTTACCTGTGGACGATACACAGCTTAAAGAAAAAATTGAACGTGCTGAAAAAAGCTTTGCCAAAAACATTAACCAGCCACTTGATGAAAGCTATTTATTTGTTTTAGAAGACAGTGAAACAGGTGACGTTATTGGCACAACCGCTATAGAAGCCGCGGTAGGTTTATCGGTGCCTTTATATCATTATCATTTGGGTAAAACAGTACACCACTCGCCTACTTTAAATGTATATAACACCGTTGATATTTTAAGCATGTGTAACGACTACACTGGTTGCTCAGAAATATGTACATTATTTTTGCGCGAAAATAGCCGTAAAGGCCTAACGGGTCGATTTTTATCTCGTTCACGCTTTTTGTTTATGGCTCAGCACAGCGAGCGTTTTGCCGATACTGTAATCGCAGAAATGCGCGGTGTTAGCGACGAAGACGGTCATTCTCCTTTTTGGCAATGGCTACAAGAGCACTTTTTTAGTATCGAATTTCCACAAGCGGATCACTTAGTTGGCTTAGGCGATAAGGTGTTTATTAGCGAGTTAATGCCTAAGTACCCTATTTATGTGAACTTGCTTAGTAAAAAAGCCCAAGCAGTGATTGGGCATGTGCATGAAAAAACAAAACCTGCGCTAAAACTATTAGAAAAGGAAGGTTTTGAGCACAGAGGCTACGTTGACTTATTTGATGCAGGCCCAACAGTTGAAGCAAAGCTTGGTAATATTCGCAGCATTCGCGACTCTCAAGTTTGCCCTGTTACGATTGGCGAGCTTGATCACATATCACAAAATAGCTCTGATACGCTGGCCGTATGTAATCAAGGCGTAAGTGGCTTTAGAGCGACATTTACCAAAGACGCACACTACAATCATGCAAAACATACCCTCGTCATTAGCCAAGATGTGGCTAAGGCACTTAATTTAAGCCAAGGAGATGCAGCGCGATTTTTCCGCCTGTAAATAATTTATGAATACACACCTAATTAATAATCAGTGGCATGTGGGACTTGGTCCAGCATTTGAGTCAATCAATCCAAGTAATGGCGATGTGGTATGGCAAGGTAATGGCGCAAACACTGATCAAGTAAATTCAGCTATAAAAGCAGCTAGAGCCGCGCAATTACAATGGGCAGACAAACCACTTAAAGAGCGTATCGCGATTTTAGAAAACTTCGCAGCACAATTAAAAGAACACAGCGAAGAATTTGCTACTATTATTGCACGCGAAACGGGTAAGCCATTATGGGAAACCCGCACCGAAGTGGGCGCAATGACAGGTAAAGTAGCTATATCTGTAAAAGCGTACCATGAGCGTACAGGTACAACCGAAAACCCAATGCCCGGTGCTAAAGCGTTTATTAGACACAAACCGCATGGCGTTGTGGCTATTTTTGGCCCATATAACTTTCCGGGGCATTTACCAAACGGGCATATTGTTCCTGCAATTTTAGCCGGTAATACTGTTGTATTTAAGCCATCAGAATTGACTCCACACGTTGCAGAATTTACCCTCTCACTTTGGTTAAAAGCAGGTTTGCCAGCGGGTGTTATTAACCTTGTGCAAGGTGAAATTGAAACTGGTAAAGCGCTTGCTTCTCATAAAGATATAGATGGCTTGTTTTTTACCGGTAGCTCAAACACAGGCCACTTATTACATAAACAGTTTGCAGGACACCCTGGCAAAATTTTAGCGCTTGAAATGGGCGGCAATAATCCTCTTATTGTAAAAGATGTGAGCGATATAAGCGCCGCTGTACACGATATTATTCAATCAGGCTTTATTACCTCAGGTCAACGTTGTACGTGTGCACGTCGCTTATTTATTGGAAAATCAGCCAACGGCGATGCTATTTTAGAAAAGCTAATAAGCGCAACTAAAAACATAGTTGTAGACGACAGCTTTGCTACAGAGCAGCCTTTTATGGGTGCAATGATAAGCGAAAAAGCAGCACTGGGTATGGTTGCCGCGCAAAGTGAATTAGTCTCAAAAGGTGCACAAATCCTTGTTGAACTTAAGCAATTAAAACCAGGCACAGGTTTTGTAAGCCCGGGCATTATTGATGTAACAAACATTACCGACATGCCAGATGAAGAGCATTTTGGACCGCTAATTAAAGTGTATCGTTATACCGACTTTGACAGCGCAATTATTGAAGCCAACAACACAAGCTTTGGTTTATCTGCAGGTTTACTTAGCGACAGTGAAGATGACTACACTCACTTTTTAAAGCGCATTCGTGCCGGTATTGTTAACTGGAACCGCCCCATTACAGGTGCCTCTAGTGCAGCTCCATTTGGCGGTATTGGCGCCAGTGGTAATCACAGAGCAAGTGCATACTATGCCGCCGATTATTGCGCATACCCTGTCGCATCTGTGGAGTCAGACAAAGTGAGCTTACCGCAAACCCTAGCGCCGGGCTTAGTAATTGAATAAGCAATAAAACCAAATTTTAGATTTAAGGACTTAACATGCATACTGATGTAAACACATTATTTGAGAACCTTTGGGAAAACTATTTAAACGTAACTCCATCGGCAGATAAAATTCATGACCTTTTAGGGTCAACGCAAAAAGATGACATCATTAACGATCATATTGCGCTGCGTACATTTAATATAGAAAAAGTGGGTCTTGAAAAGCTCGCCGCTCACTTTTTAGCAATTGGTTACAAAGAATGTGGTGAGTACCACTTTGAAGCTAAAAAACTTTACGCAAAACACTATGAGCATAGCGATCCTAATCAGCCAAAAGTATTTATCTCTGAACTATTAGTAGAAAAATGCTCGCCAGAGTTACAAGCCATCGTGACAGATATGGTAAGTCAAATTGACGAAAGTGCAGTTACAGCAGACAACTTTTTATATTCAGGCACGCATTGGCAAGTAAGCACCGATACTTACAAACAACTGCTAGCTGAAAGCGAATATGCAGCGTGGATGTCGGCGTGGGGTTACCGTACCAATCACTTTACCGTAAATATTAATACGCTTGCTAAGTTTGATAACATTCATGATGTTAACCAAGCCCTAAAAGACGCGGGCTTTTCGCTTAACACGTCAGGCGGCGAGGTTAAAGGCTCACCAGAGGTGTTACTAGAGCAATCGTCAACACTTGCTGATGAATACTCAGTTACCTTTAGTGACGGTGATATGAGCATTCCTAGCTGCTTTTATGAGTTTGCTATTCGTTACCCTAAAGCAGACGGCGAGCTTTATACTGGTTTTGTTGCAGCCTCAGCTGACAAAATATTTGAAAGCACGAACGCTCGATAGCAAAACCTAAAGTACCTTATTTTAAAAAGCCCGTTATGGGCTTTTTTTATGTCGATGTGTCGATAAGTTATATTGATTAATTATAAAAATAGCGGTTTATAATCGTTTTCTAACTTTTCAAACGACAAGTCGCCAATAAAACGACCGAAGCTCAACCAAGTTGCCAAACCGCGTAAATCTTTAAAGTGTGGTGGTACAAATTGTGGACTCTCTATTACACCTAAATCATGAAGCTGCGATATTAATCTAAAATCATCTATCGATATTTTACCTACCAGTAATAAAGGAAGTCTATCTATTCGACCAAGCTGTATTGCAACGCGTATTAAGTTATAAACCAGTACAAAGCCTTTAATGTAAGCAATATCTTTTGTAAAAGGCAAACCTGTTGGCGTACTGCCTCTAAATACACGCTGCGCTAATGTGTAACTGTCGTCTTTTGATAAACCTTGCGCTACGTAATCACGGTAAATGTCTACAAACTCAGCGCCATCTATTACCTTTGTAACGGCTTGAATACGGTTAACTAATTTAGATAAACGCCTTGGGGTTGATTTTAATGTAATAATTTCGGTAAGGACCGCTAAGCCTTCTTGGGTAATAGTAGAGCTTGGCGTACCTTTACTCAAACACGTTAAATAAGGCTGAGCTAAACCATTTTGAGTGGTACCGACGTGTATCCACCCTTCGTGAACTTCTAAGATATCAAGTTCACGCTGCGAAAACTTAACATCTTGATTAAGCTTTATATTATTAGCACCTGCGGCTGCATCACTAACAATACCATCGCTAAGCATCACCTCTACGTTTATTCCTGCCATACTAGCGGTTACTTGCTCAGACAAAATACGCACTGCATCAACAGCATCAATATTTTTAGGGTCGTCAGGCAGTATGTCGGCTATAAGTAAATTTTGCAGCGGTTTATCTAGCATATTAGCTAGCTCAGAAAGTGAGGGCTCACCGGCATGAAATAAATCTTTAGGGTGACCAAATAACTCCACCGATAAGTCATGAAACTCTGGTGTGCCACGATACTCAAGCATGCTTAATACTGTTTTATACTCTGTGCACATTTTTCCCATGTATTGAGCTATGGGATTTAACTGACCCAATTGGTTAATAATGTTACGGTGCAAAGTAGAAAACGCTTGGCGTAACTCGCTAGGTACAAAACCAAGATCGCGCTGTTGATAGTATGCACGATCGATCAGTGGATTTTTTTGACATTTTTGTCTAAAAAACTCCTCTTTAGTTTGTTTATCCCAATTAATAGCATCGAGTATCCTAATAGGCGTTTGCAATGCAATTAATTGATCCGATAACTCACGAGTTTTTAGTAGTAACGCCTTGTCTATCATGGTGTAAGCTCAACAATAAATGAATTTTGAGCATAATTTAAAAAGGCCAAATTACAAAGCAATATCACATTTTTTTAGCTATTGTTTTTAAGATGATCGACCCTCATATCTATATCGTATTAGCTTTTTAATAAAAGGTATAAAACATGAAAAACGAACTCGACAATAAACAGATTTTAGCCGTATATGAACGCATAATTCAAAAAGGTGAAATGACTGATGAAGGTAAGCATTATCAAGGCGTTACTGCTTATTCAGACGTAGACGGTTACACCGTATATCTACAAGGTAGCGGCGTAGAACTGCGCTTTGGTTTTCATAATACTTACCACCTTAACTACGAGCATGAAAAGCATAAAGACGACTTTTTGAAAAAATTATATAACATTGCAAACGAGAGCTAATGCACCCACGAAAACTCAGACACCGCCCGACCAGTAAGCTCAATACTACTTTTATTAATCAAGTAGTAGAAGAGCTTAAAGCTAATCCAAGTAAAGTCTCTATTATTCAAGACAACCTAGAACAGTACCGTTCTCAAACTCATTTAAAGCGTGGTTTTTTACTGGCTATAGAGCGCTTTGATTGGGTATTTGAAGCAAGCAAAGATATTGATTTCATTTGCCAGCAAATTTTAGCTGATGACTACATTGGCAATAGACTAAGACGTTACCCCCTACTTTTTAAAGGCGTTATTAATAATGCCTAACCTTTCAATACCAAGCGCTTTAAAGCGATAAAACCACAAAGTTTACTCTCCATATAAATTTATTAGAGCACTAAGCAATTGCAGGTTTAGTGCTCTTTTGTATCAAAATAATACTATTAGTACTCTAACTATTATTGTTCTAATGGTTTTTTGACATTTTATTCATTTATTGCTGTAAACAAATCATTACTATTATTAAATTTAAAAATTAAATTCTCAAGCTACTGTTTTAAATAAAATTTAATAAATAAAAACCACATCTTCTTTGTCCTATTAATTGCTCTTTTATTAATGATTAATCTACATTTTGGCATCTAGATATTTACCTCAACCTTGAATTGTTAGAGCTATTACCTTAAGCTTATCTTTATTGAACGTTCAATTAATAAAAATTATGCCTAAAGTTGGAATGGAACCTGTCAGGCGTCAGCAGCTAATTGACGCAACTATAGAATCTGTTGCGACGAATGGATTACAAGGAACGACTATAAACAGCATTAGTAAAAATGCAGGTTTATCGTCGGGTATTATTAGTCATTATTTTGGTGGTAAGCAGGGGTTGATTGAAGCCACTGTTCGATACTTACTAACAAGCTTAAAACAAGACTTGATAGGCAAAGTAAATCATCAAACAAATGCGACTGAACGTTTAATGTTTATTATCGAAGCCAACTTTGCGCTTGTACAACAGCGTAATGATACAACCCGAACGTGGTTAAGTTTTTGGGCGCAATCGATGCATGATGAAGAATTACACCGACTACAAAATGTAAACAGTAAACGCTTGCAAAGTAATTTAGCATTTTCTTTTAAACAATTAATGCCTATTGAGCAAGCAAATCAAGCTGCAGAACTTAGCGCCGCAATGATCGATGGCCTATGGTTAAGAGCAGTACTGAGTAAATCAGACAATAATCAGTTTAAACACTGTGAAAAGTTAGCAAAAAGCTATGTACTTTCACTTATCAAGCAATATGGAGCCTAGCGTGACTACACCTGTCTATCAAAATTTTATTAACGGCCATTTTCTTGCAAACCAGAACGGCAAAACATTTGATGTAACAAACCCAGCAACGGGCGAGGTTATTTACGCAGTAGAAATTGCCGACGAATTTATTCAAAACGCAGCCATTGCCAGTGCAAAGCAAGGTTTTGCTCAGTGGTCAGCAATGACACCCATTGAACGTAGCCGCATTTTATTAAAAGCAGTGGCTATTTTACGCGAGCGCAACGATGAACTAGCACTTGTAGAAGTACTCGACACCGGTAAACCAATGCAAGAAGCAAATTGTGTTGATATTGAAACTGGCGCTGATGTAATTGAATACTTTGCAGGTCTTGCGCCAGCACAAGTAGGCCAACAACAAATGGTTGGTGATGACTTTTACTACACACGCAAAGAACCATTAGGTATTTGTGCGGGTATTGGTGCATGGAACTACCCACTACAAATTGCATGTTGGAAGTCGGGCCCTGCCCTTGCTGCTGGTAATGCATTTATATTCAAACCATCAGAAGAAACACCACTGGGCGCTCTTAAACTTGCAGAAGTATTTGTTGAAGCTGGCGTACCTGCAGGTGTGTTTAATGTGGTTCAAGGCGCGGGCGATGTAGGCCAGTGGCTAACGCAGCATAGCGATATTGATAAAGTATCGTTTACGGGTGAAGTAGGCACAGGTAAAAAAGTAGTAGCGAGTGCTGCCGGTACGTTAAAAGATGTCACGATGGAACTTGGTGGTAAATCTCCACTATTAGTATTTGATGATGCCAACATAGAGCAAGCGGTTAGCGCTGCTATGTTAGGTAACTTTTATACGCAAGGCGAAATTTGTACTAACTGTACACGTATTTACGTTCATAAAAATGTATATCAGCAGTTTATTGATGAACTTAAAGCGCGCACTGAGAAAAACATTATTGCTGGCGACCCACAAGATTTAAATACTAACTTTGGCGCACTTATCTCTAAAAAGCACCAAGAACTAGTAATGAGCTACGTTAATAAAGGCATCGAAGAAGGTGCAACGCTATTAACTGGTGGTACAACGCTTTCACCTGAATCTGCACCTAATGGCTATTTTGTAGCACCGACTGTGTTCATTGATTGCAACGACGATATGACAATCGTTAAAGAAGAAATATTTGGCCCTGTAATGAGCGTGCTTGTTTTTGACGACGAAGACGATGTTATTGCACGCGCTAACGCAACCCACCTAGGCTTGGCCGCAGGCGTATTTACTAGCGATATTAAACGTGCGCACCGCGTTATTCACAAGTTACAAGCTGGTATTTGTTGGATTAATGCATACGGTAACTCACCTGCTGAAATGCCAGTTGGCGGTTATAAGCAATCGGGTATTGGCCGTGAAAATGGTATACAAACTCTTGATCAATACACGCAAACTAAGTCTATTTATGTTGGTATGGCCGACATAGAAAGCCCATTTTAAGGCGCCCTACTATGAGTAATCATTACGACTATATTATTGTTGGCGCGGGCTCGGCGGGTTGTGTTTTAGCAAACCGTTTATCTGAAGATTCAAGTAACCGCGTGTTACTACTTGAAACTGGCGGTAGTGATAAAAGTATTTTTATAAAAATGCCAACCGCGTTATCTATTCCTATGAATAGTGACAAATATGCATGGCAGTTTCATACGCAGCCTGAGCCTCATTTAGATAACCGTGAGATGCATTGTCCTCGAGGCAAAGTATTAGGCGGCTCGTCATCTATCAACGGCATGGTATACGTACGTGGCCATGCAAAAGATTTTGACGAATGGCAGCAACACGGTGCAAACGGCTGGGATTACCAATCGTGTTTACCGTATTTTCAAAAAGCAGAAAGCTTTTATCTTGGTGAAAATACTTACCGTGGTGGCAAAGGCCCGCTTGGCGTTAATAACGGCAACGAAATGAAAAACCCGCTTTACCGCACCTTTATCAAAGCAGGTGTACAAGCCGGTTACGCGTCTACAGATGATTATAATGCATCGCAGCAAGAGGGTTTTGGCCCAATGCACATGACTGTAAAAGACGGCGTGCGCAGCTCTGCTTCGCGTGAGTATTTAGACCCTGTTAAATCGCGTAGTAATTTAACAATTATTACAGGTGCACTAGCACAGCGCGTGATTTTAGATGGTAAAAAAGCCACAGGCATTGAATACAAAGTAAATGGCGACGTTAAAACAGCACATGCTGCAAAAGACGTAATATTAAGTGCAGGCCCAATCGGCTCTCCACATATTTTACAACTCTCTGGTATTGGTGATACTCAAGCGCTTGAAAAAGCAGGCGTTGAAGTACAGCATCATCTACCTGGTGTTGGTCAAAACTTACAAGATCATCTTGAGTTTTACTTTCAATACAAGTGTAAGCAACCTATCACGCTTAACGGCAAACTAGGCATTGTTTCAAAAGGGTTGATTGGTGCGCGCTGGTTATTAACGCGTTCGGGTTTAGGTGCAACGAATCATTTTGAATCGTGTGCGTTTATTCGCTCAAAACCAGGTGTTGAATGGCCAGATATTCAATATCACTTTTTACCAGCGGCTATGCGTTACGATGGTAGAAGTGCATTTGCAGGTCATGGTTTTCAGGTACATGTGGGTCATAACAAACCAAAAAGTCGCGGTAGTGTCACTATTGCTTCTGCGAACCCTGAGCAACCACCAACCATTTTATTTAATTACCTTGAACACCAAGACGATATTGAAGGCTTTAGAGCGTGCGTTCGCTTAACACGCGACATAATCGAACAAAGTGCCTTTGATGAATACCGCGATGAAGAAATTCAACCAGGTAAACATATTCAAACAGATGAAGAAATAGATGCCTTTGTACGCCAAGCCGTAGAAAGTGCCTACCACCCTTCTTGCTCATGCAAAATGGGTGAAGATGATATGGCCGTTGTTAATTCAAATACGCAAGTACATGGTATTGAAGGACTACGTGTTGTTGACTCATCTATATTCCCAACAGTTCCTAACGGAAACTTGAATGCGCCTACTATTATGGTTGCCGAAAAAGCAGCTGACATAATTTTAGGTAAAGAACCATTACAGAAATCGGATGTGAATGTTGCCATAACAACAAACTGGCAAGAAACACAACGTAGCTCGGAGATCTAATTTTAGCCACATGCTCACTCAGGTTTAGCCTCGTCGGGCTAAACCGTTGCGTGCCTTGCAGTGGCACACGATGTAAATAGGTTACGTTGTGTTAATGCGAGAATAAAACAATAAAATACGGAGTGCTTATGAATTATTTTTATTCATTATTGGAGGGTAACAATGACTATTTGGCTTAATGCAGGCATCATTTTTACCTTACTTGCTATTATCACTATTTTAATTAAATGGGGTAATGTTCGCGTAGTAGGTGTAACACCAGTTAGAACCTTTACGTTTATAGCAATACTATTTACTTCTGGCCTTGATGTTGGCCTAATTATGTTTCCTTTAACTGAGTTTGCAGGTTATGCAGACATAAAAGCAAGCCCAGAATACGCGTTTGCAAATCCACTGGCTATTGAGTTTGGCTACTGGGGATTTTTGATCTGGGGATTTTACTTTCTTACGTGCTTTTATTTCTGTGTAATAGAACCTAAAGTGAAATTTTTCGAAATTCCTTGGGTTAAATTTATCAATAACGTTGTAATTATTGGTACATGTGCATTTACCGCTTATTTACTGCTTACAAACCTACCATGGTATTTACCCGTATTAGGCGATGGAACAAGTATAGTTTCTGAGTTTTATTTAATTGTATTCGCAGCTATTTGTTTTGCTGTGTACTCAAGTACTGACATTAAATATGTACGTATTTTAAGTATCTCTACTACGTGGTTATTCTTTGCCTTAATCGCCTTTATGTGGGCTGGCGCATTTGTAATAGGTGATAGTCAAATGTCAGCATTTACAGATAACTTAGGTTCTATTGGTACTTACTTTGCAAACATTAATGAATTTGTTTTACCGCTTAATGATTACCATGAGTTTTACTTATTCTGGTGGTTTGCGTGGAGCATAATGATTGGTCAATTTACATCACGCTTTGTTGGTGGACTTAAAACATACCAAGTATTAGCTGCAATGTTGATTTTCCCTTCTATTCCTATTGCGATTTGGTTTAGCGTACTTTATCACTACCATGAAGCGGGCATCCCAACTCAAGGTATTAAAAACTTCGCTATGGTATTTGTAGGTATTGTATTTGTAATTAACTCACTTGATTCGTTAGTGCGTTTATATACAGATAACCTAAACTTTACCGTAAAGCGTTTTGGCAAAATGAAATACATAATCGGAAATGTTGTTGCTCTATCATTACTTACACTATTGTTTAAATTAGAATTTTTACAAATTCAGTGGGTAGGCGCATTAGTTATTGGCTTGTTCTTTATCTGTGCAGCTTTTATTGGTTACAGTAAATTTAAAACAGTAACGAATATAGATAGCTCACCAAAAGCAAACTCAATTGATTACACAAAAATAGACACAGTACACTAGAGATTAATAATGAATAACAAACTAAAACAACTTGTAGTAGCACTACCATTTGCACTTTTATCAACAACTGCAGCAGCTGATTGGTCAACAACAATCACTGCGGCGTCTGACTACACTTTTAATGGTGTAACACAGACCGATAGCGACCCTGCAATTCAAGGCAGCTTAGATTATGCCTTTGATAGTGGTGTTTACGCTGGTGTTTGGGCTTCAAACGTAGATTTTGGTGACGACACTGATTTTGAGCTTGATGCTTACTTAGGTAAATATGTACAACTTGATGAGCAATTTAGCGTTGATTACGGTATTGCTTATTACACTTATCAAGGTAATAACAGTGACGGTAACTACGCTGAAGCTTACACTAAGTTTGGTTATGCAAGTGAATACGGCCAAACTGAGCTTAACTTTTGGTATAGCTGGGATTACTTTGGAACAGGTGCGGGTCATGTAATTTCAATGGTTGCTCACACTTATGAACTAGCTCCAAATCACGCACTACGTGCAAGTTTTGATATTTCAAACTCACTTGATGGTGAAAAGTGGGCTTGGGATACAAACCAGAAAAAATCGTACAAGCACTACCGCCTAGCTTATCAAACAAGCTACGAAGGTTTTGGTATTGAAGTGGCTGCTGAAAACACTAGCTTAGATTACGATTATGCTGATGAGCGTATTGTACTTGCTGTTTCACGCACATTTGATCTTTAATACAATAATTACTGATTAAACAAAAAATGCCACTCTATTTAGAGTGGCATTTTTATTTGTAAAATAACTAACTAACTAACTAACTAACTAACTAACAATATCCCACGCACTTGTACCCGATGCAGAAAGATTACTGGTGTTATTACGTAATACTTTATTGCCTACATTAGCTGATGACTCAGGTCGGCTTACTAAATACCCCTGAACAGAGCTCACCCCCATTTTTTTAACAAGCTCAAACTGCCCTATTTCTTCAACGCCTTCAGCTACAATTTTAAGGCCCAGCTTCTGTCCAAGTTCACTAATTGTATTTAATATATCGTTATACTTTTGGCTTTTATTAGCTTGTGCTATAAACGAGCGATCAATTTTAATAACATCAATTGGTAAATCCGCTAATGTACTTAACGAGCTAAAACCTGTACCAAAGTCATCAATTGCAATAGTGATGCCTTCTTCTCTTAATCTACTTAGCTCTTTAATTATTTTAGGGCTGGCTTGGATAAATGTTGATTCGGTAATTTCAAGCATTAAAGACGTCGCCGGTAAGCCGGTTTTTTTTAGCTTCTTCATTATCCAATCATAAATATCACGGTGCTTTAACTGAATGCCCGAAACGTTAACTGATATTTTTACTTTGCGCATACCTGCATTATGCCATGCGGCCATTTGCCGACACGATTCAAGCATAATCCAATCGCCAAGCTCTAATATTAAATTAGACTCTTCTGCTATTGGAATAAATTCTGAAGGTGGGATCATACCCTCAACTGGGTGGTCCCAGCGTGCAAGCGCTTCAAAATAATCAATCATACAATCTTCAACATGCACAATTGGCTGAAAAGATAAGTAAAAATCTTTACACGCGAGCGCTAAACGCAATTCTTCGAGTAAATAATGGTAACGGCGCATTTTGTTACCCATTTCTGGCGAGTAAACTTTAAATATTCCCTTACCATCACTTTTAGCCCTATACATAGCTACATCGGCTAATTGTAAAAGCGCTTGAGGCGTTGATGCACTTTCTGGGTAAGCCGCAATACCAATGCTGGCACTAATTTTTACTATTTTATTACCAAGCACAAAGTCTTTTTCAAGCTCACTTAGCACATGCTTCGCAATTTCAACAACTCTGTCGCTATCATCGAGTAGTTCTATAAATATGGAGAATTCGTCCCCTCCTAACCTTGATAAATTTTGCTCTAATTGGTTAGCGCTATTAATATTACTTAACTTATGGTGACGTAAAACATTTGCAAGTCGACTGGCCACTTGAACTAATATCTCATCACCAAAACTGTGGCCAAACGAGTCATTTACTTGTTTAAAGCCATCCAAGTCGATAAATAGAAGCGCACATTTGAGATCTTCCTGATTAGCATGATTTATTTGTCTGTCTATGTGCTCAATATATGCATGGCGGTCAATTAACTGCGTCAGTTTGTCTTGACAAATACTTGTTTGAGTTTGTTTTACATAATTAACTACATGTGAATTTAAGCTATTTATAGATTGGCTTAAGCTGCTTACACCCATAGGATTCTCTGCCGGTTTAACTTGTAAATTAAATGCCGTAAGTAAACTATTGGCTTGGCGGTTGAGCTCCGCTATTTGATTTTTATAATGACGTTTTCTACGTTCTCTACGTAAGTAGATACCTGAGCCAAATATCAATATACATAAAAATAAAAAGTTCATGGGTGATGCGAGCGTCATCATGATTAACTTATTAGAATCAGCTGCTACAAATTGGGTATCAGTGGTTTTGATAAGTAAAAAATCAGCTGTTGGCTGCTCAATTATATAATGGCCATTTAAAATGGGATTATACCAAGGAGCCATATCAAGGGAGGTATTCGTGATCTCGAAACTTCGTATATCAATATTAGTCTGAAATAGATTTATACGGTTGATCTGATTAGTTAACTCTATGTTTATGCAGAAACAAAATAGAACTATGATTAAGAAAATAAAACCGAGCGGCTTAAGTTTATTCATAAAAAAAATCCATCTACTTTGCTTCTCCTATCAAACCTATTACCAAAAACGGATTATATCGCTTGCATTTAGTACTACACAAGCATTGATATAATCCTAAGCCATTAGAATAACAAAAAATTATAACTATAATGGATTAACTAACTATATCTACATATAGTATAGGTGGGATTAATAAAAATAAACAAAAACGTTTTAATTGTTTAAAATTTAATACATTCGGTATATAAGCTTTGTCGTTTTTTTTGCCGCATTAATCTATGCCTCACCACTACAGCTTTAAGTACTTATATTTACTCAACCTTTATCGCATTTGCTCCGCTGTCGTACATCATTTAAAAATTATTCTTGCGCATGATGCATTGCTACTCAAACTAGTTAAAAATCATCGCTAGTACTGTTATTATTAAAATTTAAAGCTGCCATGCATAGCTAACTTTTGTAAATAAGGTACGCTGATCTCGCTCAATACTTTTAAGTGAATCGTCTTGGTAACCTCTATCTGAGTAACCCAAATAAAACAGTGTTTGCGCATTAATTTTATATGAGTAAACAAGCTGACTACCATAGTCTTTGTTAATTTGGCTAACTTGATAAAAGTAGGCATTTTCGTCTCTATCAATATCTTCAAATTGCAAAATAAGCTTAAGGATTGAACGCATACTAAATTTATAATGAAGCCTAAAATCAACTAAGTTAGCTGTAAATACACGCTCCCCTTGTGGGTTATCTAATTGGCTGTAGTTATGTTTTACATCGAGCTGCCAATGGTCGTTAATGTCCCACACCATTTGGGTTTGGGTGTCAAACGCGTCGCCTAATTGCTCATTTGCATAATCAATGCGGCTAGCGTATTCAACATATAATGATAACTTTAAATCTTTAGTGGGTTTAAAGCCCGTATAAATGTAACCAATATTTTGATTATAAAAATTGTCATTATAATTTTCATAACGGTGTACTAAACCAATTTCAAAAATAGATTGTTTTTGGCCTTTAAAACTCAAAAAGCCTTCGTATTCTTCTTCAAGTAAGTCTCCATTTTGCGCCCACGTTTTATCCCAGTCAGCTTCGTATGACCATGAGGTAAGTAAATCAGACTCATCTCTGTACCATGTTTGTCCGCCACCAAAGCCTACTTTTTCATAATCGACTTTAGCTTGATAACCTAAATCAGTGCGGTAGTCCTGCCCAATATTTTCATAAGATGCAAATAATTTGTAATCACGTTTATCGCGGGTAAATTCTAGAGCATAAGCTTCATCTGATTGAGTTTCAGATAAGTTATAGTTTTGAATTAAAAATTCAGAGTTACGAGTATCAGCAGATGACACTTGATACAAAAGAGTATCCGATTGATTAAACCAGTAGCTACCATCCACTGATAATACAGTGTTGTGATAGTCATCACTTTCTCTGTGCGTGCTTGAAATACCAATAGTACCTTGCTGACCTAAGTCATATTGATAACGCCCTGCGGCTGCATTCGTTTTTTCGTTTAAGCTTGCAAAGCCAGAGCCCTGATTCGTTGGCAGTAAAATATTACTATTGTCGTCATCAGCTAGCATTAGCGCATAACTATGATCACCCGTTTTACCCGTCAGCTTTGCACCTAAAGTAGGCTCTGCAATTGTACGTGTATATAAAAGCTCAAATAAGCTACTTTTAAAGTAAGAAGCACCATCTAAAAAGAAAGGACGTTTTTCAGCGTAATAAATTGAAAAGGTTGTATTTACATCAAGCTCTAAAGAGTCAGTTTCTACTTGCGAAAAATCAGGATTAATTGTCGCGTTTAAAACAGCATCTTTTGTTAAACCCCAGCGTAAATCTAAGCCCACTTCAGTATCTATATCACCCTTATCCCAATCACCTGGCAACGCGGATTTATTATCGTTACGCAGTGTGGTTAATGTAGGTGTTAATTGGATATTTTTACTTGATTCAATGTCACTAAATCCAACTAACTTATCAAACTGGCAAAGGCTGCATTTCACATTTCTATCAAACCCCATATTTGATAGCTGATATAGCACATCACGTTGGTAGTTTCTCATTACAGAAAAACCCCACGTTAGCTCATTTTTATTTTCAGGAAAACGCAGTGCTTTAAAAGGAATACGCATTTCAACAACATAACCTTTGTCGTTAATTTGTCCTGCGCTATCCCAAATAGCATTCCATGAGGTATCAGAACTCCACCCATCGGTGTCGGTCATTCGTATATCGCCTTGCGCGCCCAGCGGGTTAACATGGAATTCATAACCACTGCGTTCATCATTAAATGTATCAATAACAAGAATAACGACGTCGTCTTCCCATAGCGTATCGCGGTCACGAAGTGATGCACGAATTTGCTCAGGGTTAGGATCCTCAGCAATAAAACCAACATATAAGTTAGTGCCATCTTCGTAAATAAAGGCATCAGTTTTTACAGGAGGAGTGCCTTTTTCGTTAGGCTCATCTTGGTAGAGTAAAGATACACGTGTTGCATTTTGCCAGTGCGCTTCATCCATAACACCATCAACGGTGATATTTGAATCAATACGGGATAAGGATACTTGCTGTTTTTTAGCCGCTACATCAAGGCTTGAAAGTAATAAAGCAAAACTTAAAAATAGGAAGGTAAACTTTTTTATTATAGTTATAAAGTACTGCATAAACATCCATTTAGACTGTAATTACTCATAAGGAGCAACTTAAGCTGAGGATTGTAATTTATCCAGGTACATTTGTTAATACTTTGAAATTAAAAATTAACTATTTAATGATAAAGGAGTAACTAATTGTTATGTATTATGTTTCGAGTAGTTTAAGCTTATCGTCTATGCCATTCCATACATCAGCGTCCTCTGGTGCAGGTTTAACCTCTGTAATGCGCGGCCAGACCAGTGCAAGTTCAGCATTTAATTCAGTAAACTCTTTTTGAGACTCTGGTAGCTCATCTTCTTGGTATATCGCATCAGCTGAACACTCAGGGACACATAAACCACAATCGATACAATCAATCGGGCTAATTGCTAAAAAATTAGGGCCTTCAAAAAATGCATCTGCTGGGCACACTGATACGCAATCGGTGTACTTACATTTTATACAATTTTCGGTGACAACAAACGCCATACTATTTTAATACCTAAGATTTTGAACAACAGTTGTGGATCATACTCATCCACTCCAAAAATACAATAAATAAGTGCCATATCAGGCTATTTTAACGTAAAATGCGCGCCTAATGTTTGCACACTCGTTGTGCCCTGCATCCCCTTATTGTGAGCGGTAATAATACCCCGCTATGACACCTAAAAGAGATATAAATGATACGTTTAACCGAAATAAAGCTGCCACTTGATCATGACGAAGACGCAATTGGTCAAGCAATTGTAAATAAACTAAAAATCCAACCTGAACAATTGCACAGTTTTAATGTGTTTAAACGTGGTTATGATGCACGTAAAAAATCAGCTATTTTACTTATTTATACACTCGATATAGAAGTTGATAACGAAGCCGAGCTACTCGCAGCATTTGAAAAAGACCAACATGTAAAAGTAGCACCAGACACAAACTATAAATTTGTAGCCCAAGCTAACAATAATATCAAAGAGCGCCCTGTCGTGATTGGTTTTGGCCCTTGTGGTTTATTTGCGGGCTTATTACTTGCTCAAATGGGCTTTAAACCCATTATATTAGAGCGCGGTAAAGAAGTACGTGAACGTACAAAAGACACGTTTGGCTTTTGGCGTAAACGCACACTTAATACAGAATCAAATGTACAATTTGGTGAAGGTGGCGCAGGTACATTCTCAGACGGTAAATTATACAGCCAAGTAAAAGATCCAAAGCATTATGGCCGAAAAGTCATTACTGAATTTGTAGAAGCAGGCGCACCCGATGAAATTTTATACGTAAGTAAGCCACACATTGGTACGTTTAAACTTGTCACCATGATTGAAAAAATGCGCGCTCGTATAATAGAACTCGGCGGCGAAATTCGCTTTAGCACACGTGTTGACGATATTCATTTAGATGACGGGCAAGTAACAGGTTTAACGCTTTCAAATGGCGAGCAGCTAAACACTCGCCATGTTGTATTAGCCGTTGGCCACAGCGCACGTGACACGTTTGATATGATCCACAAAAAAGGGATTTATGTTGAAGCAAAGCCATTTTCAGTCGGTTTTAGAATCGAACATAAACAATCAATGATCGATGAATGTCGTTTTGGCACAAATGCAGGAAACCCAATATTGGGCTCTGCCGATTATAAACTTGTTCATCACTGCGACAATGGCCGCACCGTTTACAGCTTTTGTATGTGCCCAGGTGGCACAGTAGTCGCGGCAACCTCTGAAGAAGGCCGCGTTGTTACCAATGGCATGAGCCAATATTCACGAAGTGAGCGCAACGCTAACAGCGCTATTGTGGTAGGTATATCACCAGAGCAAGATTTCCCAGGTAACCCACTTGCTGGAATAGACTTACAACGCAAACTTGAAGAGCAAGCGTATGAACTTGGTGGTAGCAACTACGATGCACCAGCCCAGTTAATTGGAGATTTCTTAAAAGGTAAATCATCAGCAGACTTAGGTGAAGTACAACCCTCTTACACTCCTGGGATTAAGTTAACTGACTTGAGTAAAGTGTTACCACAATTTGCAATTGATGCCCTTCGCGAAGCGATACCAGCGTTTAATAAACAAATTCGTGGTTTTTCAACTAACGACGGTTTATTAACCGGTGTTGAAACACGTACTTCGTCGCCTATTAGTATTAAGCGTGATAAAACATTCCAAAGTATTAACACCAAAGGGCTTTACCCTGCAGGTGAAGGCGCAGGTTACGCTGGCGGTATTTTATCAGCGGGTATTGATGGTATTAAAGCAGCTGAAGCAGTCGCACTGTCTATGTTAGAAAACGCTTAAACCTCTTTTTTAAGCTGTTTATCGAAAAGCCTCACTTTGTGAGGTTTTTTTGTGCTAAATGTATAGAAAATAATAACACCTCAAGCACCTCAACCATGATCAAAACATTTACCTTTTCGTTGCTTAGTGTATTAGCAATTTTTAACGCTAAAGCACAAGAGCTAAAAACCATCGATGAAATCCACAGTGCATATAAAAATAATTCTATTAATGCACAGCAACTCACCCAAAATTATATAGACCGAATTAATAAACTTAACCCACAATACAATGCAGTTATTAGTATTGAGCCTACAGCGATTGCTCAAGCTAAAACGTTAGATGAACTTGCCGCCAAAGGCACTTGGGCAGGTCCATTACACGGAATACCTGTACTTCTTAAAGATAATATAGAAACGAAAGGCACACTTCCCACAACGGCTGGCTCTTTAGCATTTAAAAATAACGTTACTAATAATGATGCTTTTGTTGTTAAACAACTACGTAATGCGGGCGCTATAATTTTAGGTAAAGCTAATTTAAGTGAATGGGCAAATTTTCGTTCATCCTATTCGTCGTCAGGCTGGAGTGCCGTAGGCGGACAAACACATAATGCGCACGATGTAACACGTAATCCATGTGGTTCTAGTGCAGGCTCTGCTGTGGCAGTCGCACTTAACTTTGCGCCCATAGCATTAGGGACTGAAACAGACGGTTCAATTACGTGCCCTGCCTCAGTAAATGGAGTTTATGCAATAAAACCGAGTATGGGCCAAGTATCACGCTCAGGCGTTATACCTCTTTCAAGTAGCCAAGATTCAGTAGGGCCGATGGCGCATTCACTTAAAGATGCACTGCTGGTTTTATCAGTTTTGCAAGGTGAGGACTCCCTTGATGCAACAACTACAGGGTTTGAATTAAAAGCAGGTAATCTAAAATCAAAATCGTCACTTATTATCGGTGCGCTACCTAGCGATAAATTTACAATTGAAACGCAGCGCCTTTATGCCAAGCAGTTACAAGCATTAAAACAGGCTGGGCACACTGTTATTAATGTAGATATTACTGATAACTTAGATATGCTATTTGTTGATGAATACTATATTTTACTTTACGACTTTAAAGCCGAAATTAATCACTACCTCGCAAGCACTCCCGCACAAGTAGCTGTTAAAAGCCTAAAAGCACTTATTAATTTTAATATTCAAAATAAAAATACAGAAATGCCCCACTTTGAGCAAGATATCCTAGTTCAATCGCAGGCTATTGATTTAACAAACAAACAAAAATACCAAGAGACTAAAGAACGCTATCGCACTTTAGCAACGACAGCCATTGTTAATGTATATAAAAACAACAAGCTTGATATTGTTATAGCGCCTACAGTATCACCCGCCTGGAAAACAGACTTAGTTAATGGTGATAATTTTAATGGCAGTAGTAGTTCGTTATCTGCTATTGCAGGCACAACGCACATAACTCTGCCGGTAGGCAAAGTAAGTGGTTTACCAGTTGGTTTGTCCATAATAGCAAATAAAGAGGGCGAGCAAGCGGCTTATGTATACGCAAATATTATTGATGAGGTGTTATCGTTAGATACAAAAAAACCTGAGTAAACTCAGGTTTTTTTAAACTAAACGGCGTTAACTATGACTTTTTAAGTGACAGTTTTTCGCCTTTTAAGCTTTTACGAACGCTTGAAATACGTGAGCGATTTACAGCTCTCGCTTCACCGGTTGCTTGTCCTGATAACTTGTTAGAACGTGTACGGCGTAAATGCGCTGGTTTTTTACCAATTTTATCAATTAGTACTTCACGGTTACTTACTTCGTAACCTTCTAAATATACACGTTTGATTTTTTGACCGATTAACGTTTCAATTTCAAACAAAGTGTTTTCTTCTTCGCGGCTAACAAATGAGATTGCTTGACCTTGGCGACCAGCACGACCTGTACGGCCAATACGGTGAACGTAATCTTCTGCAAGCCAAGGTAAATCAATATTAATTACACGAGGTAAACCATCAATATCAATACCGCGAGCAGCCACTTCTGTAGCTACTAATACACGTACTTTGCCTTCTTTAAATTCACGTAAAGCACGACGACGGTTACCTTGAGATTTATCACCGTGGCAAACGCCTGCCGGAATACCATCAAGATTAAGCTCTTTAACAAGCTCGTCAGCCGTTTCTTTCATGTTTACGAATACAAGCACTTGTTGCCAGTTTTTCTTACCAATCAATTCAGAAAGTAGCTCTTGCTTACGACGTTCTTCAACAGGGTAAACAACATGCTCAACAGTGCTTGCTGTACTGTTAGTTTGGTCAACACGAACAATTTCAGCTTGTTTTAATACTTTAGATGCAAACTGTTTAATTGCTGCAGGGAATGTCGCAGAGAAAAGTAAAATCTGGCGCTCTTCTGCACAGCTTTTAATTACGTTTTGCATGTCTTCAATAAAGCCCATATCAAGCATACGGTCAGCTTCATCAAGAACAAGATGCTTAACACTTGCAAGGCTTAAGTTACCTAAGCGAATATGATCAAATAAACGACCTGGTGTTGCAACAACAATATCTACACCTTCTTTTAAAGCGTTTGCTTGGCCGGCGGTACTAACCCCACCAAATAAACTAACGACTTTAAGTGATGTATGCTTTGCAAAATCTCTAAAATTATTTGCAATTTGTTCTGCAAGTTCACGCGTTGGAGCAAGTACTAACGCATGAGGTGCATTCGTTGTGCTGAGTTCAGACTCAACCAATTTTTGGATGATAGGTAAAGCAAACGCGGCAGTTTTGCCGGTACCAGTTTGTGCACTGGCTAAAACGTCTTTACCTTTACGAACAGCAGGGATTGCTGCGCGCTGAATGGGCGTAAGAGTGTGATAGTTAAGTTCGTCCAACGCCTGGATGATTTCAGGAGCGAAACTAAAAGATTTAAAATTCATGCTGTATAACCTACGGCCACATTATCAAGGGTCGCAAATTATACAGCAAAAACGAGTCAACAGTTAGCTTTAAACTGGATTAAAAGCTAAAAATTAGTTTGTTAAGTCATTAAAATATTGATTATCAACTCAAGAAAGCGTTAATACCTCATTTTGTTTTAATAACTGTGCTTTACCACCGACAACTTCACGTTCGTTAAGCTCATTTATTAATGGCAAACCTACTTTTTGTTGTTCATCACTAAGCGGTAAATACGGTAATCTAAATACTGGATTTACTGCACCTGTCATCATCATCGCAGTGTTAATAGCAATAGGGTTTGGCTCACAGAACAACCAGTTCATTAATGGTTGTAATGACGTATTTAACTCATCATTTTTAGTATCCATTAATTGGCGAAACAACCCAGGAATAAGGTTAGAAGTAACCGAAATAACACCGTGAGCTTTGTGTACATGACGAGCGTCGTGTGCTTCATCGTCGTTACCAGACCAACACGCAATGCCTTGCTGCTCATAGTGTGCAATGCGCTCATTGCCGCCACATTCTTTAATACCAATTAGGTTCGAATGCTGTGCTAATGGTTCAATAATATCAGGTGTTAGGTCTTGGCCTGTGCGACCGGCTACGTTGTAAATAAAGGCAGGTCCAATATCAAGTACGCGTTTGAAGTGCTCTTTAACACCCGCGATTGACGTACGTCCGTAATATGGGTTAATTTGCAGTGCTGCATCCATACCGCTGGCAAAGCCATATTTAGTTGCTTTAATCGCTTCACGGGTGTTGTTACTACCGGTATTACCAACAATAACCAGTTTGTCACCATATTTGTTTGCACTGTGCGCTATAAGCATTAAATGCTCTTCCCAGTTCATTAACTGGCCTTCGCCTGTTGTGCCACCAACTACAATGCCATCTACGCCCGCTGCAATTTGTATTTCAACGAGTTCATCGTACTTTGCGAGATCAATTTCACCGTTTGCTAAATATGGCGTTTTAATAGCTGTAATAAGGCTTGCTTGTTTAATTTTCTCTAGGGTGCGCATAAAAATTCATTATTTATAAAACTTGCGCTATTTGTAACATACTTGCCAGTATTTTTGGAGGTATAAGCGCACATTTAATTATAAAATCGCTTGTGTTATTGGGTTTGGTAATACAAAATGAATAACTGTATATAAAAACAGTATTTTATTTTTAACGATACCAGAGGCTTTATGCGTTTATCTGACTACTTAGCAACTCATTTTTATAACACCGATGAATTGTGCCAAGCATTAAACATAGATGCAGATACACTTTTAGCTTGGCAAGAGCGAAGTGTGTTCCCCAAACCAAGTTACTGTATTAAAAGTCAACTTAGCTGCAGCTCATATTCGGGTTTGTATGAATGCGAAGAATATGACGACTATTATCCGCGCGGCTGTGTTAATTGGGGGCAAGGTCTTTTAAAACAAAAAATAGAATCATCAAGCCATGCTTTTAATTATTTTGCGCAGCAATATACTGCAAGCCTAACTAAACTCGCTCAGCAAGGATTTACGTTTAGCGAAGAGCTATTTGGCTGTGAAATAGACGAGCACTTACAGCAAGTTTGGCAACAGTTTTTATGCAGTAAATATGGCGTACTTACTCAAAATGGATTAATAGACGAAATAGTCTCGGTAGACATTGGCAGGCTATTAGTTGACGACATTACAGAACTGCGCAGTAAAGCGAGTTTAAACCAAGAAGAAAGAGCGCTACTACACCCCGCCATGAAGCTTTTAAACAAAGCTTTAGGGCATGGCGCCGATCATGAAAAACAACATACATTACGCACCCGCTATATAGATGCACTTATTTTAAAATACGATTTATCTATTAAATAGTTTTGCATTAGTTTATTTATTTTAGGATTATTTGACAAAAAGCAAGATCTGTTAACTTAATTGTTATGCAAAATATAATTTAAAGGCACTGACTCAATGACAATCAAAACACAAATAAGTGTAATTTCTGCTGTAATCACCATCCTATCTTTTAATACACTAGCTAAAGCTAACCACGAAATAGTAAATGACGACATAATAAAAATACAGCGTGCAGCGCTTGCTAAAAACACCGCTAATAAAGGTTTTGGGCCACAATCACCACGCAATATTGATAATTATAAAGGCGAAAACACGGCAGTTTTCTCTCATGCCCCAACTTCATCAAATATGAACTTATGTAATATACACTTTCATAAAAATGCTGAACATGCCGGTGGCGAATTTAGCAAATATGCAGGAAATGGTAATGGAAAAGGTTTTCATAGTGGCTACTTATATTCAGGCTCTTTAACTAAAGGTGAAAGTAAACCAGCAAAAATTGAAATTTGTCCAAGCGAACACGGCGCACTCTCAGTCGGCGACACTATTGAAGTTCACAATGTTCATAGCAGTGCAATGGTTAAACCTGGCCCTACACTGGGTAGTTGTTTGAGTGATTCGATTAAAAATCCGCAACTACGTGTTGAAGCTCAAGTATATGTATTAGTAAACGATGCTAACGCACTTGATTTTGCTCAAATAAGTAACGTGTCATCGGTTAATGGCTATTACCAAGCAGCGAATGCACTTACTAATACTGGTGAAGCAGTTATTTATACCGGCTCTACCACTGGCCCTGGTTACAATGAGGCAGGCTCTCCTTTCCAAGTAACATGGTCAGTTAAACCAAAAGTAGCAAAGGTTGATATAAACAGTGTTGGTAAATGGTGTGAAAGTAACGCCTTTGATGAAGATCATGCCCACGGCGTACGAAATCTCGTAATAAATCCTGCACTACTATCTAAAATCAAATAATTAAAATTTAGCCAAATAAACACAACCCACTAATTAGTGGGTTGTGTTTATTATGACCGTTAAAATGAGTACTTCGCTTAATGGGATAAAAATGTCACATTAAAAGTATTTAAATCTTCATATGTAATACATGTTTCCTCATTGGTATTAAGCTCAACCACACCACAGTAAGAACCAGTTATAAACACTTGCCCTGCTTTTAAGTTAATTCCCTTTGCTGATAAGTAATTAACCGCCCAATAAAGAGGAAGCTGCGCAAGTTCTGCAGGGTGCACACCTGCCAAGTTTAACTCCAGCTCAGTTTGCTTAACGTTGATATTTACAGTACTTGCGTTATACGCTTTGGCTTTATCTATTTGCGGGCCTAAATACACGCCTTGATTAGATAGGCCATCGGCCAGCTTTTCAATGTGAGTGCTTGGAGTGTCTTCATCAAACCTTTTTTGAATAAGCTCAAGTGCTAAATGGGCGCTGGCAAATGCAGTATCTACGTCTTCATTTGTATAGGTTTTATTACTTGGTAAATCGCTTTGCAAAATAAATGCAATTTCTGGTTCAATAAGCGCTTTATTGTTTGTTGTATACAGTGGGCAATTTTCAGCTTGTTTTATAGGTGCATGTAAAAGAGGCGCTAATATAATTGAGCCATCATCTAAAGGCAGCATACACTTCCAGCCATATACGGTTTGATCATTTAAATAAATCATCAACTTTTGTACTTCTATCGCATCGTCAGTCGAGTCTAGTACTAACTCTTTAGGAAAGTTTGAACGTGCTGGGTTTTCTTCTCTTTGTGCTAATAAGTGAGTAGCAATTAGTTTTAGCTGTATTGAGTTGTTCACATAAATCTCTTTAAAATACGTTACTGGTTAAGCAGTAAATAGGAAGGGTTACATTATTAATGTATTAGCTTAGGCATTGGAACATCATGTTAAATGCCTATAATTAAAATTGTATTTAAAACAAAGCGTGGTAATTATTTAAGTATCAATAGATTTAAGCGAACGTAAAAACAGCCCTAAGCCGCCAAACGCTAAAATTATAATAACAATCAAATCAAACGACGTCATAGTTCGCATACTAAATCGAACACTCGATATAACGCCAAATATGAGTGCGGTTAACGAGCCAAGAGATAGCACCCAGCCTAAAATATTTTTAGAATTATAAAAAATCAGACCTACACCAAAAATAAACGGGATCATAACCATGCCGCCTGTAACGCCAAAGCCACCTAAAGCATTAACACTATAAATGCGAGAACTTAGTCCAAAATTAGAGGTCACCGAAATTGCGTTTAGCAGCATATAAAAGCCACCGCACATCATAATCAAACCAATAAAAAAATACCCAATACCACCAGAGCTTCCACCCGCACCTTTCATTATTAATTATTCCTTTTATATTTTTAACTTAATTGTTTTAGATGGTAATTGCTCGAGTATTAACATTGACCGCAATCTACATAATCAATCAGTGCACACGCGAAAACACTTATCGCGTAATTACATGCCAAATAACATAAAACCAAGATAAAAAACCGTGCAAAATTGCCCATAACACAGACTCATTAGCACTCCATGAAATAGCAATTGCTAGGGCCGTACCAAAAGAGACTCCATATTTTACTATCTCATTTCTTGAGTTTCTCATTAGTTATATTCCTAATTTTTAACTTATACCAATCTGCTTATATATGGGGTCTATTTAACGTTAAGAAAATTACGCTAGAACTAGGCAAAAATTTTTATATCTAGTTGTTCTAAATAAAAAATTTTTAACGACGTTATAGTGCAATTTAATTCGTTAAATTGATCAAAGATTTATGCAGGTTGGTATTATTAGCTGCTTGATTTGCTTACTAAAACTGACAGCTCTTTACCATCAATATTAATACTTGCTTCTTTGCCTAGTTCAACAACTAAAGAGGGAGCCATATGTTTTCCACCTAGTTTTAGGTCAGTTGCTAAACTAACAGTAAGCTCATCAATTGGCGTTACTGTAAGAGCAAAACTATACGAATTATCAACTGAAACTGACGCCTCTTCATTTGAATTGACTACTAAAACAGGTGAGCCAATTAAGTTTTTATTATCATAAAATTTAGCATTCACTACAAAACTATCATTAGCTTGTGCAAATGAAGCAAAGCCTAACAACGCTACGATTGCGATTAATTTTTTCATTATTATCTCCATATAAATTATACAGTTTAAAGCTGTTAAGGCTTTATTGGCTGTGATTTTTTAGCTAGCAATTTACCAGCTAATGATTAAAAACTTATGTTTTAGCTCTGATGACATAACCAACGCCCAGCGAACTAATATAGAACAACACTCCAAATACACTAATATCAATGAGTAGCTTTAGAATGTCAAAAGTATCTGTAAACACAAGATACTCAAAAGCAAATAAGTGAAATATAACTTTTGATCCGAAATACGCAGTTAATAAAGGGATTACAAAAATAAGAATAGATTGATTTGATTTATTAATTTCCATACCCATGTCTCCATTATTAGTTTAATTAACTCAGCTCTAAAAATATAACACACAAAAAATATATAAATAGTTTGCTATTTTGAGTCTCTTATTCAGTACCACTCGAACTATTTACGGCTGACTAAAATGCCATGTTATATTTCTATAATTTACACCAGAGAACTTTAATGTAAACAACAAATTAAATAGGCTATTTATTAGAGTGGGTTGTGATAGCAAAACGACTCTTAATAAAGTTATGAACCTCTTTTGATTTCGAAGCACTACGAATGCGAATTAACAAAAAAGAGTCCTAATAGGTTTCATTGATATTGGCGAAGTTGGGTATTTAGGCAGGTTGGAGTGTAAGAATAAAAGGTGATGTAAGATAACAGCACCTATTTGAGTATTTACTTTATGATATGTAATTTAGCTAAGTATTTTAATACGTACCATAATAGGCACTATAAAAAGAATTTAACCAATTGATTTATATACATCAATACTACTATTGGTTAAAAGCCCAGTAACTTGCGTACCAAATGCTTTAAAGTGTGGCTCGTTTTTATGCGCTTCAAAGTGCTCGTCAGACGCCCACTGTTCGCTAACAACATAATCGGTATGTTCATCATCACTTTTTACCGATAGTTCATAACGTAAGCACCCTACTTCTTGGCGCGATGACTTTTGTAAGTTTTCAAGTGCTGTAAGCATCACATCTGCATCAATATTTTTGCACGACAGTGCCGCTATAACCGTTAACATGTGTATTCCTTTTAAAAGTTAAGGTGTAGATAATCTACACCTTAAAATATTTAGTTTAACTTTGCGTTTGAGGTAAGTTTACTGATCCCACTGCGGCGCAAAGTCTGGTGTTGCTTGGCGGTCGCCACAATCAAGACCATCAATGCGGGCTATGTCTTCATCATCTAACTTAACGTGGTCGTTAAAGTTATCTTCTAAGTTTTTGCGCTTAGTTGATGATGGAATTGTCGTCATGCCGCTTGCGTTAACCCATGCTAAAACAACTTGTGCTGGACTTGCATCGTGCTTTTTAGCAATGTCGATAATGGTTTGATCTTTAAGTACTTTGCCTACTACAAATGGCATGTACGCTGTCACGTGTATATCGTGCTGAGCACAAAATGCACGCAATTTAGTATTAGTTAAATATGGGTGAACCTCAACCTGATTGGTAAATATTTCACGCGAGTCAAGTGTTTGCATTGCTTCATTTAAGTTTGCAATGGTGAAGTTTGATACACCAATGTGCTTAGTTAAACCAAGCTGCTTCGCTTTTAGTAATTCAGTGAGGTATTCACTCATTGGCTCGTCGTTAGCAGGCGATGGCCAATGAACTAGCAGTAAGTCGACCGAATCAACTTGTAGCTTTTCAAGTGACTTTTTAACGCTTGGGATAAAGTCGCTTTTATTTAATTTGTTATTCCACACTTTGGTAGTTAAGAATATTTCACTGCGCGGTATATTACTATCTTTTATGGCTTGGCCTACTTGCTCTTCGTTGCCATAAATTTGTGCGGTATCAATATGGCGAAACCCAACTTCGAGCGCCATTTTTACTGAGTTATAGGCAGTGTCGCCCTCTAAACGGAATGTTCCCATACCTAAATCTGGCATTTCAATTACACGTTGTGTCATGGCTCTATCCTTATAAAATAATCGGTTAAAAACAAGCTCTTTTAAGCTTTACGAAATACACCTTTTACTTCTTATTACAACTGTCACTTAAAAATTAATGACCTCATAACAGGTATGAGGTCATTAATTTTAGTTTCAACCTTAGCAGAAGATAGTTTACGCTTGCTGAATTTCACGTTTATCAAGCATACCGCTGTAACGTGTAACACCAAGTGCTAAAACAGAGATAACGGCGCCTATCCATGCTGTATCTTGTAGGGTCATGTTTTCTACTACGCTACCACCAATAATTGATCCAAGTGCAATACCAATATTAAATGCGGCTATGTTTAAGCCTGATGCAACATCTACCGCATTGGGCGTGTGCTTTTGTGCTTGCTTTACTACATAAAGTTGCAAGCCTGGCACATTACCAAAAGCAAATGCGCCCCAGACTAAAATAGTAAGTACAGCGGCAATTTTTGATTCCATCGTAAAGGTAAATATCAGTAAAATAACACTCAAAGCGCTGAATATAATACTCAGTGCGCTAATTGGGCCACGTCTGTCGGCCAACTTTCCACCCCAAATATTACCTATTGCTACCGATACACCGTAAACAAGCATTATCAAGGCAATAGCCGAAGGCGCAAAACCTGTTTGTTGCTCTAAAATAGGTGCTAAATAAGTAAACGCTGTAAACGTGCCGCCATAGCCCAATATCGTCATTAAATATACGAGTAATAAACGCGGTTTTACGATTACTTGTAGTTGCTCTTTAAACGTTGCAGGTATTGATTGTTTTAAGTTTTTTGGCACTAAAATAGAGCTGCCGATTAATGCAATTAAACCTAATACCGACACAACTAAAAACGTTGCACGCCAACCAAAGTGTTGGCCAATCCATGTACCTAATGGCACACCAGTTACTAGTGCTACAGTAAGCCCAGTAAACATAATGGCTATTGCACTGGCTTCTTTATCTTTGCTTACTAAGCTTGTGGCAATCATCGATCCGATTGAGAAAAACACACCATGGGCAAGCCCCGTTAAAATGCGCGCAAGTATTAATGTTTCGTAGCTTGGCGCTTGCCAAGCAAGTAAGTTACCCAAAACAAACAAGCCCATTAAGCTTATTAATACCACTTTACGATTCCAACGACCCGTTAAAGCTGTTAGCACCGGTGCACCAATAGCAACGCCAACCGCATATAAACTTACAAGCAAACCCGCTGAAGGTAGGCTTACGCCTAAGTCGTTTGCAATGGTGGGTACTAATCCTAAAGTATCCCCAGAATTAGCCTTTACATATCAATGAACTAACAGTATTAAAAAATGTGGGTAGTGAGGGAACATTCATGGTGTTTTGTGATCTTATGAATCGCTTAAAAACAACAGAACTAAACA